>Ga0181524_10001542_pt1 | contig 26171 bp, 18 predicted proteins | sample PEATcosm2014_Bin_34_FD_119761 | JGI IMG/M metagenome (GOLD analysis project Ga0181524, IMG submission 119761) | Peatland microbial communities from MTU Mesocosm Facility, Houghton, MI, USA - PEATcosm2014_Bin05_60_metaG | ecosystem: Environmental > Terrestrial > Soil > Wetlands > Peat | place... | reverse complement strand
CCGGTCCGTCGAGGCCGATGTCGTTCTGGACGGCAAGCCAACCGAGGTGCTGGCCCATCTCCGGGCGACCTGCCAAAACAATCAGTTTACCTACCACATCGACTGGACGGGCAATAAATCGGACATCCAGGAACTCGGTTGGATTCTTACCATGTCCCACCCATTCGACCATTTCTCCTGGAAGCGCCAAGCTGTCTGGTCCGTCTATCCGGGCGACCATATCGGCCGACCGCAAGGCACCGCTTTGCCGGACTCGGCTAGCGTTCACATCCTCAATTGGTCCCGCCCCGATGCCTTCGATTTCAACTCCACCAAGTACAACTGTGAATGGGCGTCTCTCACGGATGCACAGCGCCGGGGGCTGCGAGTTGAGTTCGCTCCCGGGCAGCGGCATCAGTGTCGCGGGGGATTCTCCGACAACGGCGCTTACACCTTGATCGTCAATAAGCAAACCAGTCCGCCCCAGGACATCAGTTCGGGCGTTGTTCCGGATCTTTACCTGACCCTTTCCAGCGGCAACCAAGTCGATGGTGCCTTCTGGCTCGGCTCCCCTGCGCCGTAGTGCTGGAACTGACCGCCACGTTTTTGGTAGCGGTGACTTGGCGGGATAGTGTGGAGCTCACAATGATACCAAGGACCAGTACACAGGGTGACGAGTGACGGGTGACAGGTGACAGGCCACTACTTCACAGGGGGCAGTTTGTGCCTCCTCCTGCTGCAAGGTGACTCCACATGGCGACGCCCGCAGGAAGGGAAGTCCCGCCTTGTAGCGTTTCAACTCGTTGTTGAGGCGCGCCGCCAAATCCGGTTGCCCCGCCGCCTGTGCCAGTTCAATGGCCTTTTGGGCGGTGCTCACGGCGTCGCCAAATCGCCCGGCCTCGGCGAAGGCGGCGGCGAGGGTGTGGAGAAAGATGGGGTTTTTTCCGCCGGCCCGTTCATTAGCCTGCCGGGCCAGTTGCACCGCTTCGTCACCGTTGCGCAGCGATGCCTGCGGGCAAGTGGCCAGGCCCCAAGCCAGAGAATATTGGACATTGGGATCGCCTGGTTCCAGTTGGAAAGCTTTTCGGAACTGGGTGATCGCTTCGCCCACGCTTCCCTTTTGCATAAAAGCGTTGCCGAGGTTGAGGTGGGCATCCGCGTAGTCAGGGCTGATTTGCAGCGCGTTTTGGCAATGCCTGATCGCTTCGTCCACTCTGCCCTTTTGGAAAAGAGCGATGCCGAGGTTGCCCTGGACATCCGCGTCGCCGGGTTCGATTTGCAGGGCGCTCTGGTAATGGGTGATCGCCTCATCCACGCTGCCCTTTCGGAGAAGAATGTTGCCGAGGCTGCCGTGAGCCGGCGCGTAGCCAGGATTGATTTGCAGTGCCTGTTGGAAACAGGCGACCGCTTCGTTCACTCTGCTCTCTTTGGAAAGAGCGAGACCCAGGCTGTTGTTGGCTACGTCGTTGTCTGTGGTGCAGGCCAGCGCGTGGGTCCACAACGTTTCGCTGTCTTTCCAATACGCCGTCTGCCGCCAGGCGCAGACCATCAAGGCGGCGAGCACGACGAACATGAGGCCCCAAAAAACCCCGCGGCCCACCCGGCGCTTTGCGCCCCACCCGGCCACCAGCCATGTCACCGCCACATAAATCCCGATCTGCGGCAGGTAGGTGTACCGATCCGCATGGGCCTGTCCCCCGACTTGGATGATTCCCAGCACCGGCAGCAGCATCACCAAATACCAGAGCCATCCGATTAATATCCAGGGTTGCTGGCGCCGCCGCTCCCATGCCACCGCGGAAAGGCCGGCCAGCATCATCCCGGCCAGCATCACTTCCCATGCCGGCAGGCCGTTGAGCGGATACGGATAAAAGGCCGCCGCTATTGACCGTGATGGGGGCGGTGCTGCCGCTGTAAATCTGGCCGCCATAGCCTTTCAACTGAAGCTCGCAGCCGCTGTTCACGGTGGTGGCGAAGCCTATCGCCTGACTGTTCTTATTCAGAATCACCGTCCCGCCAGTGATGTTCAACCCGAAATAGGAGCTGGCCGCGGTGCCGGCCTGGCCCAGAACCAGCGTGCCGGTGCCGGTTTTGGTGAGAATCGTTCCGGGACTGGTTCCCGTGAACACACCGTTCACGGTCAGGGTGGCGCTGCCGGCCACGTTAAGGGTCGAGTTGTTGCCGGCGGCGACGGTAATTGCGCGCGCAGTGGTGTCGCCCGTGCCGGTGTAGGCGAGCGTGCCGCCGTTCAAGATCACGGGGCCGTAGCCAATGACGCTGGTGCCCGGGGAGTCGGCCATATTACTCACGGCCAGCGTGCCGTTGGTGATCGTCGTGCTGTTGGTATAGGTATTGGCCCCTGTCCCTGGCGAGTTGATAATGCAAGCTGCAAAGCCGGGAATTCGTCGTGCCCGGGAACGACTTGCCGGAGAACGGTTTGAGATTTCTGTCAGAGGGTCATCCCTGAAGGAGCGACCGGCACCTGCCGCGGTTTCTTGCATTCCATTCGCGCACGCTTCATAATGAGATGAACAAATGCACCGCCTCGTGCCATTGAAACGTGCTCGACCAACGCTCGTTTTGGCCCTGCTCTTTTCGTCAGCTTGCAGCCCTGTTCTGTTCGCCGCGGCGCCGTCGGGCTATTATCTGGTTTGGAATGACGAATTCAACGGCTCTTCGCTCGACACCACCAAGTGGGCCTACCGCCTGCCAGGGCCGTATCGCGATGCCTACAACACGCCCAGCGCCGTCTCATTCAACGGGAGCAATCTCGTCATTACCACCTACACCTCCGGCGGCACCAATTTCTCGGCGATGCTCTACGCTCACAAGAAATTCGAGTCCAAGTACGGCTATTGGGAATCCAGCATCAAATGGGCCGACAGCAATGGCGAGTGGTCTGCCTTTTGGATGCTCCCGCCTTCCGAGAGCTATTCCCCCGGCAGCATCGCCGATCTCTCCGAGCCGCAGGTGGCCGGCTCGGAAATCGACACCTGCGAACACCGCTATGTGGACAGTTCCAATGTCAACAACATCGCGAATTACATCGAGATCAACCTTCACTGGTATGCCGGTTCCACCACCCAAGTCAGCGACCCCGGCAGCGGCGACGTCCCGACCAGCGGCGGTCTGGCCACCGGATTCCACACCTACGGTTTCTTGTGGACGTCCAATGCCTATTCATTCCTGGTGGACGGCTCGCAAGTCTATACCGCCCCTTCATCGCCGGTTTCGCACAGCGCCGAATATCCTTTGCTCACCAGCGCCGTGGACGATACTTCGACCACCTGGGCGGGTTATATTCCCACGGGCGGTTATGGCAGCCTGGCCACCAGCGCCACCAAAATGACCGTGGATTACGTCCGCTACTACGCCCCTACCAATGTCCTGTTCTGGACCGGCGCCAGCACAGCCTTTTGGAATAATTCCGCCAGTTGGCTCTCCAATATGTCTCCCGCTTCAAATAGCGATCTGACCTTTTCCTATCTCAGCGGCAGCGTTTTGAGCACGACTCCCGGCCAGAACTATAGTATTGACGGGCTGATCATTCTCACCACCAGCGGCAGCGTCTCCATCAACGGCGTCAACACGCTCACCCTCGGCCCGGGCGGCATCGACATGGTCGCCGCCAACAATGCCGCGACGATTGACGTGCCCATCATTGTCGCCGCGCCGCAAACCTGGGGCGTGGGCCTCAACAGTTCCAGCAGCGCCGCCAATACGTTGACCCTCAATGGCAGCCTTTCCGGCACAAACGCGCTCACCAAAAGCTGCTACGGCACACTGATTTTGAACGGCGCCAATACATTTTCCGGCCCATTGAACGTGGACACCGGCAGCAGCTCCAACAACGACGGCGCCTTGGAAATCACCTCTTCTGCCGCCCTCGCCGACGTCGCCTCGCCGATTTCGATTCGCAACACCGGCACCGGCTCCTCGACTTTCCAACTCGATCCTTCGTCGGGCGGCATCCTTGTCCCGCAAACGATCAGTCTGGCCGGGCGCAGCACCAACAGCATTGCCATCGAGAACGTCACCGGCAGCAACACATTGGCCGGCGGGATCACCCTTGCCGCCGGCGGCTCGTATTATCTGCTCCAGTCGGATGCCGGCACGCTTACTCTGGGCGGAACCATTTCCGCCGGCAGCACGGCCACCGGCGCGCGCACGATCACCTTTCAAGGCGGCGGCAATTTTGCCATCTCCGGCTCAATCCAAAACGGCAGCGCCTCGGCGATGAGCGTCATTAAAACCAACTCCGGGGCGTTAACCTTTTCGGGCACGAACACTTATACTGGCGCGACCACCAACCTGCTCGGCAACTTGTTCGTCAACGGCTCGCTTGCCGGTCCCCTGATCGTCAGCGGCGGCACCCTGGGCGGCGCGGGCGCGATTGGCGGCGCGACGACGATTCAATCGGGCGCCGAGCTTTCGCCGGGCGCTTCCGGCGCGATGGGCGCGTTGACTTTCGGCAATTCGCTGACGCTCGCCCCGGGCAGCACGACTTGGATGGAAATCAACGCGGCATTGCAAACGAACGACCAATTGCAGGCAGCGGGCGCGTTGACTTGCGGTGGAACCCTCGTCGTGACCAACCTGGCCGGCACGCTCGCCCCGGGCGACAGCTTCAAACTATTCAACGCCGGGAGTTACGCCGGAAATTTTGCCGCGGTGGTTCTTCCGCCGTTGAATGCCGGGCTGGCCTGGAACACCAACGGCCTCACCGGCGGGGTTTTGTCCATCATCTCGGTCGCGCCGCCAGAGACCATCGACATCACGGGCCTGGGCGGCGATCAATTACAATTGAACTGGAGTTATGGGATGCTGCAAAGTGCCACGAACATCGCGGGACCTTACCAAGACATAACCAATGCAAGTTCACCTTGCACAATACCGACGACCAACGCCCGGCAATTCTACCGCGTCAGGGAAAATTAAACCAAGGCAATTGGGAGCGGTCGGCCTGGATCGCCGAAATTGCTGATGCGTATAGTTCTTGGACAGCCGCTGTTAACGATTCGAAAGGGCCAAGTCATGAACGAAGTCCTCCGGCGCGGCCGGGGAAAGGACTACCCGGCGTTTGGCATAGCGGAGGACGACGGTGTGGCGCGGGTCGGTGACATAGGCCCGGTAGCTGCCCAGGCGTTTGTTGTAGTAGAACCCCGAGGAGGAGAGGGAGAACCTGCCGCCGCAAATAGTACAACCACGAAGGGCAAGTGGTATAACTTTCTTTCCTAAGCCAGCCAGCCAGCCAGCCCGGTTAAGCCACATACCGACTGACGCAGTCTAATTGGTAGGTGGATTCAGGGGAGGCAGCCGAAGAAGCACAAATAGAGCAATCCGAGAACAAGCGCGGGCGTGCGCATTGTTTTCATAGGGGGTGAAGTCGTCAACGTTGGAGTTAAGCCGCGCGGGGCCGGGGACTGAGGATAACCCGCGACTTCCCGGACAATTAAGGAATCCAATCGGCGATGTCTTTTATGACATTCTCTGCCACGTGGCCGGCCAGCTCATATTCCGCCCCAGTGCTCTGTCCCTCGACCTCCATGAACAAGTGATTGAGGGTCGGATAGCTTTTCAACTTCACGTTTTTGCGCCCGGCTAACTCCTGACGCCAGGCGGCGAAATCGGCTTTGTAGCTCACCTGGCAGTCTTTTTCGCCTTGCAGGATCAACATCGGCTGCATCAATGTGCTGGCGGTTGCCGCCGGATTGTAGCTCTTCAGGTCCAGCCAATAGCTTTTTGAGGCGCCCAACAGCAAGCCCTGGGACGAGCTTGTTTCCGGCAGGCTCTTGATCGCCTCAACCTGGCGTTTGATATCCTCGACCCTTTTCCGGGCATCCGGCGATAGCTTTCCGCCCAGGGAGGCTTGATACAAGGTTTGTTCCAGCACCAAATCCTCGAGCGGCCTGGCCACTCCAGCCATAATGATCAAGCCGGCGATGTGTGAATCGCTGGCGGCAATGCGCGGCGCGAGCATGCCGCCGAGGCTGTGGCCGAGCACGAACACTCTATTGGCGTTGACGCCTGGGGTGTGGCGCAGGAGCGAGACGGCCGCCAGTGCGTCCGTGATGGTTTCCTCCTCGGCGGTGAAGGACTCAAACGCGGCGCGGCATTTGTCCGGGTAATGTTTGGTTCGCTTCTCGTATCGAAGCACCGCCAGGCCGCGGGACGCCAATCCCCAGGCGAGGTCGCGGAACGGTTTATTGGGTCCGATGCTCTCGTCGCGGTCAAGGGGTCCTGAACCTTGGACCAAAACTGCGGCCGGGAACGGCCCCTTGCCAATCGGCATGGTTAGCGTGCCCGGGAGTTGCCACTCCCCTGCGCCAACTACTACTTCCTTTTCCTGAAACAAGCTCGGGTGAACATAGTCCGGTGGTTGGTAGGCGGTGGATTCCCCGGGCAAGAAGAACAGGCCGGCGACCTTGCCATCTCTGTCCACGACCACCTTCACCGTGAACGGCTTTTTCTGGAATCGGCAGGTCACGAAGACAATTCGGTATTGTTGAAAGGTGTCTGCCCTGGTGCCGCCCATTTTTTGAAAGGGCCCCGCTTCCTTCAGGAGGTTGGCCCAGGTCTCTTTCAACTTCTCCAGTGGCAGCGCCGCCTTCATGGTCGCATCGAAGCACGCCACCGCTTTCTGAAAATCCTCTTCGGCGAGGAAAGACACGAATTGTTTTGCCAGAGGCTCCGCTTCGGTCGAGGCGGAGGCGGGGGGCGCCGGGCTGGGAACCGCCGAAGGGCTTCGCTCCAGCGTCAGCGGCAGCGATTGCGGTCCCTGCCGCCAGGTGCCGGTCATCTTCTTGCCGGCTTCATCCAGAGAGCCGTTATAGACACCCTGGACGATCTTCACTTCCATGCGCACGGTGTTGTCCTTGACGGTGACGGTTTCCACGGGAATGTCTTTGGCGCCCTGGTCGAGGCTGTCCAGTTTGCCGGTCAGCACGCCGCCGGGCGTCCGGCTGATTTTGAAGAGCAGCTGAAGCTTGGCCTGCCCGACTTCAAGGGCGCCCTGCCAATTACCGGCAAGGTCATTGGTGGATGGGGCGCTGAAGGCGATGGTGGACGAGATGAGGAATGCCGAGAGAAGTGCTGTTGATCTTTTCATATACGGTTAAGGATTTTGTTTTGGGTTAGCTAAAGGGAGAGTTTGGTCGTGAAGGCTTGGCCAAGGCCAGGTCATGGACAAAGTCTTCCGGCGTGGCCGGGGACAGGACTACTCGGCGGTTGGCATAGCGGAGAACCACGAGGCGGCGCGGGTCGGTGACATAGGCCCGGTAGCTGCCCAGGCGCTTGTTGTAGTAAAATCCCGTGATGGAGAACCCCCCGCCGTTGCCGAAGGTTCTGAGGCTCCACCGCATGGTGCCCGGCTCGACCTGCGCGGACTCCAAGCCGGCCCGCGGCAAGCGCGTGGACCACAGCAAGCGGTGCACCAGGATGCAATCAGAGGCGATGCTGTAGCCGCGGATAGTGAAGAGGGCGGCGCCGAACAGGATGACCAGCGGCAAGAGCACCGCGGAGCCGAGCACGCCGGGCGGGTGCCTTGCTGCCAGAATCAACCATGCGCCAGCGCTGGCGCCCAGGCATACCACGGTGGTCAGCACGGACATCACGATGAGCGACCTGCTCCAGGGGGCTTCGTGGTGCTTCATCATTCAATCCTTGCGGGGCTGACACGGCTCAGGTCTTGGGCGCGGGCGCTTGCCTGGGGGTCGGCTGGAAGCACAGGATGTAGAGAATGGGCAAGATGCCTGCGGTGTTGAAGATGGCCAGGCACACAAACCAAGCCAGTTGGTTGTTGCGCGCGCTCTTCCACAGGGCGATCAGCTTCCATACGCCATCCCAGATCGCGAGGAGGACGATTACCGAACAGATCAATATTATCAGAGGAGTTTTCATAAGCATTTAATATCACAGAACATTTAATTCTCAAACCGATAGCCGATATCCCGGATGGTTTGGATGAAGCGCGGGTTGCGCGGGTCCGGCTCGATCTTGCTGCGCAGGGTGGTGACGCAGCGGTCCACACTGCGGTCGGTCACAATCACTTCGTTGCCCCAGACGGCGGCCAGGATGCTGTCGCGCGTCAGCGCCCGGCCCGCGCGCTTCACGAAGAACTCCAGCAGCCGGAACTCCTTGGAAGTCAACTCGACCTCGGCCCCGTGCTTAAACAGCTTGTGGGCTGCTAAGTCGAGGCGAAAATCGCCGAACTCGTAGCCGTCAGCTTCCGGCCCCTGGCGGCGGAGAAAGGCTTTCACCCGCGCGAGCAGCTCCCGGATGCCGAAGGGCTTGGTGACGTAATCGTCGGCGCCCAGTTCCAGGCCGCGGACAATGTCATCTTCCTGCCCCTTGGCGGTGAGCATGATGATCGGCATGTCCAATTGGCGGGCCCTGGCCGTCCGGCAGATTTCGTAGCCGTTGACCTTCGGCAGCATCAGGTCCAGCAGCAGCAAGTCCGGCGGTTCCGTCAGCACGGCATCCAGGCCCTTCTGGCCGTCCCGGGCGGTGCGGACCACATAGCCTTGCGCCTCGAAGTTGTCCTTCAAGCCGCGCAGCAGCACGGGGTCGTCTTCAACGATGAGAATGGTTTTGGCGCTCATGGCTTCAACTCCTGATGCAGGTGCCAGTCTCCCGGCAACGCATGGACCGACGCGCGCCGGCTGCACAGCTTTGCGCGGGCCATCAGTTCCCGGATGCCGAAGGGCTTGGTGACATAATCGTCCGCGCCCAGCTCCAGCCCGCGAACCACATCTTCCTCCTGGGTCTTGGCCGAGAGCATGATGATCGGCGTGTTCAACCGGCGCGACCGGGCCAGACGGCAGATTTCATAGCCGTTGACCTTCGGCAGCATCAGGTCGAGCAGCAGCAAATCCGGCGGGTCACGCAGCAGCGCGTCCAGCCCCTTCTCCCCGTCGTTGGCGGTGCGAACCTGGTAGCCTTGCGCCTGGAAGTTGTCCTTTAACCCGCGCAGCAGCGCTGGGTTATCTTCCACGATCAGTATCTTCTTTGCAGTCATTTCAATCCTCCTTCTTAGTCGGTGTTCGATGACAGTTTCCCCTCCGCCTCAGGGTGAGCTTCGGCCCGCGGGAGGGAGATGGTAAAGGTGCTGCCGCGGCCCGGCTGGCTTTCGACCCGCACGTTGCCGTGGTGCGCCGTCACGATGAATTTCACAATGCTCAAGCCCAGGCCGCAGCCGCCGCCGCTCCGGGACAAGCGTTGGTCCACTTGAAAGAACCGTTTGAAAATGCGCTTGGTGTCGCGCGGGGACAACCCGATGCCGTTGTCTTTGACCGCGAAGCAGACGCTGCCGTTCTCAGCACTCGCGCTCAGGGTGATCTGCTTTTCCTCGCCGGAGTATTTGTAGGCATTGTCCAACAGGTTCACCACCGCGGTCACCAGCGCATCGGCATCCGCGACCACGGACGGCAGCTCCGGGGCGATATGGGTCTCGAACTGGCAGCCGGGGGCGTTAAAGCGTTCGCGCACCGCCGTGATCGCCCCTTCGACAATGGCCGTGGCCGGCACTTCCTTGAACCCGAAGGCATACTTGTTGCGTTCCATGCGGGAGAAGGTGAGGAAGTTGTCGATCAGCCGGCTCAGCCGCAGGTTTTCCTGGGCGATGAGCTGGAGGTATTCGCGGGCGGTCTGCTCGTGAAGCGGCTGCGAGTTCAGCAGCGTATCCACCAGCAGGCGCATCGAGGCCAGGGGCGTCTTCAACTCATGCGTGACGTTGGCCACGAGATCATTGCGGAGCTGGGTCAGGGCCGTCTGCCGGCGCACGAGCCGCAACGCCAGCGCCGCCAGCACGATCACGGTCGCGAACACCACCACGCCAATCCAAACGTAGGAGGCAATCCGCTGCTTGGCGGCAGTATCAAACAAGCCTTGGTCCTTCAGTGAGAGGGCCAGTCGCCACTGGGGTAAAGTCGCGCCCGCCAGCAGCGTCAAAAGAGACTGCTCAAACTCCTTGCCGGGAGGCAGGACAGCCAGGCTTACATCCGCCGGCATGAGCTGCGTGGCGATCCCGTCGCGCATCCGGCCGAGCAGCGCCTCGGTCTGGTGCAAGGTCACCACGCGCCCGCGGGTGGACGCAAATTGCCACACCCCCGGCAAAGCCGTGGGATGCAACGTTGGCTCCCCGGCATGCACCGGACCTGCTTCGAGGAAACGGGCGGCCAAGTCTTCCGCCGCCAGCATCGGTGAGAAGGTTTGATCGGGAAACAGCCGCTGCACTTCATGCATCAGGAACCGCCGTTGCGGGGCGGACAGGGCGGGGTCGTCGTAATCGAGCAGGCGCGTTTTCAAACGTTCCAGGTGGGCGCGCGCCCGGTCCGGGGCTGTGGCTTTGAGGAGTTCCAAGGCCATCAGTTCGGCATTGGGCACCAGGAGACGGCCTTGCGCATCGGTGGCGTGCCGGTAGCGATCCTCGTCCAGCGGGCCGGTGAGCACGGCAATCGCCTCATTGGTCTGGCCCGCTTTAACAAGACAGCGTGCTTGGGCCTGAAAGGCGCGCGCGGCCAGATTGACGTTGGTCGCCCGCCCGGCCAGGCGGGCGAAAGCGGCAGCGGCTTCCACCGGGCTGGCCGATTCCAGCGGTTCCGCCTCGGCCCAAGGGGCTTCGAGCGGGTCGGGCTGGGGGGCCGAGACCGGGCTGGGATACACCACGTTGCCGGCGGCATCGAAACAAATCACCGCATCGGCCAGGCCGGCACGGACTTGCCTGGCAAAGAGCGCGGGCGCAGAGAGGTGTTCAGCTTCTGCATCCAGCGCAGCGCCTGTTTGGCGCCAGTGAGCCTCCAGTTGGTTCTGCATCACCGAGAGGCTTACGCGGTAGGCTTCGACCAGCCTTTGGCGGACGGCCAGCCGCTCATTTTGCACCGCCTGGTTCATAAACCACAGCAGGCACACCGACGGCACCAGCGCCGCCAGCAACAACAGCAGCATCAGCCACAAGCCGCTTGGGCGGCCCGCGCCAAGGCTGAGTTTTCCGCTAAGGGCTTTCACGCTGCTCGTGTGGGTTTACTTCTCTTTGTAAGAATCAACAATCGCCTCGAACTTCGGTTGGAAGGCCTCGAAGTCCTTCGTCTTGGAGAGCAGAACAAAACAGGCGGCTTTGGTGTTCCCGAAGGTGAACACCGCGTAGCAGATCTTCTTCTCCTCCCTTTCCACATAGTCGCCGATGAGGCTCAGCCCCGGCTCGCCGGCCACGGGCCGGTCTTTCCAACCGTCGGGCCGGATTCGCAGTTCCTTCAGTTGCTTGCTTCCTTCGCCGTCGGCTATTTCTTTTTCCGCCCACGCGCGGAGCGATTTCTGCGCCTCCGGCCACAGGTTCGTGCGGCTGCCCACATTCACAATGCTGACGGCGATAGCGTCCGGGTCGAGAACCATAACCCGCGCTTTATCCGAAGGGAACACGTACTTGTCGTTGCGCGTGTCGTTGCGATCGAACATCCAGCCTGCCGGCGTCGTCAGAGAAAAGCCAAACACCGGGTCCCGGTATTGCAACGGCTCGCCGGCTTGGCGCTGCGTCACGGCGGCCAGGGTAGCGATCACGCCGCTGCCTTCGGACTTGACGACGTAATGGTGCGCGTCCGTGGAATACCAGAAGGTCTGATGCACCAGGCTCATCTCGACTTTGTAGCAATCGAACGTTCCGGCCGGAACCTCCACCTTTTCCTGCTTGGTTACTTTGGCTTCCAACGGAACGACAATGCCACCGCCGAGACCGGTGAAAATGCGCAGGGTGGTCTTGTAGTCGGCAGCCAGCGGCAAACGCCGCATCAACTGGACTACTTCCTCGTTGTCAAAGACGACACCGGACAGATCAAATCTCGTGACCTCATCGTTCCCAGGCATTCTTATCTCCGCGTAGCCGGGCGAATAGGTTACGTCAACCTCGCCGACCGAGCTAATCTTCCACCAGCAATGGATCGGCTTGAACGTGTCAGCTTGCATTTCTACACGGCTGGATTCTTGGAAGGGCGCAGCATAGAGCTGCTCGGCCAGCCGCCAAATCTTCTGGCCGTTGGTCTCGCCCGCATTCACCCGGTAACAGGCGGTGCCGATCTTGTAGCCGGTATCTGGAGTTTTGATATCGAATTGCACCTCCTCGCCGTCCACCCAGGGCGCCGGCAGCAACCGCATGGCGTCGGCCAGGTACTTGTTGGCCAGCGCGATGAGGTCCTTCTGCTCCGGATAATCCTTGACCAGCTTCTCAAAGGCCGCATTGGCCTCGGCGTAATTCTTCTTCTTGTAGTAGCAGACGCCCACCCGGTATTGGGCCTGGGCGGCGATGGCTTGGCCCGCTTTGGAGTCCGTGATCACCTGCTGGTAGAGTTTCAAGGCGGCATCCACGTCGCCTTTGGTTTCCTCGGAATAAATGCCTTGCTCCAGCAGCTCGGAGGGCGAGGCAGCGGCGGCGAGTTGGGCAGTCCCGAGGACGCTCGTAATCGCAAACAGGAACAGCGCTGCGCCGGTCCTGCGTGCCCGAATAGAGAACAGATATATTGTCTTCATACGCCAAAACCTAAAGCGTAATTGTTACCGGCGTATTACCAGCATATCCGTTGTTTGTCACTTCCCGCGTTGCCTTGAAGGGCAAAACGGGCGCATCGACACTGCCACCAAGGAGTGAGAACGCCCAACGGTGACGGACCGCGAGCCGTCCCCGGCTCGCAGCAGCCACAAACGCAAAACGACCATCGAAGCGGTTGCACGTTGCAACGCGCTGCGAGCCGGGGACGGCTCGCGGTCCGGGGGCAGTGTTGCGCCCGCACTCGCACTCGGCATGATTTCTCGCTCGCCTTTTGCCGCCGGCTTGGTCACTTTGCCCGCGGTGCTGCGGCCGGAGTGTGGGCTGCGGCCATGTCATGCTGAACCAACTTACGATTTCCGCGCTCGTGGCCAAGCTGGCCAGGCGCGAGGTCTCCGCCCGGGCGGCGACGCAGGCCTGCCTGGACCGGATTCAGCGCGTCGATCCCCAAATCCGCGCGTTCATCAGTTACGACGCGGCGGACGCGCTGGCGCAGGCGGACGCCGCCGACCAGGCGCTGGCGCAGGGCCAGACCCACGCCCAAAAGCCGCTGCTCGGCGTGCCCATCGGCGTAAAAGACGTGATCGCGGTAAAAGGGCAGCCGCTCAACTGCGGTTCCAAAATCCTCGGCAACTTCATTTCGCCTTACGACGCGACGGTGATCGAGAAATTGAAAGCCGCCGGGGCGGTGGTGTTCGGGCGGCTGAACATGGACGAGTTCGCGATGGGCAGCTCGACGGAGAATTCGGCCTTCCAAATCACCCGCAACCCGTGGGACCCCTCGCGCATTCCCGGCGGTTCCTCGGGGGGCTCCGCGGCAGCGGTAGCGGCAGATGAGTGTGTCGCCGCGCTCGGCTCGGATACCGGCGGCTCGATTCGCCAGCCGGCCGCGTTGTGCGGCTGCGTCGGCCTCAAGCCCTCTTATGGCCGCGTCTCACGGTATGGCCTGGTGGCCTACGCGTCGTCGCTCGACCAGATCGGCTGTCTCGCCAAGGACGCGCGCGACGCTGCGACCGTGCTGGGCGTCATCGGCGGGCACGATCCCCGCGATTCTTCGAGCGTGCCGCAGCCCGTCCCGAGTTACCCGGCGGTCCTGACGGGCGACGTCAAAGGGCTGAAGCTGGGGCTGCCCAAGGAGTACATGATTGGCGGCCTGGACCCCGAAGTGAAGCGGTCCGTCGCCGCCGCAGTGGAACAACTCGCCGGGCTGGGCGCGGAAGTGGTCGAAGTCTCCCTGCCGCACACCGACTACGCGATCGCGACCTATTACATCATCGCCACGGCCGAGGCCAGCGCCAACCTGGCTCGCTTCGACGGCATCCGTTACGGCCTGCGCCTGGACGGCGCGGACCCGATCGAGCTATACGGCAGGACGCGCGGCGCCGGGTTCGGCCCCGAAGTGAAGCGGCGCATCATCCTCGGCACTTACGTCCTGAGCAGCGGCTACTACGACGCCTATTACCTCCGCGCGCAGAAGGTGCGCACGTTGATTCGCAACGATTTCCTGAAGGCGTTCAAGAAAGTCGATGCCATCGTTACGCCGACCTCGCCCACCGCCGCGTTCAAGATCGGCGAGAAGGCCGCGGACCCCTTGCAGATGTACCTGATGGATATTTTCACCATCTCCTGCAACCTGGCGGGCATTTGTGGCCTGGTGGCGCCCTGCGGTTTCACTGGCTCTCAACCCCGCCTGCCCATCGGCTTGCAGCTTCTAGGCAAGCCGTTCGGCGAGGAAATGATCCTGCGCATCGCCCACGCCTACGAGCAGAGCACGAGCTGGCATGAAGAAAAGCCGCCGATCAACGGTTAACCGCGCCGAATTGGCGGAAACTGCTGGTTGACCTCCTGTCCTGCCTTGGTAACATGAGATTCGATGCCCGAGAATAAGATACGGTTTTCCTTCATGTGCACGGCGATGCTCGTCCTGGGCTTGGGGAGGCTGGTCGGGCCAGAACGCGCGCTGGCGCAGCGCCCGCTGGGGATTGATGTCTATCACGGGGACGGCACCATCAATTGGTCGAACGTGCTGGCTTCCGGGGTGACGTTCGCCTGGGCCAAGGCATCACAGGGCACGAACTTCACCGATGCGGCTTTCGCCATCAACGAGACCAACGCCAAGGCCGCCGGCGTGCTGATCGGCGCTTATCATTACGCCGACTTCAACCTGAACACCGGCACGAATGGCGCCGTCAGTGAGGCGGCCCACTTCTGGAGTGTCGCCAAGAACTACGTCACGGGAAGCGGCGCCTATCTGATGCCGATGCTCGATGTGGAAGCACCCACGACCAACTCCACCAAAACCACCCTGTCACAATGGGTCAATCAATGGTGCATCACCGTCAGCAACAATGCGGCGGCGGCGGGCGTCATTGTGACGCCGGTGATTTATTGCTCCAGTTCCTTCGCCGGCAAGTGGTTTGACAGCACGGTGACGCAATGGACGCCGTGGATAGCCGAATGGCCCACCAGCCCCAATCCGCAGACCGGCGCTCCCAGCCCGACCAGCCCTTGGTCCACCTGGGTCTTCTGGCAGTACGCCGATAGCAGCTCGAATCCGGGAGACGCGGATGTGTTCAACGGCACTGCGGCCGGCCTGGCGGCGTATGTCATCGGAGGCGGCACCCCGGTGATCACGAACCAACCGGTCAGCCAAACGGTGCTGGCAGGGGCCAATGTCACTTTCAGCGTTGGCGCTTCGAGCGCTTCTCCGATCTCTTATCAATGGCGGTTCAACAGCAGCAACCTCGCAGGCGCCACACTGAGCAGTTACACGACGAACAACGTGCAAACGAGCGCCACCGGCAGCTATTCGGTCGTGGTCAGCAACCAGTTCGGGAGTGTGACCAGTTCCAATGCGCTGCTCACGGTCAATGGGCTCCCCTCCATTACTGGCCAGCCGCAAAGCCAGATTGTCTCCGTCGGGCAGAACGTGACGTTCACTGTGGCAGACGCCGGCACTCCGCCATTGAGTTATCAGTGGCAGTTCAACGGGACTCCGCTCCCCGGGGCGACCGCCCCGTCGTGCCTGCTCACCGCCGCCCGGAGTATCAATGTGGGGTCTTACTCGGTCGTGGTGAGCAACGGCTTCGGTTGGGTCGTCAGCTCCAATGCGACGCTGGGTTTGATCCAGGACGCCGCGTGGGGTGACAATACCTTAGGCCAAGGGGGTGCCTCTGGCATTTCGACGAACCTGATCGCCATCGCTGCCGGCGCCTGGCACAATCTGGGCCTTGGGGCGGACGGCACGGTGGTCGCCTGGGGCAACGATGCGAACGGCCAATGCGACGTCCCGGCGGGGCTGGCCGACGCTCTGGCCATCGCGGCGGGGGGTTATCACAGCCTGGCGCTCAGGGCCAACGGGTCCGTGGTCGCGTGGGGTGCTGACGATTACGGCCAAACCAATGTTCCGGCGGGCCTGGACAACGTGATTGGGATTAGCGCCGGCACCTGGCACAGCGTGGCGTTGCGGGCCAACGGCACGGTGGTGGTATGGGGTGACAACAGTTTCGGGCAGACTAATCAGCCGGCCAGGCTGACGAACGTGACCGCCGTGGCGGCGGGCGGCAGCCACACGCTGGCCTTAAAGGCGGACGGCACCGTAGTGGCCTGGGGAGAGAACACGGAGGCGGAAGGGAACGTGGCTGGGCAATCCGTGGTGCCGTGGGGTTTGACGAATGTGGTGGCGATTGGGGCCGGGGAGTATCACAGCCTGGCGGTTAAAGGCGATGGCATGGTGGTAGCGTGGGGAGACGATTCGGAGGGGCAGAGCGACGTGCCAGCGGGGTTGACCAACGTGGTGGCGGCAGCCGGCGGTGGCGGGCACAGTGTGGCGCTGGGGGCGGACGGCCAGGTTACGGCCTGGGGCACTGATTGGAACGGGCAATGCGACGTTCCGCCGGCGTTGGCTCCGGCGGCGGGGGTTGCGACCGGAGAGGATCACACGCTGGTGCTGTTGGAGGACAGTCTGCCGGTGCCACGGCTGCTGCATCCGGCGCGGAACGGCAACCGGTTCAGCGTGCTGGCGCAGACGTTGAGCCCGAAGAACTACGCCTTGGAATTCAAGGGTTCACTGACGGCGGCGAATTGGACGGCGGTGTCCACCAACGCCGGCAACGGCGCACTCAGGATGCTGACCGATCCGGCGGCCACGGGCGCGCAGCGGTTCTATCGAATGCGGCAGTGGTAGGCCGCTGCAAAAATCTTCAAAACCCCCTTATTCTTCGGGTTTGTAGCTCCTCTGGCGAGAGAACACGCCACTCACCCTCAAGGGATTTCTTTGATAAGGAGGTCCTCGGAGCGGTAAACCACCGGCCACGCGTCCACCGCCGGAGAGATCGTTGCCGGGTAGCACAAGCGCTGCCGCTTGCTACCGGGATTCACTGCCTGGACCGCGACTTGCACGGGCGACTCACTCATCAGCACCAGTTTGTTGTAGCCCAATGATTTGAGCCGGCGCACGTCCGCCTCGCTGCCGAGCAGATCATACAATCCTTTGACGGTGGCGACCCCCTTCAGACCTTCCAGGCTATACACACACAACCCCTTCCGCCCCGACCGGAACAGCTCCTCGCCGCTCCACCTTGCGCCGTCGTAAAAGATCAGCTTGTCTTCCGGCTTCGTGTACTGCTGGAGGAGCGAGGCAATCTTCTGGGGATAGTAGTCGTAATTGATCGCCACTTTCATTGCAATGACCCCGTCAATGGCCGAGAGAACCAACACCACCCCGACCAGGGCCAGCCGTAGCCAGGCCTTGGGCATTTCCTGCGCCCAAAAAGGCTCCCAGCGCGCAAGGGTGGCGCCGCACAGCAGCGCCACGGCCGGGCAGCACATCAGGTAGTAGTGCCAATGGGCCAGCACCAGGTGGGTGAATACCAGCGTCGTCAGGAAGGTGGCCAGCAGCCACAGCTTCGGCAGGCGATTGCCAGGCCGAAGCAGGGTCGGCACCAGCAGCGCCACCAGGGGCAGGCTGCCCAGCGTCCCATGCAGGAAACGCCAGCCGCCCTTGATCCAGGGCCCGGGACTGAGCCGAAAGTGCCAGCCGCCAAAACACCACCCCACCAGATACGGGCTGTGGGAAAGCCTTAGTTCGAAGTAGGGATATTCAGCCTGGGCCGCGAGTGAACCGGTATGATGCGTCCACGCGGCGAACATGCCCGCAGCGACAACCCCCGCGCCAGCGAGCAAGACCCAGGTTCGCCACGCCCGCCCGCCGTTGACCATCACCATGAACACGCTGCACAGTCCGGCCGCCATGAAAAACGGCGCCTTGGAAACCGCGCTCAAGGCCGCAAACAGCGCCGTCGGCAGCCACCACCAGGCGCTGCCGGTCCGGATCATCTTATCGGCAAAGAACAAAAACCAGATCGTCAACACCAGACAGAAGGCCTCCGTGGCAGCCAGGCCGGCCCAGAGGACGATCAAGGGCTGCGCCAGAAAGAAGGCCGTGCCCCACCAGGCCGCGCGTTCCCCCACATAGTGCCGGGCCAGTTGGAAGAACGGCCAGAGGACCGTCGCAAAAGCCAGCAATGACACCAGATTGGCCCATCCGTACCAGGTCGAGCCGGTGGCCTTGAAAGCCAATCCCGCCGCCGCCTGCCACAGCGGCAACTCCGGCGCCGTGGGTGTCTCGGTCGCGTTAAAGCCCACGATCACCGGCCGCAGCAGGTTGATCGGGCCACGCGCATACTCCAGCGCGGTGCCAAGATGACTGCCCAGAAACAGGGGCTTTCCCAGGAGGGCGTTGCCGAGGTGAAACGCCACGATTAACCCGAAGAGCGTCACGACCAGAGGGGCCAGCGCGGGAGGCTTGGCTGATTCAGCTTGCACGCCGGCTAACTACAGGACCCCGCGCCCGAAATCAAGCCGGCAATCCGCTGTTGATTGCACCGCGGCGCGTCTCGACATCCTCACCACGCTGGAAGGGTGGTGGTATCCGCGCCATCCCTGCCGCTATGGCAGGGTATCGAGCTGCGCACATCGCACAGCGGGATCAGATTCGACGGCAATCCGCGACCTGAATACGGGCGGAGGCGCGCGCTTGACACCGGGGCGATGACTCACGTAGCTAGGTGGGCGTGCAAACTCAAGAAGTCAGGCCGGCGCCCTTGGCCCCTCTGGTCGTGACGCTCTTCGGGTTAATCGTGGCGTTTCACCTCGGCAATGCCCTGGTCGGGCGGTCGCTTTTCCGGGCCATTCATCTCGGGCCGGCGCTGGAGTATGCGCGCGGGCCGATCAACCTGCTGCGGCCGGTGATCGTGGGCTTTAACGCGAACGGAAGTCCGACCGCGCAGGAGCTGCCACTGTGGCAGGCGGCGGCGGGATTGGCTTTCAAGGCCACCGGCTCGACTTGGTACGGGTGGGCCAATCTGGTGTCATTGCTGGCTTTTGCGACGGTCCTCTGGCCGTTCTTCCAACTGGCCCGGCACTATGTGGGGGGACGCGCAGCCTGGTGGGGCACGGCCTTCTTTCTGGCGCAGCCCTTGATCGTTGTGAAGGCCGGCTACGCCTGCACGGATGCCTTCTGCCTGGTGTTGACGATCTGGTTTCTGTTCTTCGCCGATAGGATGATCCGGACCGGCAGCGCCTGGTGGTGGCTGCCGACGGCGTTGTTTGCGGCCTTGAGCGCGGTTTCCAAGGTGCCCTTCTTCATGGCGGCCGGGCTGTGCAGCGTGTTCATGGTGATGGTCAACGGCGGGCGGGCGTGGCGGACCTGGGTCTTGCTGGCCGGTTCCGGGGCGGTGGCGGCGGGTACTCTGACGCTGTGGACCCACTACACAGATTCGCTTGAGGCCCAGGCCATGTACCCCTGTTTGGAACTAAGGCTTTCGCATAGTCCACACATCCTGTGGTGGTATTTTGGCAACTTGCACGATCGGCTCAGTCCGGGGCTTTGGATCAAAGCCGGTTGGCGATTTCCGCACGCGACGCTGGGCAGTCTGGCCCTGGTGGGGCTGTTGGCGCCGGCCCTGCTTCGGCCTGGCAATCGCCTGCCGAAACTCTGGCTGCTGGCCACCTTCCTGACGACGCTGGTGTTCACGAATATCATCCTGGCCCAATGGCACTATTACCTCATGTGCTGCCCCGCCGTGGCGCTGCTGTGCGGCGCCACCCTGACTCGCTGGGAGCCTTTTTGGGCGCAGGAAATGCCCCGAGGCGGGCTGCGCGTGGCGCTGGCAGGACTGGTGCTGGTCTTCTCCGCCATCGACGGGATCATCGCCATGAAGATTGCGAATGATTACGACAGCTTTCCGAAGGAGATGAGCGTGCTCATCCGTCAGTACACCAAGCCGGGGGACAAGCTGATTGTTTACGGCGAGGGCAATTTTGGGGGAGAGGTGCTGTTCCGGTCCGGGCGGGCGGGGTTGTCACTGATCAGGCTGCACAATGTGAAGGAACTGCCCACCGTCAAGGGACTGTATGAGCTTCTGGACAGCGAGGCGGACCTGCGCCGGCTGAAATCGCTGGGCTACAACAAACTCGTGCTGCTGAGCGAGTCGCCCGTGCGGGTCGCTATCTCGGCCGTCAACCCGGGCAGCCAAAAGACGCGGGACTGCTATCCGGCCAGCATCTCCCGCACCGTGGATGCCTGGCCGGTGGTTTACCGCTCCGCGGATATCCTCATCAAAGAAATCCCTTGAGGATGACACCAGGCCGGGACGTTCTCCGGGGACGCCGCCGCCGGCTTCAAGCCTTGCGCCAGACGCCGAGGATCGATTTGCCGACCCGGTAGCCCAGCAGCGGGTCGAGCAGCACGGAGGCGCGAACCAGCACCCCGTCCCAGAAGCGCACCTGCGCTTCGGTGGGGGAAGCGCTCCGCAGGAAAAGCCGGTTTCCGAGGGAGGCCCCCAGCCCGACACTGTCAAGGTAGCGGAGGCGGACGAGGCTGGCGGAGGGAGGCTGGAGCGATTGGAACCTGCGGCGGTCGTAGCGCCGGTAGTGGCCGATGGCCCGATCAAAAGGCGTGTACAGCCAGTGGTGCGCGGGGCAGAGGACGATGAGGTGGCCCCCGCTGCGCAGCAACGCCACGGCGGCGGCAACCTCCGCGTGATCCTTTTCGATATGCTCCAGCACATCGACGTAGAGTGCGCAGTCGTAATTCGCGGCGGACGGCAGGTCCCGAAGCGCGCCAATCACCACTGAGATGCGGGACGACCCCGCCATAGCGCGCACGGCGGCGTTCAGACGCTGAGCGAGCCCGGCGTCCGGTTCGAGACAGGTCCAGGTGCGGCGCGGAAGCCCCGCCAGGGCTTGGGTGACCGCCCCGATGCCGGCGCCGACCTCCAGCACGTCCCCGAACACGAAGGAGGCCATCTGAGCCGCCAGATACCGTTTCCAGTTTCGGGCGCGCGCAAAAACATCCAGCTCCGCGCCGAGATAGTGGTACTCACCCATGGCGCGGCCAGAGGCTATCCACCGACCGGACGAAACGCGCATACTCCCCGATGGGGATGAACGCGGCGAAGCTGCGACCCGACAGGACACTGAGGATGAAACCGACCGACGTCAGGGTCAGTTGCACCAGGAGCAGCGTGACGAAGCACCAGAGGATCGCCGCGTTGCTCAGGTGGCCGCCGGGGTCATGGCCGCCCGCCGCCAGGCTGACACACAGGCCGGGCAGCGCGACGCACAAGCCGATCAGAGACGCCGTAAGGAGGCGCACGCCGATAACGTCCCCAAAAACCGAAGCTGCGCTCAGCCCATGGATCACCAGCGACGCCCAGCGCATGCGCGATTGTCCGAAAAACCGCCGGCCGCGCGGCAAGGGCACCGTCTTGATCGGCAGGCGGGACCGCACCACGGCGGCGGCGTAATGGTTCCACAAGTCCGCGGATGTCACCAGACTCGCGGCATGATTATGGCTGATGACGCTGAAATTCCCGATCCGCACCGGCACGCCGGTGAGAACCACATGGACCAGACGATACAGGTGATAGAACAGTTGGAAAACCAGACTCTCCGTGCGGCGGGTCCTGGCGGCAAAGACCGCGCATCCTTCGTCCGACGCGAAACTGGTCAACAGCGTGGGCACGTGGGCCGGCAGGTCCTCGCCGTCCCCGTCCATTACGACGATGGCCGAACAGGGGACGTTCTCCTCGACCCAACAGAGGCCGGTGGCCAGCGCTCGCTGGTGCCCCAGGTTCCGGCAGAGGTTAATTACTTTCACGCTCGCGATCGCCTTTAACCCGGTCTTCAGCAGCGAATCGCCGGGCGGCTCCTGCGACCCGTCGTTGACGATCACAACCTGGTGCGACCAGGCTTGTGCATCGAGTTGCGCGTCAATCTGGCGCAGGACCTCCGCGGCGGATTCCCAATCGTTATAGACGGGGATGAGGATGACGGTGACGGGTGGTTCAGCGCGCACAGTCCAGGTTCCTCCCGGGCGGGTGCCGGGGCATGACGCCACGCCGGCTAAACGGTTCGGCCGCCACGATCAGCGCCGCGAACCAGACAAAACCAACAGGTCTCCCGCACATAGCGCCGAGGCTTGTACCAGAGAACCGCGCGCAGCGCAAACGGAAAGGGCGTGGCAACTGCTTGCCTGCCCGCGGTTCGAAAGTTCAGCGTGGCGGTGCGGCTCTCAGCTCGTACAGGTAGCAAGTAGTGCCGAATCGGAAATGCTGTTCGCTCGGGAGGCGGCGCGCGCGCGGCGTAAGTGGCGCGAGGGGCTTCACCTGCCGCGGCCCAGGTCGGCGAAACGGGCGGAGGCTTCTTCCCAGGCGGCGGGCTTGCCGGGCCGGCAGGCGGCGACCTCACTGGACTGGCGGATGACCTCGCGCATCTCCGCGAGCGACGAGAGCTCGCCGCTGGCGCGCACCTGGACGAGCAGGTTGCCCATCGCGGTCGCCTCAACCGGTCCGGCCACGACGGGGCGCTGGCAGGCATCGGCCGTGAGCTGGTTCAGGATGGCGCTCTTGGAGCCGCCGCCGACAATGTGAATGACCTCGATGCGGTTGCCGGTGAGTTCCTCCAGCCAACTGAGCACTTCGCGATACTTGAGCGCGAGGCTCTCGTAGGCGCAACGGACCAGCTCGCCTTCGGTCTTCGGCAGCGGCTGTTGGGTTTCGCGGCAGAAGTCCTGGATCGCCTTCGGCATGTCGGGGGGGTTGAGAAAGCGCGAGTCGTCGGGGTTGACGATGGACCGGAGCGCCGGGGCCTTGGCGGCCATCTGCGCGAGCTGCCCATACTCGAGTTTGTGGCCGTGCGCGTCGAAGGCACGCTTGCACTGCTGGACGAGCCACAGGCCCATGATGTTCTTGAGCAGACGGTAGGTGCCATCCAACCCGCCTTCGTTGGTCAGGTTCAGCTCTTGCGTGCGCGCGGACAACGAGGCCTTGTTGACCTCGGCGCCCATAAGGGACCAGGTGCCGGAACTGAGGTAAGCCCAGTTGGCCTTGCCGGTGTTGGCGGTCGGAACGCCGGCGACGGCGGAAGCGGTGTCGTGAGTGGGCGGGGCCACCACATTGACCTTGCGGAGGCCGGTCCGGTCCGCGACCCCGGGGCGCAGCGCGCCGAGCCTGGTGCCGGGCGGAACGACCTTCGGAAATATGTGCGTGGGCAGGCCGAACTTCTTCAGCAGCCCAGTTGCCCAGTTGCGCGTGAGCGGATTCATGCACTGGGTGGTGGTGCCGTTGGTGAACTCGACCACGCGCGAGCCGCACAGCGCCCAATGGATGAAATCCGGCATGAGCAGGAGCACATCGGCCGCCTCGAGCAGGCCCGGGGCTGCCTGTTGGTGGGCCAGCAACTGGAACAGGGTGTTGAACTGCATGAACTGCAGGCCGGTCTGGGCGAAGATTTCCGCGCGAGGCACCTTCTTGAAAGCCCTTTCCATCATGCCGTTGGTGCGGGCGTCGCGGTAGGCGTAAGGTTGGCCCAGCATCTCGTCGCAGCCGGTGAGCAGCACGTAGTCCACGCCCCAAGTGTCGGCGCCGACCGAAACAATGGATTTGCCGTACTTCTTGCCGGCGAGAGCGAGGCCGTTCTGGATTTCGGCCCAGAGCCGCACGACGTCCCAGCGGAGCGAGTCGCCCAAGTACACGGGGCCGTTGGGGAAGCGATGGATTTCTTCGAGCCGGATGGTTTTGCCGTTCCAGACGCCGGCCACAACGCGGCCGCTTTCAGCGCCGAGGTCAATGGCAAGATAGACGCGAGGCATGGTTAGTGGATAGTTTTGAGAGTTGATAGTTGATAGAGCGGCGAGGGGTCGTGCGTGGTGCGTGGTGCGTGTTGCGTGCCGATCAGGTGGTGGGAGCGGCGGGCAGCGCGGCGGCTGCGGGTTTTTCCTGACTGAGCTTGCCGCTGTAGGCCGCGAGGACGGTCGAGGAGAGCAGCAACACCAGGCCGAGGGCGAGGAGGCCGCGCGTCCGGCTGCTGGTGCCTTTCCATTCACCGAGGAATATGCCCAGCAACGTACTGAAGAGGATCGCGCTGGCCATCAGTACCGCCCAGCCGATATAGGCCATTTTGCCCATCGCCGGCTCGCCGGTCTTGAAACAGATGAACTGCGAGCACCAGACGGCCCCCGCGAGGACGGCGAATAGGAGGTTGCCCAACAGCGGCGTGTCCTTCTTGGTGTAGTCACCGGTAGTCTTGTTCTTCGCATTAAGGTAGAGGCACCAGACCCCGTTGACGACAAAGCCGCCAAACAGCACGACGACCAACACCGGCATGCCGCGCCAGGTGGGCGAGGTGGCGGGGGCGGTGGTTTGCGCGAGTTCCTCGAGTTTGGCCCCGCCTTGCAGACCGAAGCTCATGGCGGAACTCATCAGGCCGGAAAAGATAGCCACGGTGATCCCCTTCTTGAAGTTGTACTCGGCGACGGCTTTCTTCTTCGCTTCTTCGGGCAGTTCGCTCTCCTTGGACATGCCCGCCATGCCGACCAGCACAATGCCGGCCAGGGAAACCAGCACCCCGACCAGCGAAGCGTTGGCGGACGGTGTGCCCCATAGGCTGCTGATATTGCCCTCCTTGATCGGCGGAATGAGCGTGCCGGCGGCGGAACAGAGGCCGCAGCCAATCGCTAGACCGAGACCGACCCCGAGATACCGGATCATCAATCCCCACGTTAGCCCGCCCAGCCCCCACGCTGCGCCGCACAGACAGCAGTAAAGGAGGGTGTTGCCGGGCGCCGCCTTGAGCACGGACATCACGTTGGGCGAGGTGCTGAACGCCAGCACCCACGGCACCACCACCAGCCCAAACACCGCATAGATGAACCAGTAGCTCTCCCACGCCCAGTTTTTGACTTTCTTGAAGGGCAGATAAAACACCGCTCCCGCCAGGCCGCCCAGCGCGAAAATCAATACGCCCAGGGCGGGATTGGTTGTCGCTTGCGTCAGGTCATTCATACACGTTTCGAGAGCACGTCCTTCTCGTGGCGCTTCACTTCGGCGAGCCAGGCCTCGCCCACCGGCACGTTCATCTTCTGGCAATAGTAATCCCACACCGCGCTGGCGGGCAGGAGCTTCGCGTCTTCCATGAGGGCGAGGCGGGAGGTGTAGTCGCCCTCGGCTTCAAGCTGCTTGAGCTTGTCAATGGGCGCCACCAGCGCCAGCAAGAGGGCCTTGGCCATGTTCCGCGCGCCGATGACCCATGCCGCAACGCGGTTGATGCTCGCGTCGAAATAGTCCAGCCCAATGTGGACGCGGCTGGTGTAATCGCCCCAGACGATTTCCTGGGCGATGGCCTGCAGCTCGTCGGTGAGCGTCACGACATGGTCGCTGTCCCAGCGCACGCCGCGGCTGACGTGCAACGTGATCTCCGGCAGGAAGCAAAGCACCGACGAAATCTTGTCCGCGATGCCCTCGGTGGGATGGTAATGGCCGGCGTCCAGGGTGAGCAGGATCTGGCGGCTCACGGCGTAGCCGATGTAAAACTCAGAGGAGCCGGGCGTGTAGCTCTCGGCGCCGATGCCGAACAGCTTCGGCTCGACCGAATCCAGGTTGTATTTCTTGTCAATCTTCTTCTTGAACACCGCGTCCAGGGACTCGACCAGCCGTTCGCGCGGGCCTTTGCGGTCGGCCGGCGTGTCTTTCATGCCGTCGGGAATCCAGAGGTTGGTGACGCAAGTCTTGCCCAGGGCCTTGCCGATTTCGGCGCCGATCTCACGGCAGCGAATGCCGTGCTCGATCCAGAACTTGCGGATCGCCGCGTCCGCGCTGGTCAGCGTGAAACCGCCCACGACCTTGGGATGGGCAAAATAGGTCTGGTTGAAGTCCATGCCGATCTTGATCGCCTTGGCCCAGGCGATCCAGTTCTTGAACTGGTCGGCGCTCAAGGCGTCGCGTTCCACCTTCTTGCCGCTCATCTCGGCGTAACAGGCGTGGACGTTGAACCGGTGGCTGCCGGGGATGACGGAGATGGCCTTCTCGAAATCACTGCGCAGCTCCGGCGCGGTCCGCGCCTTGCCGGGATAATTCCCCGTCACTGCCAGGCCGCCGCCGAGTTCCTGCCCGGCGTTCTCGAAGCCTCCCACGTCGTCCCCCTGCCAGCAGTGGATGGAAATGGGAATCCCCGCCAATTGTTTGAGGGCCTTGTCGGTATCGACGCCCACCTGGGCATAACGGGCTTTTGCCAGTTGGTAAGATTGTTCGATGTTCTTTGTGTTGCTCATAAATAAGGCTTCCGTGATTGTTGATGTTGCGCGGATTTTAGTGGGGTT
>Ga0181524_10001536_pt1 | contig 26289 bp, 27 predicted proteins | sample PEATcosm2014_Bin_34_FD_119761 | JGI IMG/M metagenome (GOLD analysis project Ga0181524, IMG submission 119761) | Peatland microbial communities from MTU Mesocosm Facility, Houghton, MI, USA - PEATcosm2014_Bin05_60_metaG | ecosystem: Environmental > Terrestrial > Soil > Wetlands > Peat | place... | reverse complement strand
CTTCAGCCTCAAACCGCGCCTCGGCCACAAGAAGGCGATCATCGCCGTCGCCGCCGCGATGCTGCGCATCATCTACCATATGCTCAAGGACGGAATCTTCTACCAAGACCTCGGACCCGATTACCGTCGAGCTCGAAACCCAGAACGCGCGGCCCGAAGCCTCGCCAACCGAATCCGATCCCTCGGATTCGTCGTCGAGATCAAAAAGGCCGCATGACCACCGCGTTTCAGGAGAGGGGGCGAGCGAAGCGAGACGGCTTCGCAGGTTCAAAACGGACGCCGATCGCAAGGCGCCAACCGACGATTGCACGCAACGACATTGCTACGGCAAAATGAGAGGCGCTCCAAAAAGCCATCGCGCCATAGCTCGTCGAAAGACGGGCGTCTTTCGACGCCCTAGGGCGCGATCCCCCTCATCCGGCCGGCTCCGCCGGCCACCTTCCCCCGCGAGGGGGGAAGGGGCACGCCCTTCAATGCGGCATGGTTGGGCCGATTCACAAGGCCAGCAAAAAGTATTTGCCACAGAATGTCGCCGAGTTGGATTCAGATCGATCGGCGTGCCGAGGGGCAGTCCAATGGGCTGAAACGGGGAATTCGTATCATGTCCCCGAATCCCAATGATCCCAATGAATCCCAATGGGCTGAAACGGGGAATTCGTATCATGTCCCCGAATTCCATGTCCCCGAATTCCGAATTTCCAGCACAAGCAGGTCAAACGCTCCCAGACCTTGCGATGGCCCGCGGCCACATCGGCCCGTCGCCGTCAAGCCGCTACGCGGCTGCTACGCTGCGCTTCGCCCGCTTCGCCCGGCCGAACGCTTCGCGTTCGCCTTGAGGTGACAGCGTCGTTCCGATGTGGCGTTGGGCATCCATGATCTTTGCTGAGCGAAGCCGGCCCGCAGGGCCGACTTCCCGCAGCAAAGACCATGGAAACCGAGAGCCTGAGCCGCGCGGAGGAGTCAAGGCTCGCGCGCGTAGCGTGCGACTCGCGAAGCGGGCTTGGCCTTGACGCCGAGCACGGATCAGGCAGAGCGGACCCGGAAGACGTGGAATTGGAATGTGCCAGTCCGATAGCGGTCGGGGGCAATGAACGCGGAATCGCTTCTCTCACCCCATCATTGCATTTCGGAAAAACGAAAATCGTGCTACGCTTTCTTTTGTCGCTCTCCACCATACCCGTCTTGCCGGCGGCGCTGGACGATGGCTTTCGGACAGCGACAGCGCAAGAAATTTGGAGCAAAGCGAAATTTCCTTTTTGCGCTTACAACCCTTTGATTTCACCCAAAATGGCCAAAGAAACCTTTGGAAATCCTTGGAGAAAAGGGCCGCAAATTTGGAAATGTTTGGCGTGGATTTGGAAAAGCTTGCAGGGCCAGAAGTTCGGTAAAGGGGAAGCCGCATCCTCGGCGACAGCGCGGAAACTCGCCCGGCCCCTCACCCTGCCTCTCCCCGTAAACGGGGAGAGGAGCGCGCGGCGCCTTTCTTCCCCTCTCCCCGCGCCTTCGCGGGGAGAGGCAGGGTGAGGGGGCCGGGGGATTGGCCGCAGGCCCCGCCGAATGGCCCAGGTTATGACGTTCGAGCCTCTCATTGCGCTCGCAAGCGAAACGGAATTGGCGCCCCGCAGGAACGCCCGCGCCTACAGCCCCAGCGCCCCGCGCACCGAGGCCGGCCATTGCGCGGCGTCGGTTCCGTGCGTCGCGAACAGCGCCACCGCGAGGCGGTCCATGCCGAAGGCGACGCAGGCGGTGTGGGCGGGCGCGCCGCCGCTGGAGCGCATCCCCCAGGCCTGGCCGAAATGGTCGCGGTGATAATTGAAGCTCATGCAGGCGGTCGGCTTCTCAGCCGAGCGGACGGGGACGACGAGCTCGAATTTCAGCTCCTGCTCGACCTGGAAGCGGCCGACGATCGCGCCGCCGCGGCCGAAGAACGGATCGCTCGCGGCCTCGATGCGGTGGTTCAGCCCCAGCGCGTCGGCCAGGCCCGCGGCGCGCCCCTTCCAGCTGTCGCGGAAGGCGGTCGCCTGCTCGGGAGCGCCGATGGCGACGAACTCGCGCATGCGGAACGACTGCAGGCGGTCGATGTCGCGCGAGGGCTCGCGGCGAAAGCAATCGCAGGCGACGTCGAAGAGCAAGCCTTCCCCAGGGATCGGGCCGCGCGCGGCGGCCATGGGATAGACGGGATAGCAGGCCGCCGGCGCCAGCACGAGTTCGCTCGTCTCCAGCGCCTCGGTCCAGCTCTCGCCCGCCTCGAACCGCTCGACCGCCGCGCCGATGCGCCTCTCGCCGCCGCCGAGCGCGCAGACGCAGCCCAGGAGATGCGGAAAGCTCTTGAGATAGCCGGACTTCTCGATCAGCGCGCGGCTGACCACGGGCGGAAAGCGGACGACCTCGGCCCTGGCGTCGCGCGCCTTGCCGATAAAGGCGCCGAGCGCCTCGACGATCGTCTCATAGGCGCCCGCGCGGCCGTAGACGCCGTCGACGCCCATCGGGCGGAACAGCGCCGCGAAAATCTCCTCGGGCGAAGCGGCGGGCTTGCCGAGGCGGGGGCGCGCGAGGGTCATGGCGGTCTCCTTTGGCCTGGGCTAGCGGCTGAGCGCGAGCGGCGGCTCGCTCATCAGCACCGCGGCCTCGGCGTTGGCGAGAATGCGATCGTTGTTGATCATGATCGGCGCCGAGAGAATGTCTCTGAGATAGCGGCCCATCGAGAAATCGCTGTCGTTGCGATAGCCCGAGAGCCCGCAGGCGCGCATCGCGCTCATCACCGTCGTCTGGGCGAGCTCGGACGCCTCGACCTTGAGGACGTTGAGCGCGAGCTGCGCCTCCATCGCGGTGAGGCCGCCCGGATCGCCGGCGTGATGCTCGAAGGTGGCGAGGCCCGCCTGGATGGCGGCGCGCAGGGTCTCGAGCGAAACGCGCGCTTTCGTCAACTGCGCGGCGGCCGGCGGCATCCGTCCGCCCGAGGATCGCGCCGCCTGGCGCACGAAGGCGCGCGCGCGTCTGACCGCGCCGGTCGCCACGCCGCACCAGGCCGAGCTCCAGAAGATATGCGCGTAGGGCGCCATGGTCTGGTTGTGGATGCGCTCGTAGGGCTCGGGCAGCACCTGGTCGGCCTCGCCCTCGGCGCGCACGATGAATCCGGCGCTGCACGTGCCGCGCATGCCGAGCGTGTCCCAGCTCAGCGTCGGCTCGAGGCTGTAGTCCTCGCGCAGGAAGGCGACGAGGACCTGATCGGAGCTCGCCGCGCCGTCGGAGCGCCGCGCCGTCGTCACCAGGCCGTCGGCGTGAAGAGCGTAGGAGATGCAGGAGGCGTCGCGCTGCAGGGCGACGCGAGCGCCGGCGATGCGCACCGCCGCCTCGCTCGATCGCACGTCGCCGCCGTTGTTTCCCTCGGTCGTCGAGGAGGCCAGCAGCATCTGGCGCTCGGCGATGCGGCGTTGCAGGCCGAGTTGCCAGGGATTGCCGCGCGCGTGCCGCACCAGGCAGGCGACCTTGACCTGATGCATGGCGAAAATCATCGCCGTGGAGGCGCAGGCGCGCCCGAGCGTGGCGCAAACGTCGGCGATATCAGCCGCGCGCGCGCCCTCGCCGCCGAGCTCGCTCGGGATCAGCATGCCGAGCAGCTTTTGCTCGCGGATCGCCGCGAAGGCCTCGGCGGGAAAGCGGGCGTCGCGGTCGACCTCGTCGGCGAAACGCTCGGCGATCGCGGCGGCCGCCTCGGCGCGGGCGACGAAGTCGCGCGCGTCCGACGATTCGCCCGCCCGGGCGCGAAGATTGCGATGCGGAAGGAGGCTGACGTTGACGCTCATCGCGGATGCTCCAGTATTTCGCGCTCACGTGCCGGGAAAGTTGCGCCGACGGTCGGCGCTTTGCCCACGCGCCGCCGCAGGGACCCGCCACACCGTCGCTATTGATCGATTTCTACATCGCGTCGCTAAGATACGCGACAAACGATATGTTTAAACCTTAACGAAAATCTAAAGGATATGCCTATGTATTCGCTCTTGTCGCGTGGCCCGGTAAGGATAACGACTTAAACAACGTCTCGAATTCGAATCGAAATGCTAAACAGGCCGGCGCCCCAGCTTGCGACAGGAAACGCAGCATGCTCGACCGCGTTCTCGCCCGCCGCTCGATCGCCGAAATGGCGCGCGCCTTCGCGCCGGGCCTGCCGCGCGACGAACAAAGCGCGCGAGACGCCGATCTTCAGGACGCCGGCCTGACCTCGATGGCGACGGTGAAACTGATGCTGGCGATCGAGGCCGCCTTCGACGTCGCGATCCCCGACGACGCCCTGACCCCGGAAAACTTCCGTTCGATAGCGACGATCGAAGCGCTGCTGGCGCGGCTGCGCGGCGCGTGAGCGCGGCGTCATCTGCCCGCGCAGGCGGCGCTGGAGGGTAGCGGCGAGGAAATTCGCGAGGCGTTCGCCGGGATCATCCGCTAGAACCGCATCGCCCCGCTCAGAATCGCCGCGAAGCGCGCCGCGTCGAGCGTAACGTAGGCTTGCGCGCCGGCGTCGAAGACGTAGAGCGGATCGGCGCCGACGCGGGCGGGGTCGAAGCCTTGCTCGGCCATCTCGCGCCGCTTCGGCTTGAAGGTCGCGGTGACGTCGAGCGAGCGCCTGACGCGCAGGAACAGCGGCCGGGCGTAGCGCGGCAGGGCCTCGAGGCGGCGCGCGACGTCTTCGAGATCGGGCGGGCCGTCGGCGGCGAGGAGCGCCATGCCGGCGCGTCCCTCGGCGCCGGGAACGGCGACGCCGTAGACCACCGCTTCGACGATTCCGGGCGCGGCGGCGAGAACGGCGGCGACCTCGGATGTCGCGACGTTCTCGCCCTTCCAGCGAAACGTGTCGCCGACGCGGTCGACGAAATAGTAGAAGCCCTCGGCGTCGCGGCGCATCAGATCGCCGGTGCGCATCCAGGCGTCGCCGGGCGCGAAGACGTCGCGCAAGGTTTTCTTCTCGCTCTCCTCGCGCTGCGTGTAGCCCTCGAAGCGCTGCGAGGGCTCCGCGCCGATCCGCCCGAGCGCCTCGCCGGTCTCGTCCACGTCGCAGCGGACGCAAAATCCATCGGCGCCGCGCCGCGGCGCCTCGGCGTCGTAATCGAAGCGCGCCAGCGCGATCGGCTCGCGCGGCGCGAGATAGCTCGGCAGCCGTCCGATCGCCCCGATCTTGCCCTCGACGTTGTAGAGCGTGACGTTGCCTTCGGTCGAGGCGTAGAACTCGAGCACTTGCGGCTCGCCGAAGCGGGCGGAAAACGCGCGCCAGACGTCGGCGCCGAGGCCGTTGCCGCAGACGAGGCGCAGCTTGTGCGCCTTGTCCTCGGGGCAGGGCGGCGCGGCGACGAGATAGCGGCAGAGTTCGCCGATATACTGGAACATCGTGCAGTCCCAGCGCGCGACGTCGGCCCAGAATCGGCTCGCGGAAAAACGCTCGGCGATGAAAACCGAGCCGCCGTTGACCAGCGGCGCGCCGATCGCCGCGACGCCGCCGACGCTGTGAAACATCGGCAGGCAATCGTACATGCGGTCTTGCGCCGTCATGTCGGCGAGGCCGGCGAACCAATGGCTCCAGGCGACGAGGCGGTGATGGCTGACCGCGGCCGCCTTGGGCAGGCCGGTGGTGCCAGAAGTGTAGATGAGCAGCGCGCGGTCGGCGAGCGTCACCGCGCGCGTTTCCGTGAGGCCGAGTTCGCTTCCGTCGAGGGCGCCGACGGCGATGTCGATGCGGCGCGGGTCGGGCGCCTCGCCGCCGTGGCGCCAGATTTCGATGTCGGCGGAGAGCCCCGCGATCGCCTCTTCGCAGGCGTCGGCGAACGGCGCCTCGACGATCACCCGCCGCGCCGCGGCGACCTTCAAACTATGCGCGAGCGCCTCGCCGCCGAGGGCGACGTTGACGAGGGCGACGACGGCGCCGATCTGCGTCAGGCCGAGCCACAGGGCGAAATACTCCGGACGGTTGGCCATCATCAGGCCGATCGTCTCGCCTTTGGCGACGCCGGCGCTCAAAGCCCAGCGCGAATATCGGTTCATGCGTTGCGCGAGGGCGCGAAAGTCGAAGTTTTCGCGCTCGCTCAAGAGCGCCGGCCGTTCGCCCCAACGGCGCGCCCATTCGCCGACGGCGCGCGGCAGGATGCGCTCGGGGTCGCGGGTCGCCTGCGCGGTCGTCTCCAGCGCGCGCAGCCAGGCGCGGGCGGGCGTCGAATCGAGCGGCCGCGACAGGCGCGCCGGCGGAGCCGCGTTCATTCCAACGTCTCGAAGCGGCTGCGCCAATGGGCGAGCGCGGGGCCGTCGCCGCCGCGCCGCACCGCGACGGCCGCGCCGATGACGATGGCGTGGCTGTGGCGATCGAGGATGTCTTCGACGCGGCAATCGATGCCGGCGAGCGCGTCGCCGAGGAGCGGCGCGCCGGTGACCAGCGTCACCCAGTCTCCGCGGGAAAAACGCGCCGCGCCCGTGACGCCGCCGCGGCCGGCGAAGCGCTCGGCCAGAGACCGATGCTCGGCGCCGAGCACGCTGACGGCGAAAGCGCGGCACTCACGCAGGCGCGCCAGCGTCGCCGCGGCGCGGCTGATGCAGACGACGAGCGAGGGCGGGCTCAGCGAAAGCGAGGCCAGCGCCGTCACCGTGCAGCCGGCGCGTAATTCGCCCTCGCCGCAGGTGACGATGGCGACGCCGGAGGCGAACTCGCGCATGGCGAATCGAAACGCCGCGCCCTCGCGGTCGGCCGGCGCGGCGCTCATCCCAGCAGCTTCGTCATCGGGTCGCGGTCTCTCCAGACAGTCCATCGGACCCGCCCTTCTAGCCACCCCAACGCGCCACGGCAAACGATGTCGCATTGCGCGCCGCTTTGCGCCGCGCGATCAGCGCGAGCCAGGCGCCGAAAATCCGGACGCCCGCGGCGCGCCAGGGCGCGCGATGGAGCGCGAGCGCTTCGCCGGGGAAGGCGGCGGCCAGTTCGGCGCTCGGCGCCGAGGCGGCGCGCGCGGCGAAATCGGCTGCCGCCGCCGCAATCGGCGGCGGGAAATAATGCGCCGGGACGCGCGGCGCCGCCGGCGCCTCGCCGCGCAGAAAGCGCAACATGTCGCGCCGGTACTCGCGCGCCAGCGTGTCGGCGTCGTATTCGGGATGGCCCTGCAGGAAGACCATCAGGCTCCTCGCCTCCTTGACGAACAGATCGACGCCCGATTCGGCCGATCGCGCGAGGATCGAATAGCCCTTGGCGGCGAGTTCGGCTTCGTCGAGGTCGTTGTGGCGCGAGTGCGGCGTCAGGAACTCAGCGTCGAAATCCGCGACGAGGTCGTGGGGCGCGACGACTCGCACCGAATAGACGCCGGAAAGCTTGGCCGGCAGGGCGCGGCGGACGACGCCGTCGCGGTGGAGAACGCCGGCGTGCGCCGCCAGACAAGAGAGCAGCGTCGAGATCGCGTGCGCGTCGGCCCAGTCGAGAACGGCGGCGAGCTCGCTCCAAAACGGCTCGGCCCGCAGATCCGGAGTGCGCGGCTCGGCGCCGGTGACGATGATCGCGTCGTGGGGCTGGACCTTGAGGGCGCGCGAGCCGCGATAGTCCTCGGCCATCGCCCGCCGCGCCTCGCGCGCGCGCGGCAAGGTCTCCAGGTCGAACAGGCGCAGGCGCACGTCGAATTCGCCGCTCGCCTCTTCGATCAGCCGCGCAAACTGGCGCTGCGTCGCCGCGACGGCGCTGTCCGGCATGGCGTTGACGAGGCCGATTTCGAGCTGCTTGCCGCGATCGGCGAACGAGCCGCGCCGCGCTCGCCGTTCGCGCAGATCGGCGACTGGCGGGACGAGGGGAGAGCGCTCGACGGCGATCGGCACGAGCGGCTACTCCGCCGCCGCGAGGGCGCGCGAGGCTCGCGCGGCGTCGAGCGCGGAATCGAGATCCTCGACGATGTCGTCGATATGTTCGAGGCCGACGCTGATGCGGATCGTCTCCGGCAGAACGCCCGCTCTGCGCTGCTCCTCGGCGGTCATCTGGCGATGGGTCGTCGAGGCGGGATGGCAGCACAGCGAGCGCGCGTCGCCGATATTGACGAGCCGCTTGACGAGCCGAAGCGCGTCGTAGAACGCCTTGGCCGCGTCGAGGCCGCCCTCGACGCCGAAGGTGATGAGCGACGAGGCGCGGCCGCCGAGGTATTTTTGCGCCAAGGCGTGAAACGGGCTGTCGGCGAAGCCGGCGTAGTCGACCCAGGCGATGCGCGGGTCGGCGCGCAGAAAATCGGCGACGCCGCGGCCGTTTTCGACATGGCGCTGCATGCGCAGCGCCACGGTCTCGATGCCCTGCAGCAGCAGAAACGCGCTCATCGGCGCGAGAACGGCGCCGGTGGTGCGCTGATAGACGCTGCGCGTGCGCGCGAGATAGGCCTTGGCGCCGAAGCGCTCCGAATAGACCAGCCCGTGATAGGATTCGTCGGGCTCGCTGAACTGGGGGAAGCGTTTCGCCTGCGCCGCCCAGTCGAACGCGCCGCTGTCGACGATGGCGCCGCCCATCGCGACGCCGTGGCCGCCCATGAACTTCGTCAGCGAGTGCACGACGATGTCGGCGCCGTGCGCGATCGGGCGCAGCAGGATCGGGGTCGCCACGGTGTTGTCGACGATCAGCGGAACGCCGCGCTCGTGCGCGACCCTGGCGATCGCCTCGATGTCGCAAATGTTGCCGGCGGGATTGCCGATCGATTCGCAGAACACCGCGCGCGTCGCCCCGTCGATCAGCGGCGCGATGTCCTCGGCGCGCTCGCTTGCCGCGAAACGCGCCTCGACGCCGTTGCGGCGCAAGGTGTGGGCGAGCAGCGTGTGCGTCGTGCCGTAGAGTGTCGGCGGCGCGACAACGTTGCCGCCGTGATCGGCGAGGGTGAGGAAGGCGTAGGCGAGGGCGGCCTGGCCGGAGGCGAGAGCGAGCGCCGCGGCGCCGCCCTCGAGCTGCGCGACCCGTTTCTCCAGGATGTCGACGGTCGGGTTGGAAATGCGGCTGTAGCGAAAGCCTTCGACTTCGAGGTTGAACAGCGCGGCGCCGTGGTCGGCGCTGTCGAATTCGTAGGCGACGGTCTGATAGATCGGCGGCGCGACCGCCTTGGTCGCGGGGTCGTGATCGAAGCCGCCGTGAAAGGAAATGGTTTCGCTTCGCATGGGCCCGCCTCGGAACGAATGCGGCGAAAGGCGGCAGCGCGTTTCGACGCCAAGCGACGATACGGCACAATGGCGCACAATCGCTCGCATTTTCAACAATTGCGAGGCGACGATCGTGCGTTAGCGTTAAGGATTCGCCGCCGCGCCTGGCGAAATTCGGTTAAAATTTCACGCCGTCGCCCGCGGCGCCGCCGCGACTGGCGCGGGGCGCTTTTCGATCAGCCAGACGAGCGAGGCGGCGACGAGGCACAGCGCGCCGGCGGCGTAGAACGCGGGCAGATAGGTCTGCAACACGCTGCGGGTATAGCCCGCGCCGTAGGCGGCGAACGAGGCGCCGATCATGTGCGCGGCGAAAATCCAGCCGAACGCGACGCCGGCGCGCTCGCGGCCGAAAACCTGCGCGGTCAGGCGAACGGTCGGCGGCACCGTGGCGACCCAGTCGAGGCCGTAGAACGCGGCGAACAGCGACAGGCCGTAGATCGTGAAGGACGAGCCGGGGAGATAGAGCAGCGACAGGCCGCGCAGCCCGTAATAGCAGAACAGCAGGGCGCGATTGTCGTAGCGGTCCGACAGCCATCCCGAGCCGATCGTGCCGACGAAATCGAACATGCCCATCATCGCCAGCGTCGAGGCCGCCGCGACCGCGCCGACGTCGTAATCCGAGCACAGCGCGATGAAGTGCGTCTGGATGAGCCCATTGGTGCTCACGCCGCAGACGAAGAACGTCGCGGCGAGAATCCAGAACGCGCCGCTGCCCGAGATTTCGCCGAGCACGGCGAGCGCGCCGCCGACGGCGAGGGCGGGGGTCGGCGCGATTCTGCCGCTTTCGCCATAAGGGGCAAGGCCGAGGTCCGACGGCCGGTCGACCATGAACAGCAAGACCGCGGCGCCCGCGACCGCCAGGCCGATCAGCGTCGGCGCCAAGGCGACGCGCCAGCCGTAGCGCTGTTCGAGCCAGGCCGCGAGCGGCAGGAAGATCAGTTGCCCCGTCGCCGAGCTCGCGGTGAGGATGCCGAGCACGAGGCCGCGGCGCTCGGAAAACCAACGCGTCGCCACGATCGCGCTCGTCACCAGCGCGGTGAGGCCGGTGCCCAAGCCGACCACAATCCCCCATAGCAGCACGAGATGCCAGACCTGAGTCATCTTCAGCGCCAGCAGGAGCCCCGCCGCAATGAGCAACACCGCGCTCAGAATCACGCGACGCAAGCCGTAGCGATCGATCAACGACGCGGCGAAGGGCGCCATCAGGCCGTAGAGCAGGATGCGCAACGCCAGCGCGCCGGAAATCTGCTCGGTGCTCCAGCCGAAGTCGCGGGCGAGCGGCAGAATCAGCGCGCCGGGCAGGCCCATCGCGCCAGCGGTCACGAGGCTGGTCAGGAAGGTGACCGCGACCACCGCCCAGCCGTAATGAAGCCCGAGACGCGAGAAACGCCGCGCCAAAGCCTGGGCCAGCATGCACAGTCCTTTCCCTGCGAGCCGCGCCGCCGCGCCCCCGGCAAATGATCGCCCGCGGCGCCGATGTCAACCGGCGATCGGCGCGTTTGCGCTGTCGGGGCGGCGCGAGCAGCCGGCCTCAAGCGAGCGCGATCGCGGCGACCAACCGGCCGTAGTCGGGCTCGTTGCGGTGGGTGGCGCGGCGATAGCTGAAAAACCGATCCTCGTCGGCGTACGTGTCGAGGCCGAGGTCCTGGAATCGGCCGACGCCGGCGCGCCGCGCGCGCTCGACGATATAAGCGTTGAGGTCGAACATCGCGCGCGTCGGATCGACGCTTGGCGCGAAGAAACGCTTGAAATCGGCGTCGGCCGCGGCGAAGGCGGCGACGAATTCGGGGCCGACCTCATACGAGCCCTGCGCGATGCACGGGCCGAGCGCCGCGCCGATGCGCTCGGGTCTCGCGCCGAGCCGCGCCATCGCCGCGACCGTCGCCTCGATCACGCCGGCGAGCGCGCCCTTCCAGCCGGCGTGCGCCGCCGCGACGACGCGCGCTTGCCTGTCGGCGAACAGGATCATGCCGCAATCCGCGCCGGTGACGCCGAGGCCGAGGCCCGGCGTCGCGGTGACGAGCGCGTCGCAGCGCGGCCGCGCCTGCGGCGCGAAGGGAGAAGAAATCGTCGCGACGTCGGGCGAATGGACCTGATAGGGAATGGCCAGCCGATCGGCGGCGAGGCCGAGCGCCGCCGCCATGCGGGCGCGATTGTCGCGCACGGCCTCGGGCTCGTCGCGCGAGCCGACGCCGCCGTTGAGGGAATCGTAGAGGCCGGTCGAAACGCCGCCCCGGCGGGTGAAGAAGGCGTGCGCGAGGCCGGGAAGCGCGAGCGCCTCGGCGCGCAGGAATTCGGCCGCGCTCACGTTGGCCTTGTCGGATAGGGCTGGAAGCCCGGCGGCGGCGCAACGGAGCGGTTGGCCACCACCATCGCCTTGAACAGCGCGCCCATTTCGCCTTCGCCCTTGCCGACGAGGCGTCGGCGCGCCTGTTCGAATTCGTCGGCGCGCTCGGGCGCGCGTTCGGCGAGCGCCCGCGCGCGCACGTCGATGCCGAGCGAGCGCAGAAAGTCGCCCTGGTCGATCGGGCCGTAGACGGCGGCGCCGGTCGCGCGCGCGCTGCGCGCCATCGCCGCGAAATCCACGTGCGCGGTGATGTCCGACTCGCCGGGATCGGCGAGCGGGTCGACCATGCGATGCGCGTGCAGCGCCTGCAAGGTGTCGCCGAACCCCGTCGCGCCGTGGCCGTAGTCGACGAACAGCGCCGCGCCGCCCTGTTTGACCAGCCGCGCGCCGAGTTCGAACATGAAGCGATGGCCGACGGCGTTGACCTCGAGCACCGCCCCCTCGTCCGCCTCGACGTCGAGGTAGGGCTCCGGCTCACTCGACAGGCCGAACGCCAATTGCCCGGCCTCGCCGAGGCGCACCGTTCTTTCACGCCACCGTCCGGCGCGGCGCACGAATTGGCGCACCGGCAAGGCGTCGAGGAACTCGTTGGCGAGAATGATCGCGGGGCCTTCCGGCGCCTCGCCCAACGTCGCGCACCAGGCGATCGGCGCGCCGGCGGTCAGCAGCGCCTCGTATTGAATGTTGGCGAGCGTCGGGCTGGTCTCGATCAGCGTGACTTCGAGAGCGGCGCGAAAGTCCGGCACGATGCGCGCGGCGCGCAGCGCGTCGCTCATCAGCGTGCCGCGCCCCGGACCGAGCTCGATCAGGCGAATCGGCTTCGGGCGGCCCATCGACGTCCACACCTCGGCGGCCCACAGCCCGAGCAATTCGCCGTACATCTGCGAAATTTCCGGCGCGGTGGTGAAGTCGCCCTGCGCGCCGAACGGATCGCGGTTCATGTAGTAGCCAAGGTCGGGATGGGCGAGCGCGAGCTCCATGAAGCGCTCGACGGTGATCGGTCCGTCGCTGACGATCATCGCTCTGATCTCGTCCCCCAGCGCGCTCATGTCTTCCCCCTCGCGGCCGCCCCCATGCTCCAGGCGATCAAGCCGAGGCCGGCGACGATGAGCGGCGCCGACAGCGCCATCCCCATGGTCAGGCCGTGGCCGAGATCCTCGAGGCGCGGGTCGGGGTCGCGAAAGAATTCGCTGAAGATGCGCGCGACGCCGTAAAGCGCGCCGAAAGCGCCCGCGATCAGGCCCGGCCGCCGCAGCGCGCCCGCGCGCGCCGCGAGCGACAGGATGACGAAGATCGCCAGCCCTTCGAGCAGGGCTTCATAGATCTGGCTGGGATGGCGCGGCAGTCCGTCGGAGCCGGGAAAGATGATCGCCCAGGGCACGTCGGTCGGCCGGCCCCACAGCTCGGGCTTGATGAAATTGGCCAGCCGGCCGAGGAAGATGCCGATCGGCGCGGCGAGCGAGGCGAGATCGAACACGCTGAGAAGCGGCGTCTTGTAACGGCGCGTGAACAAAGCGCCGCCTAGAGCGGCTCCGATCAATCCGCCGTGGAAAGCCATACCGCCTTCCCAGACTTTCAGGATTTCGAGCGGATGCGAAAAGTAATAGCTGGGATCGTAGAAGAGGACATTGCCGAGTCGCCCGCCGACGATGACCCCGATCGCGCAATAGACGAGCAGGTCGTCGATGCTGTCGGGGGTGGGCCGCGCCGCGCCGCGCCACAGCCGGTCGTCGGCGACGACCCGCCGGATCAGCGCCCAGCCCGCGATCAGCCCGGCGATATAGGCGAGCGCGTACCAGCGAATCGCCAACGGGCCCCACTGAAACAAAATGGGATTGATCGCGGGAAAAGGCAGGACGAGCGTGGACATATGCCCGCAGGTGATGCGACGCGGCCGCTTTCGCGTCAAGAGCGTAGCGCGCTGCACGCACGCAAATCGTTGAGGAAACGGGCCGTGCGCGGCCGTATCGCGGCGCTATGGCGCCCATTGCGCGCCGGCCGAAGCGGGCGCCGGCGCGAGCTTGTAGCGCGCGAGGCGCTCGTAGAGCGGGCGCGCGGCTTCGGCGATCGATTTTAGCGAATCGGGCAGTTCGTCGAAGCCGACTTCGCGGCGCGGCGGCGCGAAACCGGTCGATTTTTCGACCGCGTCGTACCAGGCGGGCGCCCAGACGCCGTCGCTGGCGCGCCGACCCGCCGGCCAGGACAGCATCGCTTGGTCGAACGAAATCCGTAAGGCGGCGCAGAGCGCGCCGAGCATGCCGCGCGGGTCGCCGAGCACGTCCTGGCCCTCGACGACCGGCGGCGCGCTCCCTAAACGCTGCGCGGCGCGCTCGAACAGCTCGACCTGCGCGGTCAGGCCGATCTCCTGCAGCGTGAAGTCGTCGCGCTTCTGCGCATAAGAGGCGAGCACGGCCTCGGGCGCGCGGATGAGGAAGGCGTTGACGCATCGATTGATCCAGTCGCGGCCGAAACCGGGGAGCATGTGATGCGTCATGTGCTTCTGATACCAGATCGCCTTGCTCTCGGGGACGGACCCGGTCAGCGCAGTCGCGACCGCGCGCCAGTCGGTCGGCTGCGAGGCGATCACCTCTTCGCGCATGGGGTGGTCGAGCCCGGTCGCGGCGAGATAGGCGGCGTAGAAGGGCTCGTCGCTCACCGCGCAATCCAGGCGATTGCCGAACGCGCGCATCATCGCGGTCGATATGTTTCGCGGGCCGGACCACATGGCGATGCGGACCGGGGGGATTGAAGCGTCGGCGTCCACCTTATAGCGGCCTCCCTCGCGCCTCCTCGGCCTCGAGCGCCTTGTAGAGCGCGCGCAGCCGCTTGGTCATCGGGCCGGAGGCGTCGGCGCCGTCGCGCGCGTATTCGCCGATCGGCCTGCCGTCGACCCTGACGACCGGCGTCAGGCCGGCGAAGGTGCCGGTGCAGAAGGCTTCGTCGGCGCCGTAGACGTCGAACAGCGAAAAATCCTTCTCGAAGGCGGGAACGCCCGCTCGCCGCGCGGCGCGCAGCACCGCGTCCCGCGTGACGCCGGCCAGGCAATGGCCGCCCGCCGAGGTCCACAACTCGCCTTTGCGCACGATGAAGAAGTGCGTCGAATTGCAGGTCGCCACGAAGCCGCGGTCGTCGAGCATCAACGCTTCGTCGGCGCCCGCCTCCATCGCCTGGATGCAGGCGAGGATGCAATTGAGCTTGGAGTGCGAATTGAGCTTCTGGTCCTGCTCGGCCGGGCCGGTGCGCCGGATATGCACGGTGAACAGGCGGAGGCCGCGCGCCAGCATCTCCGGCTTGGGGAGCTTCCATTCAGGAATGACGACGATCGTCGCGCCACCGATCGTCAGGCGCGGGTCCTGATAGGGTGAGCGCTTGACGCCGCGCGTCACCATCAGGCGGATATGCACGCCCTCGCGCATGCCGTTGGCTTCGATGACGTCGAAGAGCCGGCGCGCCAATTCGTCGCGGGTGAGGCCGATGTCGATGCGCAGCATCTTCGCGCCGTCCCACAGGCGGTCGAAATGCTTGTCGAGAAAGGCGATGCGGCCGTCGTTGAGGCGCAGGCCCTCCCAAACGCCGTCGCCGAGCACGAAGCCGGAATCGAACACCGAGACCTTCGCCTCGGCGCGCGGAGCAAGGGCGCCGTTGACGCTGACGAGCACCGAATCGTTGCGCGGATCGCCGACGTAGTCTTGCGAGCCGGCGGAGGGCGGGGAATTGTCTGGCATCGAGTCGCGGACCTCTTGAGCTGCGTCGAGCCTAGACGGCGGCGCGGGCGCCGAGCAAGTCTGGCGTAAGCGCATACGCCGGTTCGAAGTTCGCGACGCGGCATGCGCCGCACCATCAAAAGTCCAACGGCGCGTTGTCGACGACCTCCTTCATGACGAAGAACGTCCGGGTCTGGCGGACACCGGGCAGGGCGATCAAGCGTTCGCCGTGGATGCGGTTGAAGTCCGCCATGTCATTGACCCTGATCTTCAGGAAATAGTCGAAGTCGCCGGCCACCAGATGGCAGTCGAGGACGAAGCCGAGCTTGGCGACGGCTTTCTCGAAGGCGGCGAAACTCTCCGGCGTCGAGCGGTCGAGAACGACGCCGACCATCGCGAGCGCGCCTCGGCCGACCTTGTGCGGCGCGATCATCGCCGTGACCCGCTTGATGTAGCCTTCCTCGAAAAGCCGTTGCGTGCGGCGATGGCATGTGGCGGGGCTGACGCTGACCAACTGCGCGAGCTCCGCATTGGCGAGCCGCCCGTCGTTCTGCAGCAGCCGGAGTATCTTCAAGTCGATGCGGTCCAATTCCCGGCGCATGGAAGGATCCCTCACAAAAGAGCGAAAAAACCGAAAAATAACTAAAACATTGGGACAACAATCGTCAATTCATGGCATTCTGTCGCGCAACTTCGATAGCACCTTTCAAACGCCGGGTGATACCTTCGCCGCATCGAAGCCGCACTGGGAAAGGCAGCCGCATGCTGGAGAAATTCGCGCGTTATCCCCTCACTTTCGGGCCGACTCCCATCGAGAAACTGGCGCGTCTGAGCGCGCATCTCGGCGGCAAGGTCGAACTCTGGGCGAAGCGGGAGGACTGCAATTCGGGGTTGGCGTTCGGCGGCAACAAGCTGCGCAAACTCGAATATATCGTTCCCGACGCGATCGCCGCCGGCGCCGACACCTTGGTGTCGATCGGCGGCGTTCAATCCAACCACACGCGCCAGGTGGCGGCGGTCGCGGCGAAGATCGGCATGAAGTGCCGCCTGGTGCAGGAGAGCTGGGTCCCGCATGAGGACGCGGTCTACGACCGCGTCGGCAACATTCTCTTGAGCCGGATCATGGGCGCGGACGTCGAGTTGGTCGACGAGGGCTTCGACATCGGCATCCGGCAGAGCTGGGAGCGGGCGATCGCCGATGTGAAGGCCAAGGGCGGCGAGCCCTATGCGATTCCGGCCGGCGCCTCGGTGCACAAGTACGGCGGGCTCGGTTACGTCGGCTTCGCCGAGGAGGTGCGCGCGCAGGAGAAAGCGCTCGGTTTCGCCTTCGACCATATCGTCGTTTGCACCGTCACCGGCTCGACCCACGCCGGCATGCTGGTCGGCTTCGCCAAGGACGGCCGCGCGCGCAAGGTGATTGGCGTCGACGCCTCGGGGACCCCGGCGCAGACCAGGGCGCAGGTGCTCGACATCGCCCGCAACACCGCCAAGCTGGTCGAACTCGGCCGGGACATCGAAGCGGACGACGTCGTGCTTCTCGAGGACTACGCCTATCCGCTTTACGGCGTCCCGTCGCAGGAAACGAAGGACGCGATCCGCCTTTGCGCGCGCCTCGAGGGCATGATCACCGATCCCGTCTACGAGGGCAAATCCATGCAGGGCATGATTGATCTCGTGAACAAGGGCTTTTTCCCTAAGAGCTCGAAGGTGCTCTTCGCCCACCTCGGCGGCGCGCCGGCGATCAACGGCTACGCCTACGCTTTCCGCAACGGTTGAGCGCGCGCCGACGGCGCGCGGCGTCCGATGTCGGGGCTCACCTCTCGATCTCCCGCCCGATCTCCACGACGTTGTCGCGGAGGCAGTCGCTGACGCACGCGGCCGCGCCATTCGGCTGACACGGGCGGGTGGGCGAGAATCCACGCCCTCGCCGATCTCTTGTGTCGATCTCTTGTTGCGCCGTCTCTCCCAATGTTGTACACTTTTTGCGAAATCTTGCACAAAACCAAGATCGGGCGGCCGATGAAAACCTACCCCCTGAACGAGGCCCGCGCTGAATTCTCCAAGCTGGTCGAGCGCGCGCTCGCGGGCGAGCCGCAACGGGTGACCCGCTACGGCAAGAAGGCGGTCGTCATTGTCTCCGAGGACGAATGGCGCGCGCGCGGCCGCTCGGCTGCGACGCTCGGCGCCCTTCTCGCCCGGCACGCGCGCGCAGGCCTACTCAGCGAACCTTTCGCCGACCGCCCGTGGAAGGAGCGCCGGCTGGGCCGGGACATCGTATGACGAACTATCTCCTCGACACCAACGTCGTTTCGCTGCTCGATCCTCGCCGGCAGGCGCACGCGCCGGCGCTGATCGATTGGCTCGATCGCAACGGCGCGAGCCTCTTTCTCTCCGTCATGACCATCGTGGAATTCGACGCCGGAATTCTCAAACTCAGGCGCGAAGGCAAGTCTGAGCGAGCGGATCAACTGGCCTCGCTCGTCTCGACTATCGTGACCGAATTCGGCGATCGAGTCTTGGCGATCGACGTCGACACCGCGCGCCTCGTCGCTCGTCTCGCCGAGTCTGTTCATCGTCAGCCGATCGGCTTGCCGGATCTTTTCATCGCCGCGACTGCCGTTCGTCACGGACTTGTGCTGCTGACGCGCAACTTGGGCGAAATCGGTCGGCTCGGCGTAACGGCCCTTGATCCGTTCGGCGATTTACCGCCCGATAATTGAGCCGCTGCGGCGGCCCGCGCGCCAGATCGGCTCCGGTTGCTAAATCTCGATCTCCCGCCCGATTTCCACGACGTTGTCGCAGGGGAGCCTGAGGTAATCGCTGATGCGCGCCGAGTTGCGGCCCATCACGGCGAACATCCCTTCCTGCCAGCGCGGCAGACCCGCGCCGTCCTCGCGCGGCACGATGGTTTCGTGGCCGACGTAGTAGGTGACGTCGGAAAGATCGATCTCGGCGCCCTTGGCCTTGCATTCGGCCAGCACGGCCGGAATGTCGGGCTGCTCCATGAAGCCGTAGCGCGCCTCGGCATGCCAGTATTTTTCCGCTTCGCGCGTCACCGTCACGCGCTCCTCGGGCTCGACGCGCGGAGTCGAGACGACGGTCAGCGTCAGGGCGAGCACGTATTCGTGCAGCGAGCGGTTCTTGCGCACGTGCCAGGACAGGACCGGCGGCGTGTCCTCCTTGGCGCGGGTCAGGAACACCGCCGAGCCGGGCACGCGCGCGATGCGGCCCGACTGCAGCTCGGCGACGAAGTCCGCGCTCGGCGTCTGCTCGGCGACGATCCTGTCGTGCACCGCGCTGGCGCCGCGGTGCCAGACCCACATCACGCCGTAAACGGCGGAAGCCAGCAGCAATGGGACGTAGCCGCCTTGCAGCACCTTGGCCATGTTGGCGGCGAAGAACCCGCCGTCGACGATCATGAACAGCGCGGCGACCGCGCCGGCGCCCGCCGCGCCCCAGCCCCAGATTTCGCGCATCGCGATGAACAGCAGCACGCTCGTCATCAGCATGGTCAGCGAAACCGCGATGCCGTAGGCGGCGGCGAGATTGTCCGACTTGCCGAAGCCGATCGTCAGGCCGAGCGTGACGATCATCAGGAGCCAGTTGACGGCCCCGACGTAGATCTGGCCGTAGCCCTCCGCCGACGTCTGCTTGATGATGAGGCGCGGCAGCCAGCCGAGCTGAATGGCCTGGCGCGTCATCGAATAGGCTCCGGTGATGATCGATTGGCTGGCGATGATCGTCGCGATCGTCGCCAGCACGATCAGGGGCGTGAGTAGCGGGCCGGGGCACAGGCGATAGAAGATGTTGCCCTCGGTGGGCGAGCCGTCGAGAACCAGCGCCGCCTGCCCGGCGTAATTGAGGATGAGGCTGGGGAACACCACGAAGTTCCAGGCGAGGCGGATCGGCTTGGGGCCGAAATGCCCCATGTCGGCGTAGAGCGCCTCGGCGCCGGTGACGCACAGGAATACGCCGCCGAGCACGAGGAAGCCCGTCAGGCCGCCGGAAACGAGAAACTCGAGGCCGTAGAGCGGATTGATCGCGGCGAGCACCGACGGGTGCTGAGCCACGCCGTAGACGCCGAGCGCGGCCATGACGACGAACCATACGAGCATGATCGGGCCGAAGGCCTTGCCGATGCGCGCCGTGCCCTGCGGCTGGATGGCGAACAGGGCGAGCAGGATCGCGACGGCGCACGGCACGACCGCGGCGCCCAGCCCCGGCGCGATCTGCCCCATGCCTTCGAGCGCCGAGAGCACCGAGATCGCCGGCGTGATCGCCCCGTCGCCGTAGATCAGCGCCGCGCCGAAGAGGCCGGCGGCGATGAGCGCCGGGCGATGCCGCTTCTTGACGCCGAGCAGCGTCATGAGGGCGATGATGCCGCCTTCGCCGTCGTTGTCGATGCGCATGGCGAAATTGACGTATTTGACCGTGGTGATGAGGAACAGCGTCCACAGGATCAGCGACAGCGATCCCAGGATCGTCAGCGCATCGGGATGCGCGCCGGTCAGATCGAGCACCGTCTTGAGCGTATAGAGCGGGCTGGTGCCGATGTCGCCGAAGACGATGCCGAGCGCGGCCAGGCTCATCGCGGTCAGGCGCGGATTGGATGCGGCGCCCGAGGCCGCTTGCTGCATCGCCACGCTGTTGTCTCCGTCGCTCGTCGCGGCGCGCCGGCGGCGCCCAGGCTTCTATAGACCGGCGCCGAACCGGCGGGAAAGGCCGCAATGACGTCGCTGCGAGCGGCGATCGCCCGGGGAATCGGCGTGGCGGCCATGGAAACGACCGGTCAACCTTAAGAATTTTCGCGTCCGCGAAAGGCGGCGAAGCATCAAATTGTATCGATTTGTTTTGCGCCGCGCCAAGCGGAATGGCCGACCCTGTCTCGCGTCGATGACGACGAGGGAAGACGATGTTTGGGTGGGTTGCGCGTGCTGTCTCCGGCGCCGTTCTGTTCGGGATCGCGTACGGCGGGTTCGTCGAGGCGTCCGAGCCGAAATTGCCGAGCGCGAGCTACGCCGCGGTCGGCGGCGCGACGTCCATCCCCTACGGCTGGGTCGATTTCTGCGGCCGTCGGCCCGAAGAATGCAACCTCGGCAAGCTTTCGCCGCTCGACGTTCGCCTCACCAAGAAGACCTGGGCGGTCCTCAACCGCGTCAACAAATTCGCCAACGGCGCGATCGATCCGGTCACTAATCTCGAGCATTGGGGAACCGTCCTCGACCACTGGGATTATCCGATCGACGGCCGGGGCGACTGCAAGGTCTACGCCCTGTTCAAACGCAAGCAGCTCATCGAGCAGGGATTTCCCAGACAGGCGTTGCTGATGACGATCGTGCGCGATCTCAACGGCGAGGGCCACGCGGTTCTCACCGTCAAGACGGACCGCGGCGAATTCGTCCTCGACAATCTGAGGGACGAGATCCTGCCGTGGGACGAGACCGGCTATCGCTTCATCAAGCGCCAAGCGCAGGACGATCCGAACGTCTGGCTGGACCTGCGCGGCGCGACCGGCGCGTCGTCGTAAAGCCAGCGCGACGCGCCCGAGGGCGGCGTGCGCGGGCCGGCTCCGGCCGGCCTCCATTCGACGCGGGCGTCGAGCGTGTCGCGGGCCGCGCCTCTCTTGCGCCGGCCCCTCGCCTCGTGCAGGGAAGGCGATGCGGCGCGTCAGGGCGTCGGGCGCGGAACGAGCAATGAAACGGGTTATGGACGTCCTGTGGCCGATCATCGGGCTCGGGACGGTGGCGTTTACGTCCTGGCTGTTGTTTCGGGAATTGCGGGGCCTATCGATCGCCGACGTCGGCGCCGCGTTTGCCGCCATCTCGCCGCGACGTTGGGCGCTCGCGATCGGCGCGACCGCGCTCGCCTATTTCGCCCTGGCCTGGTACGACCAGATCGCGCTCGCCCATCTCGGGCGCCGGTTGAGCTGGCGGTTCGTCGGGCTGGTGTCCTTCACCACCTACGCGCTCGCGCACAACATCGGCGCCACCGTCCTCTCCGGCGCCCTGGTGCGCTATCGCGCCTATTCCACCAAAGGGCTCGGCATGGCCGAAGTCGGCGTGCTCGTCGCCTTCTGCTCCTTCACCTTCACCCTGGGCAATGTTTCGCTCGGCGGGGCGACCCTGCTGTTTCACCCCGAGCTGGCGCGGCGCTACGTGGAGACGCCGGATTGGGCGGGACGTCTGCTCGGCCTCGCGCTCATCGGCGGACCGTGCCTCTATACGATCGGATCGCTGCTGCATTTCGCGCCGCTGCGAATCCGCGGTTTCGAATTGGTCTATCCGCGTCCGCCGATCGCGGCCAGGCAATTGCTCGTCGGGCCGTTGGAGCTGATCGGCGCGGCCGGGATCGTCTATTTCGCGCTGCCGCAGGCGGGCAATCCCGGCTTCGCCATGGTGCTCGGGGTGTTCCTCGCCTCCTACACCCTCGCGCTCGTCAGCCATGCGCCCGGCGGCCTCGGCGTCCTGGAATATTCGTTTCTCAAGGCGATGCCCGACGCGCCGCCCGCCGGCCTGCTCGCGGCGCTGCTTGTATTCCGCCTGCTCTATCTTATTTTGCCGTTGCTGTTCTCGCTCGTCGTCGTCCTCGTTTTTGAGCGCGGGCGGATCGGCGAGCTGTTTCGCACAAGGGGCGGAGGCTGAACGATGGCCGCGACGATGACGATCGACGCCGACGACGTGCTGTTGGTGATCGACATTCAGAACGATTTTCTCCCCGGCGGGGCCTTGGCGATCGCGGGCGGCGACGCGATCGTGCCGCTGGTCAATCGCCTGATCAAGGCCTTCACCCAGGTCGTCGTCACCCAGGACTGGCACCCGGCAGGCCACGCCTCCTTCGCCTCCTCGCACGAAGGGGCCAAGCCGTTCGACGTCGTGAGGATGCCCTACGGCGAGCAGACGCTGTGGCCGGACCACTGCGTGCAGGGCGCGCCGGGCGCGCAATTGCACCAGGGCCTCGACGTCGATTCGGCGTTCCTGATCCTGCGCAAGGGCGTCAATGAGGACGTCGATTCGTATTCGGCCTTCACCGAAGCCGACGGCAAGACGACCACCGGGCTCGCGGCGCTGCTCGAGGCGAGGGGCGCGCGCCGGCTGTTCGCGTGCGGCCTCGCCACCGATTATTGCGTCGCCTATTCCGCGCTCGACGCGCGCGCCGCCGGCTTCGAGACCTTCGTCGTCGACGACGCCTGCCGCGCGATCGACGCCGGCGGCTCGCTGGACGCCGCCTGGTCCAAGATGAACGCCGCGGAAGTGTGGCGCATTCAGGCGCGCGAGATCTTGGGGTAGGGCGGGTTCGCCGCGACCGCGCGCGCCTTTACCCCCGCTTAACCAGCCCCGCCCCATGACTGCTTTCAGCCTCTCCTACGGTCAGCCGAGCGCCGCCTTCGCATGATCACGCTCTATCATCACCCCTTCTGTCCGCACTCGCGGTTCATACGCCTGGCGCTCGGCGAATTCGGCATCGCGCCGGCGCTGATCGAGGAGCGGCCATGGGAGCGGCGGCGCGACTTCTTGCTGCTAAACGCCGAAGGCGTGACGCCGGTCATGGCCGAGGACAGCGCGCCGAGCGTGCCCGGCGCCGACGTCATCGCCGAATATCTCGACGAGACGCGCGGCCTCGCGCTGGGCGATCGGCGCCTGATGCCGGAGGATCCGATCGGCCGCGTCGAGGTCAGGCGGCTGATGCGCTGGTTCAACGTCAAGTTCTTCGCCGAATCGAGCCAGTTGCTGGTGACCGAGAAGATCTACAAGCGCTTCATGTCGCCCAAACACGGCGGCGGCGGGCCGGACATGGACGCGGTGCGCGCCGGGCGCGCCAATTTGCGCTATCATTTGCGTTACATCGGGCACCTCATCGGCGCCCGCAGGTGGCTCGCCGGCGACCGGCTGAGCTACGCCGATCTGGCGGCGGCGGCGCATCTGTCGTGCGTCGATTATCTCGGCGACGCGCCGTGGGGCGAGAGCGAAACGGCCAAGTCATGGTATGCGCGGATCAAATCCCGTCCCTCGTTCCGCCCGCTGCTCGGCGAGCGGCTGGCGGGCATGGCGGCGAGCCCGAGCTACGCCGATCTCGACTTCTGAGCGAGCTCAAAGCCAAGGCGCGCGAACTCGGCTTCGACGCCTGCCGCGTCGCGGCCCCGAGCCTGCCAAGGAGCGCGCGCGAAAACCTCGCCGCGTGGCTCGCCGCCGGCGCGCACGGCGACATGGATTGGATGGCCGAGACCTTTGCGCGCCGCGCCGACCCGAAGGCGCTGTGGCCGCAGGCGCGCAGCGTCGTCATGCTGGCGATGAACTACGGACCGGCCGTCGATCCGCTCGACGCGCCGCGCCACAGGAGCTGCGGCGCGATCTCGGTCTATGCGCGCCATCGCGACTATCACGACGTGATCAAGGGCCGCCTGAAGACGCTGGCGGCTTGGCTCGTCGCGAGGGCGCGCCCCGAGAAGGCTGAAGTCAAGGTCTTCGTCGACACCGCGCCGGTGATGGAGAAGCCGCTGGCGAGCGCGGCGGGCCTCGGCTGGCAGGGCAAGCACACCAATCTCGTCAGCCGCGGCTTCGGCTCCTGGCTGTTCCTGGGCGCGATCTTCACCGATCTGGCGCTTCAACCCGACGCGCCCGAGGGCGACCATTGCGGCGCTTGCCGCGCATGCCTCGACGTCTGCCCGACGGGCGCGTTCTCAGCGCCCTATCGGCTCGACGCGCGCCGCTGCGTCTCCTATCTGACCATCGAGCACAAGGGGACGATCGCGCCCGAATTGCGTCCCGCGATCGGCAATCGCATCTACGGCTGCGACGATTGCCTGGCGGTCTGCCCGTGGAACAAGTTCGCGCGCGAGGGGCGCGAGGGCAAGCTGGCGGCGCGCGAGGACCTCGCTCATCCGCCGCTGGCCGAGCTCGCCGGGCTCGACGAGGCGGGCTTTCGGCGCCGCTTCGCCGGCGGGCCGATCAAGCGCCTCGGCCACGCCCGATTCTCACGCAACGTCATGATCGCGGTCGGCAATTCGGGCGATCCGGCGCTGATCGGAGCGGCGCGCGCCGGGCTCGACGCGCGCTCGCCGTTGGCGCGCGCGATGGCGGTCTGGGCGCTCGCTCGCCTTTGCCCCGCGGAAGAATTCCTGGCGCTGGCGCGTCAGCGCGCCAAGGCCGAACCCGAGGCGGCCGTCGTTTGCGAATGGCGCGCCGCCCTCGCCGCCCCGCCGGAGCCTCGAAGCCTCAGGGGGACGGGCGATTAGCGTGGTTACGGCGAGAACAGCCTCGGTTCAGAGCGAAGCGAGGCGACGCCTCAATGCGTCAGGACGCGTTCGGTCTCGTGCTTGAGCTTTTCGATTTCGTCTTTGAGTTGGAGTTTCTTGCGCTTCAATTCGTGGAGTTTCAAATCGTCGGCTGACGGGTGCGCTTCTTCCGAGGCGATCGCGCTTTCGATCGCCTGATGGCGACGCACGAGTTCCGTCAAATGCGATTCGAGGGACATTGGCAAACTCCCTTTCGTTATCGACGAAGAAATTGTGACACATCGCCGACGGCTTGCAAGCGCGAAATTGAGCCCTCGCCGATCAATTCACCGCCCCCGTTCATGGGATTTTAGGGGTTGCGCGCGGCGCTCGGGGCGCCATCGCGGCGGCCTTGCGAACTTGCGCCCACGCTCGCATATTCGCTTCGGCGGCGCCCGCTTGGGGCGGGGCCGATTCGGGCGAAACGGGGCATGGCGCAGGAAGACTTGAGCGCGGAGGAACGCGCCGTTCTGTCGGGTCAATTGGAGCGGCTGCGCGAAGAGCATCGCGACCTCGACGCCGCCATCGAGGCGATGCGCGAGGCCGGACAGGGCGACCAGTTGCAGTTGCAACGGCTGAAGAAGCGCAAGCTCGCGCTGCGCGACCGTTTGACGCAGCTCGAGGACGCGCTGACGCCGGACATCATTGCGTGAGGGGGGCGGCGCCGGCGGCGCCGTTTTCCGGCGCGACTCAGCGTTTTCAATCCTTTGCGTGACGATTTTCCGCCGCCTCGGCCGGCGCGGGCAGGGCGAGCGGGGGCGCGGGCGCACAAAGCGCCGGCGTCGCGGCGGCGGCCGTGCCGACGGCTGAGCGCGCAAAGCCGTGATAGCGGTCGAGTTCGCCGACGATGCGCACCACGCGGTCGAGGGCCTGCAGATTGCCCTCCATCATCGCCGCATGCGCGACCATCATCGCGTCGCTCAGGCGTCCGATCTGCAATTGCGCGAAGCCCGCCGGCGGATCGACCTCGCGCCGCGCAAGCATCTCCTGAAGGAGTTCGCGCGCGCGTCTGGCCGACAGCCCCTCCTGCAACGCGATCTCGGCGACGGGCGCGCCCGCCTTGAGCAGGTTGAACAGCCGCAGATTGCGCTCAGCCTTCGCCCGCCGCGCTTCGATGCGGCCGACGCGCGCGCGGGTGTTGGGGCGCTTCGGTTCGGGTTCGGACTTGGCGGCCTTCTTGGACAAGGGGCGGCTCCGAGGGTGGCGAGGCGGACAAACGCCAGCATAGCACGGATTTGGATTTTCAGAAAACAAATGCCGCTGGGCGTCGAGAGCCGGCCTTGCGGCGGCTCCCGATCGTCAACGCGGCTTGACGCCCCTTGCCGGGTGGGCGCGGACGCCGTCGCCGTAATCGCGCAATCGCGATTGCGGTCACCAGCGCCCTTGCAAGCGCAGGCTTTCCGCGAGGTTGCCGCGATAATTGTACTGGCCGAGGTGCATGAGCTTGATGTGAATGTCGACATAGACCTTGCCGCCCATGTCGCGCCAGCGGCGGCAGAAGGCGAAGTCTTCCGAGAGGTAGCGGCCCGAATCGGGATCGACCATGCAATCGAAGAACAGCCAGTACAGATGCGCGTCGGGATTATTGGGCGGACCGTCGGGAACGTAATTCAAGTTCGGATAATGTTTCATCATGCGCAGAATCACGTCGCGTTTGATGCACATGAATCCGGTCGGCGCTTCGGCGACTTCGACGAAGCCGTCGGCGTCGGCGTAGCTGCTGACCTTTTCCTCGCCATGGCCGATCGGGTTGAAGGGATAATGGGTGTAGCGGTTCTCGAACT
>Ga0181524_10001527_pt1 | contig 26333 bp, 18 predicted proteins | sample PEATcosm2014_Bin_34_FD_119761 | JGI IMG/M metagenome (GOLD analysis project Ga0181524, IMG submission 119761) | Peatland microbial communities from MTU Mesocosm Facility, Houghton, MI, USA - PEATcosm2014_Bin05_60_metaG | ecosystem: Environmental > Terrestrial > Soil > Wetlands > Peat | place... | reverse complement strand
GGAGATTCCGATTCCTGTCGGCACGGTGATGCCAGAAGTCCACGTACAATTACCTGCAGGGATGTTGATGGTGTCTCCGTTGACCGCCTTGTGCGTCGGGCCGTTGATGACCGCGTTCACGTCCGAATAGTTGCAGGAATTAGCCGTGTAAGTGCCTTGCGCCGAAGCACGCAACGGAAGCAAAAGCAAAGCGAGAATGAACCATCGTAGTTTCATAGGATGCAGCTCGTCGCGGAGAATTTACCCGTCAAGTCCAACACATAGCCACCATACCAAAAACTGTCACCAGCAACCTCCGGCCCTTCACCTACGATCATAAAGATCACCTTATCAAATACGACACCACTGGTGGCCGCTGTTCCTGTCGTATTTCCGAGAAGCGTGCCGTTTGCGTTGCACACCGTTAGCTGACCAATTACCGTAACGGTCTGCGCTCCAGTCCCCGCGCTTCCGGCAACAATCGCCGTTCCGCCTTGAGATGCCGCAAGCTCGAAGGCGCTCCCTGATAGCCCTGTAGAGAGAACGTAATACGTGGTGGACGTGGCGAAGTTAGTGGGCAAGGTTCCTGTGGTCGAAAGTTGAACAGCTTCATTCACGCCAAAACTTTGCGTAGCGGAGATAACAGCGGAACCGTTGCTAAAGGTCGCCGTGACCGTTCCTGAAGACTGATTTGCTTGTAGGTTGATGCGATACAAAACATTGTTCGTGTAGGAAAAACACGATGTAGCTTCATTCCCACCGGACATCTCAAACATGATGCCATTATAGTTGCACGGATTATTACCGCCCGGACCCGGATTGAAATGAACGACCACATCGCCGCCAGAGCTGCTCCACAGTCCGCTCTGCGCCCCGCAATCAACGGCCTGATTCGCGGGACAATTTGGCAAAACCCAAAAGCCGAGCGAGGTCGATGGCCCAGCGTTATTAACGCTAACATACGGTATCGCGCAATAGGTAGACGCAGGAACACTGGCCGAAGTGTTGCACAGTAATCCCAAAGTTCCAGTCGCGTTGTAAACCGTGCCTGCAACGTACACGGGTTGCAGTAAGTTTCCAACGGGGGGCACATTACTATAGATCGTACCAGCCCCCGGAGAAGCAGTTGTCCACGTCGCGTGAGACCCTTCACCGGAAGCCCAATAAGCCGAATTTCCAAGCGTGATGTATGTCGGCGCGACTCCGTTCGTCCCAGCATGGGAATCGAGGAACATACTCGCCACGAACGGGAGCGGGGTCGCAAGAGAGTCCCACGCGCCGGATGTTCCCGAGCCGGGAATCGCATTCCCAAGCGGGTTGCCGTTTATCGCATTAACGTTACCCGAAACGTTTCCAACGGTAATTCCGTTGAACGCCGATGCAGTGCGTTGAATGTTGTAAGAACCCGTCTGCACGGGACTAGGATTGTAGTTGGTGTCCGTACCGAGCGCTTCTAAAGTATTCGTTCCCACGGGAAGGGTAACCGTTCCGCCGTCACTGATTCGCGTTCCAGCAGAGCACGCTGGCGGACTGGCCGAAGCTGGAGCGCCATTGAACGCATAGCAATCATAGGTACAGCCGCTCGTGATGGTCGTCGTCTGCGGAAGGCTGGCGTCGTACATCTTCGGGATGGTCCCAAAAACGGGCGTGCCGCAAGTAGGATTACTTTCGTAGAAAGCAATTCCCAACAGGTCGCTAGTATGCGCTGGAGAGACGCCCCAGCTATAGCTTGTTGACGTGGTGATGGCGGCCGTCGCCGCACCGTAGGTGTTAGCCCCTTGTAGAAAGTACGTGTTATATGGGCTTGGAGCGCTGTATGTCACGGTGCAACACGCTGTCTCGATAGCCTCGATAATGACCTCGCTCGTCCCTGTCGTGGTCAAGCTCTGCATCGCGATGCTCGTACCTGAAGTGCCGATGCTGCTTGCCGGATTGCCGTCGAGAAGAACCTGAGACTTCGTGAAAGCAATCTCGAACCAGTAAAAGTAATAGGTCCCTGAGCTGTTACAAACCACTACAACGGAGCTTATGGAAGTAGACGGGCTAGCTAAAAGATACGCGCAGCTAATCGCACCGTAAGTGTAAGTTCCCTCGCAACCCGTGGTAGGAACCACCCATGTTCCGCAGCCCGAACAGGTCGGTACTTTCGTAGTTGAAATATAGTTAGCATTTTCCGCGCTGTTAAACGCCAGCAGCACGAACATTGAATTGCCGCCCGATTGCGACGAGGGCACGGTGAGCGTACACGCGGTTCCCGTCGTAGTGCCGCACGTCACGGCGGCAATCTTCGTGTTTTGAATGATCGAGAGCGTAGCTCGCGCCTGGGAGGTACAGAGCAACAGCGCGATCAGGATGAAGAATCTTTTCATTGTATCGTCACCACGTCCAGCGAAGGCATGACCAGCATCGAAGTAGTTGACGTAGCAATGCCCACGCGCTGCACGAAATGTCCGCTGGTAGAAGGCGCGGTCTGAGTCATCGTTCCCACTGGGCCGTCCGAGGCGTAAATCACCCCGTCTGCCGTCCACGTCCAAGAGCCGTTCGTGACTACCCCGCTATAGACGCAAACAGTTGAGGATGAAGCCACACAAATACCCGGCATGACCGTAGAACTGCTACTTGCTTCAGCAGCAGTCAATGTGGAACCAGATAGGCCGTAAAGATAGTAGGCCGTCAAGCCGCTGCTAGTGAGCGACCCTCCGCCGCCTGTGATCTGATGGCATCCAAGAGAGTGCGTCGAGGTGTTATAAATTAAGTTGTCGGTAGTTCCCGCACAACCATTGGTTCCAGTTGTCGGCATAGCCACTGCGGTTGGAGCAGCAGAACCCCCGGTAGCATTCATCAAGACGGTATCGGCTGCTTGCGTGGCCATATCGGTCAGAGCGACCAAACTACTCGTTACTGTCTGCGTAGACCCGGCGAAGTGGGCGACGCCCGCGCCGGGAGAGGAAGCAAGAACCACGTTGGTCATCGTTACACCATTCACTGTCCCCGCTGCTATCAAATTGCCCTGATAGTTCACACTGAAAAGGGATGCTCCACCATTCAGGTGAGCATCAAAGAAATTGCCCGTGAACCCGCTGGCAGCGTTGAAGCCCTGATACGTTCCCGCTGTGCTCCACGAACTCACCGCGCTGCCCGACTCTAGGAGGAACAGTGGCGTGGAAGTCGTGCCGTTCCCAGAGAAGGTTGTGCCGGTGAACTTAATCGTTGGGGCGCTGGAGGCTGCATTCGCGCTGAAGTTGTTGGCGATGTTGATTTGCGCGACGTTGGAAGTTGCAATGCTAGAGTCGGAGCAGGTCCGGTTGGCTCCGGCAAATTGAATCAGGTCGCCGCTCGTTCCAGCCGAAGCGCAGGTTACGACCGTTGCCGGAGCGATGCCGCTATCGGAGGTTGTCTTGGCCCCGTTGGTCCCCGTAACAAGATTTCCGCTGTAGTTCGAGGCCGCAGTCACAAGGTTTGCCGCCGCTATGTCAGAGTCTTGGATAATCAACCCGCCCGTTCCGTTGAACGAGGCCACATTTCCGCTTGTCACCGAGGCTCCAGGACCAATCGCACAGGTCGGGCAGGAGATAGTTCCGGTCGAAGTGATCGTGCCACCGCTGATTGGCGAAGTCGTAGCGATGCTGGTCACACCGACGAAGGCCGTGGAAGGAGAACAATCCGCCAGCCAATTATTTGAGTTCACCGGGTCCACGCTGACGCGGCATTGCGACAGGGGAGCGACGTTGAGCGTGGCACTGCCGTTTATGGTCCATGTCGTCGGGCTGAGCACGTCCGTATAAGAGGATGTGTGGTTCACGTAGGAGAAGCCAAACTGCGTGTTCTCCAGTGTTGTTGGCGTGGGAATGGTCACGGTAACGAGATGGGTTGCCGCAGAGTCGTGCTCCACGATTTGCAATGAGTTTGAGTAAGCCACAGTGTAGGTGCTGGTTGAGCCGCTAATGCCCACGTCCACGATGCCCGCGAGAGAATTCGTGGGTGCTGCGGCTGCGTCGCTAGAAAGGTTCCAGACGGGATACCACAGTCCTTTCGTCGTAGGCGGCGCATTGCTTGTGATGGTGGTTGCACCCGCAGCATAGGCCATGCCGTATTGCGTGCCCCCGGACATATTGTTGCCTGGAACGGCTTGAAATGAAGGGTCTGCTCCTATTCCGTTTGAAGTTAAGACGTATCCACCTGCTGCATTCGGGTAGATGAATGTCATAGGGCTTAAACCCTCTGCAACTGGAATGGTATGCGCGGTCGGGGCGGACACACCCGTGCATCCCGCTGTGGTGTTACAGGTTCCCGTAACCTCGAATTTCTCGGTGCTAGTAGAGTTCGAGGGCGTAACTGTAAGTCCGTCCGTGTTGGTTGTGCTGGTAAGGAAATTCAATGTGGTCTGCGAAGCGTTGCTGCTGGTGTTAGTCTGGAGCAGCACGCCAGAAGGCGTGAAGCAGCCCGTTGCGTTACCACTTGCGACGATACCAAGTGGTGCTTGTCCCGCAGAACAGGTCGTGGGATTGGCCGCCAGCGCCGTGGCCGTAGCAGCATTTCCCGTGTAGGATGATCCCGTAATGCGAATCTCGTCTACGTTCGTTCCTGTGTTAATAGGTGTGGCCGTCAAACCCACGGAGTTCACGCTAGAGGCGACAAGGTTGAGGCCTGCCTGCGATGTGTTATTGACACCAACGGTCTGGAAAGGAATTGTGCAGGTTGAGCCGAGGGTGCAGGTTTGCGAGTTTACCGTGGTTGCCGCATTAGCCAAACTAGCGTTGGGAATGGTTGGCAACTGAGCAACGGGAAGAGTTCCCGCCGTCAAGTTCGAGGCACTGGCACTTAGCGATAGCGTACCAGAAGCATCGTATAGGAATCCTGTGTTGGCAGCCAACGTAGGAAGGGCGATGTTCTCCAACTTGCCAACGGTGGTAGCCAAGGTATTTGAAGTGGTCACGTCACCTGACAAGTTGCTGTTGGTGATGGAGGTTGCTCCAGAGAACATTGCCAACTCACTGGCAACGGGACTCCCGGTTGCTGTGATCGTTCCGCTGCTCGTACCGCATGGACCGGAGACAGTGGTCAGCAGTCCCGATGTGCTTGCCTGAACACAATTTCCTGTCGTGAGACTGGTGGCTGTAACCGTCGCAGCAGTGAATCCCTCGGTTGTAGAAACTGCACTACCATTGTCCGTGATGCTGGAATTTACGATGGAGTTCGCGCCGTTGGCTTTCGGCACGACGTTCGTTGTCAGTGATGTAGAGGTGGTATTTCCACTACCTCCCGTTCCGCAGGTTCCAAGATTGAATACGTTCGTCGTGCTGCTGGCAACCGCGCATTGTCCTTGCGACCATATGCCACTGAAACCTGCGACCAGAGCCGTTGCACCATTTGCCTTGAACGCCGGCCAGTTGGCAGTTGGGTCGGTATAGTGATAGGTTGCCCCGGAAACTCCCGTGGGAACCGTAGTCGCGGGCACAATCAGTTCCGGCGTGGAAATCATCGGACGTTGGTTGGAGTCGTAGCCGATGGAGATGATGCCACTGCCAGGGATGTTGGTAAGGTTTCCACCGCCGCTCCCTCCTGTATCCACATAGGTCGTACTTGCCGTGGAAGGAAGACCACCGCAACCATTGCCAAAGCCTCCAGGGTTACAACGATATACTCTATAAGCAGTTGCACCAGGAACAGCAGTCCACGAAATAGTGCAAGTCTGGTTTCCCGATGTTGTGGTGCAATTATATGCCGAGGAGTACCCGGCAGCGGCGGATATACCGCCATCAAAACCGATAGCCGCAACGGTGTAGTTGATAGTCCCAACTCCGAGACCACCACCAGAGGTTGGACCTATTACCGAAATGTTGGTTGGTGCGTTCAGCGGCCAAATGATGTTGAAACCTGGATTACCATTAAAGATTAGCGGTTGACTGTACGAAGTTACTGTGGCTCCAGCACCTGTCTGTCCTTGAGTATAATTAGGAGCCGCGATTACGCCACTTTGCGTCGTGATAGCATTCAAGTTTGGTGCATAATTTCCTCCCTCCCCACTCACAATTGTGTCAAGAAGCGGCAGCCCGCTAACCAAAGGCGGTCCAGAAGGACAACAGGTGTTGTTCAAGATTGCCGTAGCAGAATAACCTCCCCCCCATTGAGCTATAACAGGGTCGGCATCCGTGTCTTGTGTTAAGTTGTCAATCTCTACCACTACCCCAGGAGTGGACGGTGCGAATGCAAGAAAAGGAGATGCCCCCTGCGAACGATACGCTCCTTTAATCCATACCCCTGCACCATAACTTTGGATAGAACGATAGTTCAAGTACAAATCTTGCATGGTTACTTGGCCAGAATAAAGGAACAGTACTGGCGTGGCATGAGCGCCTCCACCTAACTGATTTGAACCCATCGCTATCTTACGGAAAAAATGGTCACTGCCTCCCCTCACAATCATTCCTATGCCCAAATAATCGTTTCCAGAAAGTGCGGTTATAATCGAATCATTTTCAAAAGTACTACCAGGAATGTTGCTATCGTTGTCTATGACCCAGATTAAGCCATTAGGATTGGCCCCGTAGGTGTAAATGCCACTGACAAACACTAAGTTCGAGCTATAAAGACCAGGGTAGGCGGTAACTACTTGAACTGAAGAATAACCTTGAAATCCTTGCTGCGTGAAAGTGGTCGAACTCACCGTTAAGTTCCCGTACCATTGGGCACCGTTGATGTCCAAGGTTTCATTAAGGCTCAATACGCCCGCCTGAGACACTCCCGTGAGATAGGGTAACTTAGTATATGAATTGATGGGATAATATAGACCTTGGGATGCCGCAGGGATATAAACCATACCGCCTGTAGAATGGGAGGCGGTGGCGGCAGCAACCAAGCCGGGACCGTCATCAAAGAGAGCCGTGGCACCAGAAACCGCATTGCTGGAGGCGTTTGCTAAGGTAAGCGTGGTTGTGCCCGCACCGCTAACAATCGTGGTCGTAAGATTATCGTTTGAGGCGCTGGATTGTGGCGTGTTGGGAATATAGGAGGGCAACGTGGGAGGCATGCTCATGGTGCTGCCAAAGTCATCCCATGTCAGGTAAAGGGGACTTCCAACCCAAGTAGAGTTCGTAGGAGCGGTTGCGCCAAGCAGTGTCATGCTGCCGCTGGTGCGACCGTAGATGTAATACTGCCACACACCCGCCCCCGGCGAGGCAACCTGAAGGTGATTGCAGTTGAACCACCGCACAGTTCCGCCTGTGGCTGACACGCCCTGCCCGTTGTTGTAGCCGCGTGCGTCTATGTTTGACAGATACGTGAAGTGCGAAGTGTCAGGAACGGTGTTGATGATGGGCCAGCCACCGAAATCCAAGTCATCGCTTGTTCCGATGATGTAGACCATCGCACCCACAGATAATCCATGCGCTGTGCTGGTTGTGCAGGTCACTACGTTGGTTGCGCGGGAACAGGAAGTGAGATTGACCTGCACAGAACCTAAAGTCGCTGCACCGTTAGTGATAGTTACCACCGGGCTTGCTGCGGTCATGCCTCCATGAATGTCACGTCCTACGATTTGGTACTGATAAGTCGTTGAGCCATTAGGGGCATTAACGACAAGTCCTGTCCCCGTTCCTTGGGCCGCTATGCTCGCTGTAGCAGCAGGAGCATTGGGAGTGGACATCGTTGGTGTCGGTCCAGCGCCTAGAATCGTGATGCCATCGCCGTTCTGCCATGCGCTCGCAGATGAAAGAGTTGCTGTGGTAGAACTAGCACTCATCGTCACTGTGCCGCTGGGCAACGTGGCGTAATAGACAGGCCGTGCGCCATAACTGCGAACGTCCACATAGGGATTTGGCCCGATAAACTCCACATCTTCTTTGTGGTTGATGACCGCTCCAGTGTCATTGATTCCCGATGCGATGAACGTGTTCGAGCCGGAGTTCTTCTGCACGTCGCCTGAATTGCCGCCAGGAAGCGTGCTACCTCCCGAGCCGCCGCCGTTCGAGATAAGATGCCAGTTCGTCCCGTCGTACTTGAAGGTCAGCTCGTTGATAGCGTTCGCAGCGGTCTGGAAGACGAACGTCGGCGTGAACACAAAGTTCGAGGGGAAGGCAAACGTATAGCCGCCCGTGGAGTTCTGCGTGAGAGTGAGAGACAGCAGGTTCCCGTTCAGCGGCTTGCCCGTGATGGTGGAAGAGGTCACGTTGCCCGTCATTGTCATGGAATAGCTGGTGTCTAGCGTGGCATTGAAGCTAGGAGAGGTACTAAAACCAACGGGAGTGGTTGGAATCGTTCCAGCAAGCTGGCAAGTCGAGGCAGGAAAGCAGGCTCCATTTGTGGTGATAGACGATACTTCCGCGTCAATTTCCTGGTCAATTTCGGTCAGCTTGTCCAGCCCCCGCTCAAAGGTCTTATAAGGTATCGGCATGTTGTCGGTGAAAACGCTGTTCTGGGTAAGCGGCGTGTTTCGACTCAAAACCAGCGTGCCACTTGCCGGACATGCGGTAATCAAAGTGACGCTTCCGCCATTCGCATAATTGTTGTTTACGGGCGCGACGGTGTAGGCTGTCGAGGCTAGGACCGTACCAGACTGTGTGACCGTCAAGGCAGTGGGGTCGCTGATAGGGAACACAAAGGAATAGGGACCAGTAGTTCCAGTACAGTTAAATGTGACGGTGAAAGTCGTATCCTGCACCGTGGCACGGGAGATTCCCGGAAGGCAAGCAAAGACCAGAATCGCCAACCAGATAGCTTTTCGCATTTTCATCCCGTCCTTCCCCTTATCATGTTACAATGCGGCTGGTAGCACAAGTCCTTGTAGGGAGGACCGATGCCGAAACAACTCCAGCCGCAAAACCCATCTTACCGCTTGTTCCCGCCATCTACGCCACTGAAAGAAAGAATTTTTAATCGCACCATTCCAGACTCCAAAACAGGATGTTGGCTTTGGACTGCATGCTTGGACAGTAAGGGTTACGGACATTTGGGACATAACGGACACGACCTTGCAGCCCACCGCGTCGCATACGAGGAGTTTGTTGGTCCTATTCCCCAAAATCTTTGCGTCCTTCATAAATGCGACACTCCACGATGTTGTAACCCTGCACATCTTTTTTTGGGTACACAGGACGATAATATGAAAGATGCTGCGAGGAAGTGCCGCAAGGGAAACAAATTGTGTGCTTCTCAGGTTGTAGAAATCCTTTCCGATACACGAGTTCATCAAGTGATAGCAAATGACTACGGGGTATCCGGGGTCTTGATTTCTGCAATCAAACGGCGCGTTATTTGGAAGGGAGTTCATGGCTAAAATGAGATGCCCCATTCCTCCAGCTTGTCTAGATTTTTCTGCAACTCTGGGACCGCTCCGCTGAACGTCTGCACTTTATAGCCCTTGAGTTCCGCGCTGATTTCTTCGACTTCCGCGAAACATTCCTCTAGGCTGTCTCCGTAGGCTACGATGGCCCCGAAGATGGGACCGGCATTTTGCGGCATGATCCACAAACCATCTGGGAATTGTGTAGCATAGCGGAACTTGATTTGTTCCCGAAACTTGTCGGGAAACTCCACAAGCAACGGATGGTCGTCAACCCACGGGCTTTGCACCAAAACTTCAAATCCGTACTTCCCTTTATATTCCGGCTCGACCAGCGTTCCTTCCGCACCTTGCCAGAGGATGTCTGGAAGGTTCTTGAGCATGTTCAACTCAAGTTCAAAGATGGGGGAACCTACTCTCATACACGGGTCTCCCAGCCATATCTCGTCCTTCCCTGTGCGCGATTCCAAGGCAAAGAAGTTGCGGTACTCGTAGCTTTTTAAGGACGGACTAAGTTTGTCGTAGATGTCCACCATCTTGGGGGGCATCTGGTTCCATTCCTTGACCACGCCGATGTAGCCTTCATCTTTCTGCTCGTTTCCCAGCAAGGACTTAGAAGGATATTTTCCGTCAATGCAGTAGGTGTCAATTGCCAAATCGAAGGTATCGGGAAGGTTATCCTCCACGATGAACTCCCGGTACTCCGCGACTGGCCCCCATCCCGCTTCCAGTTCGTCCAGATGGTTTTTCGCCAAGTCGTAGCCCTCTACTGAGAAGGTCTCCGTATCGCCCCGCGTGCGGCTAATCTTAATCCACAGCTTATCTTTGCCACGGCTCTTGATGTATTTGCGGAGCGCATCCATACCCTTGACCACTTCATAGGGCGCTTGGGGGATGCCCAACTCCTTGAAATGCTCTTTGGCCTCTTTGCGATAGAGTTCCAATTCGTCCCCATTGCGCGATCCCCAAACCCGCTTCCCCTGCCGCGCAAGATATTCCTGTAATGGCCCCTGATGAAGTTCTGGGAAGATGAACAAGTCCACGTCGTCTATGATTTCCCAAATGTCGTTGACACGCTCGAAGTCGGGGAAGCCTTCTCCCAGTTCGGTGTGGTAGGAAGTGACATAATCCGCAACCCAGGGAGAATTGTAGTAAACCTTTCCAAATGATTCAGATAGAGTGGCGGCTAGTTCAGAAAAGCAGCCATTGTCCACCACCGCCACGCTCTTTGTCGAATACTCTCCCATCACAACTCCGTCACGGTCTTGTCGTACTCCGCAACAGAACTGTATGTTTCCCAGTCTACGCCCAATTCCGCCGCCAGCAGGCGCTCGATACTGGTCGCAAAGAAGTGCTCCTTGCGATAGGGGGCATCAGGATGGTCTCCGGGTTCAGAGTCATCATCATCGGCTCGGTTCTGCTCGAATACGATGTCGAAAGTGTCTACCTGCTCCGTGGTGATACCGCGTTTCTTACAGAGCCATACTTCTATGGCTTCGTGAATGGCCACCAAAAACGCATAGTCGTCGTTGCCCATTTCGCTCACTGCAATCTTGAGCGAGCCATCAGGAAGAATTTGCCAGTCACCTACCGTCTCGTAGCGTTGCTTCTCATGTGGAATAGTTTTGATTTCAATCTTCATGTCATTTCCCCACTATCGAAAACCCTTGCGAAAACCTGCGCTTGCCCTGTTTCAAGGGTCTTGTTGGTTTCCAGGCAGCCACTTCATTCATATCGGATTGGTAAGCCTGTAGCTCCGCAGGCGTAGCGTTTTCCTGCCAGCGGTACCACTTCATTACGATTACTGGTTGCAAGTCCACCCTCTCTTCCTGTGTGGCGTCTTTCCAAACCTTCAATGATTCAGGCACGGTGAAACTATCCACCATGCTTTCCAGGTCGCCCTTCAACGTCCGGTTGGTAATCCACTGGGCATCCTTAACGGTTATCTTGCCTTCGTGCCAAGCCTGCCGGATAGGATTGAAGTCCCCGGTTTCCTCAAAATCCTTTTTGAGTTGGCTACGTGCCTCCATGCGTTTTTTCGTGACTGGAGGCTCTTCAACCTTGCTTTTCTCCGCAGTTATTTCCCTGGCCGTTTTTTCCGCTTCCGTTCTCGCGCTCCAAGTGGTTATACCAAGGCTCTGGAGTATTGATTGATAAAGAGGATAATCTTGCTTGGTGAAATATCCCTGTCCAGCAATGGGAACGGCAGAGGTAGCCCAGTCCTTCAACTGTTCCAAGGGGTCGCGCAATCGGCCAAATCGGTCTCTTCCTGTAATGGCTTCGATTGCTGGTTTTGCGATAAAGGGATTGAGGCGGTAGTAGACAAATCCACGCGGGTCTCGCAGCATGTGGTAAACATCACCCACTTCCGAACGAAGCGAATACTCCGTGCTATCCACGGTCACTGAAAAGGGTCGGTCCCAGTGGACTTCGTTCTTTTCGGGGTCAATCAGGGAGATAATGCCCTCTATGGTTTTGGAGGCAATGTACATGCCCACGGCTCCTCGTATTGCCAGCGCCGTAAACTGTTCTCTCCCGTAGGGTCTTAGCGCCTGTCCCACTTGCCGAGCACGGGAGATGAGAAAATCAGGAGCTAGTGCAGCGATGCGCAAACTGTCCTGAAAGGTTTTGTTCGCCGCCATGCCTCGCCAATTCTGATGTCCGAAAGTGGCATTTACTTGGTCTCCGGTCAACTTCAATACTTCGTCTTCGGATAGTTCGGGATACCTAGACCTATTTCTGGCTTCAAAGACCTCAGCCATGTAATTCTTGAGCCTGGGAATGTAGCCGTCCAACCCGAACTGATATTCCGTATAGCGTTCAGCATACTCCCCGACTTTGGGGATGTACTTGATAAGACCAGGGCCAGCCAAACCCTCCTGCCATTCGGTCATGGCGCTGCCTTCATAGAGTTTCAGCCCATGTTCAATGCGCGCCCGAACACGAGGATTTTCCAGGTCAATAGCAGGTGGACGGAAAGGACTAGCCCCGTGAAATACCGCTGTGACGCCAAGATGAACTTGGTGGAAGGGCGAGAAAAATCCCAACATCGTTCCTTTTAACTCTCCCGCCCCACGCAATACCGCACGTCCGATAGTGGATTGGCGAATAGCGGAAGTTCCCAAGAACCTTCTCACGTCCTCATAGGCTTCGGGGTGCAGCTTCAAATCTCCTTGCACGAAGATTGGATTGCCTTCGTTGTCGGATGTAGCCCACTTCCATTCGCGCAGCGCGGGATGGTCTATTCCACGGTTGCTGTAATCGGAAACATCCACGGACTGCTTGAGCGTTTCTCCTGTTACCGGGTCTTTCATCGGTTTCCCGGTTACGGGGTCCGTTTGCGTCACCTTGTAACCCACCGCATTAGGATTGACGAGAAATGCTGATGCGGGGCGCTGGTCTTTGGGCAATGGAGTGCCAGTTCCAGAAGTAATAGCCATCGGCCTGCCGTCCGAAGCATCCATGTTGGTTAATTCGTGGATAAACGCCCTGGCGTTCAACCCCTCATCGAAAGCCTGATGCCAAGCGGAAACGAGATACCCCAAGCGCGAATCCTTCGAGGTATGACCCGCCTGCTCGCCCTCGAACATGCTCTCGTAAATACGTTTCTTGGCGAAAAACGGATTTTTTCGTAGCAGGCCCGCATTTGATTCTCCTTGCAGGCGACGGGCGGCAGGATTCTCGTCGGGTTTCTCCCATATTTGTGGCACGTAGTTTTCGATTCCATGCTCCAATGTACCGGACTCGATAGCTCGGTCTAGCATCGCATCCATGTGCCTTCGGTAATCTTGGACGAAACCTTTTTGCTCCTTGGTCAATTTAAGGGCATCGTCGTACTTTTGTTTCAGGGATGAATCACTGGTATTCTCCGACCATTTCCGCAAAGTAGCTTCGTCCCCGTCAGCTTGAACGTAGGCACTCATGGCCCGCTGCGTTCGGTCGGAGTAAGTTTCCTGTATGGCTCGGGCGAACCTTCCGCCGCGCATTGCCGAAATTTCCTTGGCTCCCTTGTAACGATCAATCATGGCTCTAATATCCGAGAGTCTTTCGGGGTGTTTGTACCAATCCCACAAGGCGGCAGACGTAGATTTAATTTCAGAAAGGGAATTGCGAATCCCTTCTTGGACTCCCGTATAGGTCTTTCTTATCCTGTCGGCAAGACTTACCCGCTCTTCCAAGGGCGAGTCCGGGGATAGACCGCGAAGGTTTTTGGTAAGTTCAGACAAGTCCGGGTCGGCTTGGCCAACCTGCTCGCGGGCTTGGTTATAATCCTCGCTATGGAATTCCGCTCCCTCATCACCTGTAACTCCAGCCCACTTCCCGTAGATTTCGGGTTCGTTCTCCTTTACCCAGTCTTTCGCTTGTTCCCGGTCAAGGAACTTGCCATCGGGAGTTAGGAAACCCCTACCGGATTCAGGAGGTTCCGCAGGAGCGCCTTCCTCATCAGGCGTAGGTTCTCCTTCTCCCTTGAGTTTCGCTGCGCGGTCAATCACCGCGGGCATGTAAAGTTCTGGCTTCTCCAATACATGGTCTGCCAACTTAGGATTTCTATTTAACTCCTCCAGGCTGACCGCTTGTTCTCCCATGCCCTCGACAATATCCGTGTGGGTTCCCCCATCCACACCTTGTACGACAGAGCCATCTTTCTGCTGGATTGCTGGACGCAACCCCGTAATTTCCGGGGGGGTTGGAGCTGGCTTCGGGGCCGCTCCCGCTATCTCGGGATAAATGTCCCGTAATCCCCATCTTCCCGATGGAGAGGTGAGTCCCAAGATTCCGCCAGTGGCAACGCCTTTAGCGAAAGCCTCACCGCGTTCTCCTGGAGGAGCCAAAAGAGCATTCTCTGTTCCGAAATAAGTTCCCAGAATTGATGCCTGTAGCCAACTCTTCAAAGGCGCAACCATTCGGAACATTGTTCCCAAAAGTCCGACCTCAATAGCCTTCACGACTCCGCCGATAACTGGGTCGGTACCGTGCGTCCTGGATTCTTCCGTACCTGCCATATAGGGAATAGTAAGCCCCGAACCCCAATCCATCAGGAATTGAGACATGCTGGGGAGGACTCCTCCCGCCGCTTCGCCCGTGAACCGATAAACTTTGTCAAAAGCTCTCACGCCCTCTTTCGGTAATTGGTTTTTCCACCAATCAGCATTCTCTTCGTATGCTTGTGCTGATTTCTTCCAATCTATGTCATACCAGCGATACGGCGTCGTCTTACCCGTAAGATATCGTTCACCACCCATTACAACTTGGTCCATTTCAGTGGCAAGGCTCGCTAATCCTCGATTGAGTCCCGAGGCCGCACTGTAGCCCAAATCCATCCAAGGTCTTGCCAGTTCGTACATCACGGATGAGAAATGGCTGCGTTGTTCAGCCTGTTTTTCTGGCGGCAAGTGCTTGATTTGGTCCTCGTGCCACTCATCCAAGGGAAAAGGCGACAGTTCCACGAATGAGAATTGCATGCGTTGTGCATCCATCAACAATTTCAATTTTTCTGGCGGCAAGTGCTTGATTTGGTCATCCATCGGAAAAGGCGAAGAGGTTGGCGCAACACCTTCCCATCCTGTTTCTTTCGGTTCCTGGGGTGCCACGCCTTGCCACGCCGTTTCCTCAGTTTCCCCCAATGTTGGTCTTATCCATCCCATGTTAGTAGGCGACCACGCCAACTCCTTCGACGTTCAATTTGCGCGTCTTGGGATTGATGCCGATAATTTTCTTTCCTTCGTAGAGGTCGCCTAGTTTGTATGACTTTGGTTCTTTGTCACCGGATTTCGTAGACTGGTGTATGGCGTCAAGTTTCTGCTCCATCGTGGGCATGTAATGTTTGGCTATCTCCTGGGCCTGCTTGAAAATTTCCTCATGGGTGAGAGAAGAACGCTTGCCTGACGCCGCTAATTGGTTTTCCTTAATCGTCCACGATGTCAGTTCTTCCTCCGCTTCAGTCAATCGTCCAAATTCAAGCTGTTCCACTGGATTCATGTTTTTCAGTGTCGCGGCATCTACGGTGCCTCCTTCCAGCAACGCTTGAAAGATCGCCCCTTTGCTGGGAGCAAGAACAGACCGCAGATAATTGTTACTGGATTTCAAGCCTTCGCTGATGATCTTGTTCCTCACCGCAGGAATAAGATTGAGCAGCTCCTTGCCGGACGCCTCCTTGATCTGGCGGCTTCCTATAATGTCTGCTCGAAGATCGCTGTCGTCATGCTCGCCGGAAAGTATTTCATTTTGCAGTCGGCTACGCTCGGCAAGATCGACATGCGGAGGTATATCCTCATCAACACGATTGGCGGCTCCTTGAATCATTTCGCTCAAGCGAGCGCCCAGCCCCTTATATTTTTCCGGCTTCTCGATGGTCGGCAAATTGTTTGTCAAACGAACGCGAGCTTCGCCGTATTTGTGATTTACAACGTCATCGGATATGGCGTTGATTTCCTTGTCGGCGGCTGTTTCGTATGCTTTCTGTTGGGTGGCGGCATCGGCAGTCACATATTGGTCTAACTCTTTCGCCATTCTCCAGTTCGGAATTTGCTTACCCGTGACAGGGTCGGTAGTCAGTGCGCCTATGCTTTTCAGAAATTCTGGATTTTTGAGCGCCGCAGATTGCGCATTGGGATCATCTTTATACACACTGTCAACTGCGTTAAAAGCGTTGTACATCCTATCGAGCGAAGCATTCAGATTTTGCGTTTCAGCTTTCGCAGTAAGCTCCTTGTCCACTTCTTCCGCACTCGCAAGTGCCTGATTCAGAAATCCTTTATCCAGTCCAGCCAACTCCTTGGGAACGTTTCCGCTTTTCAGTTGGTCTATGAATTTCCGACGCTGGATTGGATCGGGACTATACATCATTCCTGCAATAGCCGATTTCTTGGTTTTAAGCAGCCATTCCTGGAATTTCGCGTCGGCACGTTCTTGCGTCATGGTCCCATGAAGAACCGACGATTGCAGCGTCAGCCTCTCTTCTCCCTCAGCCAGCGATACATCGCCCCCAGAAAGGAAAGCGTTCTTCCAATCCTGTGTGGATTTATCTCCCTTGAGTTCGTTCGCGGCCAAGTCCTGGTCGGTGATGATCTTGGATTTTCTGGCATTGACGGTCCTTTGCATGTCCACCGAGCGGCTCTGCGCGTAGAGATTAAGCGCCTGCGCCACTCTCGGATCTTTCGAGTACGGTGTCATCACATCGGGAGCGCTGTTCTGGTAATGTTCATAGAGCGCGTCCACGTCATCTGTACTGACGGTTTTACCGAGTTCCGTTTCCGTCTGCTCCTGGTACTTATCGAAGGCAATCTCGCCCTGCTTCACTTCAAGCTGGCGCTTGGCCTGGATAATCCTCTCTTCCAGTTCCATCCCCACGGAAGTCATTCGCTCGGCTTGTTCATTTAGCTCGACAGCCGCACCAAGCCCCGCGTTCCGCATCTCCCCTGGAGAAATCAAGGGCTTCGGTACGGGCTGCGCAATCGGAAGTGGAGGAATGCCGCCCATCGTTTAACCCATCACGCCTTCTGGAGATGCTGAGGGTGTAGCTCCGGGTGTCGGCGGGAACATCTTGTAATAGTTCGACAGGCTTCCGGTCATCCCGCCAAGAAAATCTCCCACACTCGACAAGGTTCCCTTCCATGCCGCTATGCGTCCGTAGTATTGCTGCAAGGCCGCTTCTTCGGTTCCCGCCTGCTCGATTTGTTCGGCTTCTTGCCCTCCACGCCCAGCAGTCGCGGCCATCATCAAGAGCGGAGAACCGGAAGCAATGTCCACTCCCGCACGGGCGTAACTGGACGCCTGCCGCCCAACGAGTTGGGAATACTTCTCCTGGCTGGCGACCATTTGCGCCCGCATGTTCTGGAGAGTGATGTCAGCGTTATAATCGTAAGCCGATTTTTCCGCTTGGCCCTCTTTGTATTGGCTAATCCCGCCAAACAACGAGGAGAGCATCCCTATGCCCATGAAACCCGTTGCTCCCTGTTGCGGCGTCATCCTGCATCTCCGAAAATTCTTGAGAACATCTTACACCGCTCCCCAAATGGCCCGAAAGCCTTCAACGTAGCTTCGTACTCGAAACCTAAGTGCAGGAAAAGAGTCTCTGGCACGTTGGCGGAGCACACTGCCTGTATTCTTCGGAATTTCTTGCTCGCGGCGATTTCGGGGAGCATCTTCTTGAGGATGCGGAAGCAGGTTTTCACGTTCCGGTGAAAGAAATCATTCGGAGTAATCCAGGCTTCTCCCCGGTTCCATTGCAGGTTCACGATGCCTCCGGCGAATACCGGATTGCCGTCCGCCAGCAAACAGTAAGCTGCGCTGCCCTCGGAAAAGTAGGACTCCGGCGTGATGGGACTATCAGGTGGGAGCACCATCAATTTCTTGAGGTGCCCAATTTCGAGCGTAACTAATTCAGTCTGCATTGTAAGAAAGCCTCATCACTAATGCTCGCAACGTAAAAGGAAACGGGTCGTCCTGCGTGACATAGAAAGTGGAGCTATCCATCCAATCCGCATCCATGTCTTCGGTCATTTCCACCGTGGACATTCCCGGCGTTTGTCCTTGCGTTCCGGGACCATAAGTGATGTCGTGCATGTGGTCGAGGTCGATGCCGTACTGCCCTCCCATAGCCTGATAGAGCGAGAGTGTTACGCGATTGAGTTTCTGTTTCATCCCGCGTGTGGTGGCGGCGGTAGTGCTGATTACCGGATTGGTGGGCTGAATCGTTGTCTGGTAGGGCAGCCCTATCGTGATGAGGTTGCAGTAGAAAGGGAACGTCACCGTGTCCGCAGCCACTACTGTAGGCTCCAAAATCTGCGCTCCGTCACCCACAGCCACGACACTTTGGCCGAGTAGGTAGCTCATGCCTGTCACCTGATTCGTAACCTGCATGACCGTTCCGCCACCCGTGTAGATTCCCCAAGAATACGAATCAATTCCAGACAGGACAAATGTGTTCGTGGTTACTCCGGTAATCGTATATGCTTCGGTCTTGTCTTGGTTCACCTGTGTCATGCCTTGAACGCCGGAGATTTGCACGCTCATCCCATTGCTTAGGCCATGTCCGGGAGCGGTGACTGTACACGACGTACCAATGGAAATATCAGTGATACTTGAAGGCTCAACCCCTTGCCATTGCTGGCCGCAATGAACAAAGAAAGCATTGGATAAATCCCCGAACAGTTCTTGCGGCATGAAATACTCGAAATACCTTTGCGTCACTCCGTTGATGGTGCGGTTCACCACCACGGCAAGCTGGTCCTCCTGGTTCTGCCCAGTGATGACCGCCGCCGATTCGATTGCCCCTCCCTCGGGTAGCATGTTCACGCGGAACCACGCAAACACCTGATCCTGCTGGTTGAATACTAGGCCGATGAGTTGGCCGTCCGCCCGGACAGCCCAATAAATGGGATAAGGCTCGGTCTGCACGCCGGTCTGCATGATTCCGGACTCTGCGGCGGAAGCCCCTAAAGTGATGTTGCGATTCAGGCGCGTCAAATCGAAATTGTCCCATTGATTGGTAGTAAAGTTGTAAACCAGCATCATCACGATGCGGGCGGAACGGCTGACGAAAAGAGCGTAATCACCTATCATTTGCGGTTCCAAATTGCTCACGCCCCAGGTGGTTTGCTTTGCAGCGGTCACACTTGACTGGCTTAACGCCGCCCCGTTGATTCCCGCCATAACCCATACGCCCCCGGAACTTCCCAGAAGCAGAGCGTTTGGAGTTCCAATCATGTTGAGGATTTGGTCGAGCTTGTTGGAGACCAAGGTGAACTGGACGGCATAATCATCTTCGTTCGGGTCGCAAATGAAATCGGGGTAGTCATCCTGAACGCTGCCGTTCATCTGCGTAGGAGTATTGTCCGCACCCGCCAGACAGAAACGCTCTTCATAGAGAGTTGTGCAAGCGGGATAGTTTCCCGCAGTGTTAAAAAGAGGGTTGACGGCTACGGCGAAACCGCCGCCTTCATATTCGAGAAACCCGGTTGAATTTATCTCCCCGCTAAGGCTAACGGAATCTACCGTGGCATAAAGCGTTTGACCGAGAACAACAAATCTAACAACATCCCCGACTTGGTATCCCGTTCCGGGAGTGCCAACAGAAACCGAGGTTATCACCCAGATGCCATCGTAAACATTTTGAGATGCTACCTCCACGTACAGGCCATTACCCGTGCCTCCAGTTGTCGCATAGGAACCCGATGGGTTGGAGGTAAAACCGCCTCCTGAAGCTCCTGATAAGCCTGAGACCGGGCCGCTCACACTTGAACCAAGCGGCAAGAGATTAAACGTGTATGCGCCACTACTGCCGCCCATATTGGCGACAAGGAATTGACCTTCATTAAGCTCTACCATGCCCGAGCACAGGTTTATGTAAATTCTCTGGCCGTTGCTGAAGGGAGCAGCGCCATTGCTCGCAACCGTAACCACTGCCGGGTTGGCTTGGGTGATATTGGAAATAGGTTGCCCAAGAGCACTGAATCCGGTCTTTACGACATCTTCCGTGCCGTATAGCGACAGCAACGTGTAAGTCCAATTCGTGGCCGACATGCGGTTGATCGAGGCAGGCGGATAACTCGGATGCACGATATACAGCACATCGGCGCTTTGCGTGGACACATCGAGGTCAAACAAGTCCGCTTCGGCATAGGGAGTAATCAAAACAATCGGTGGTTCCGTAGAAATGCTTCCAGCCTGCCAATAAGTGAAATTCCACGAAAAAATTGCTCCGTAGTATGTAAAGTGAGAAGAAAAAAACACCTGTATGCCTACGGTTGCAGGAAATTCGTCGTTCTGATTGGCGGCAGAACAAACAGCAATCCAGTTTCCTGGGTTCGACCAAAAGTAGGGAAGCGCGGGTACCGTAATCCAGGGATTCGCATAATAATAGGAATCTGGTGTGACTGTCCAACTGCTCAAATCAACGGATTCGGGTGTGCCGGAATTCAACGACCCTAGAGCGCGGATAGCAGCCTGAATCAAATTGGCCGCGTTCTTGGAAGCCGTGACATTTGCCAGCGCGATGTTGATTCCCTGATAAGGGCTACTTCCCGTTATTGTGACACTTAGCGCATCTCTGGAATTTACCGAGAGAGTGATTTGAAACTGGCTGTAGATGGAAACTCCATGGGGAGCCGCGATAAAGAATGCGCCAGATATTCCGCGAGCTGCTATAGCCCAAAACTGCCCCAATTGAACCTCGGTCCCTACCGCATAGGATGTTCCTGGGTCATAGTTGTTGGTGGCAGGAGGAGAAGTCACCGCCAAACCCAGCGGCCAATTCCCTTCATTCGTCACTTCCCAAATTCGCACCAATCTTTCGGAAAACTCCAGAATCGCTCCTTGTGTGGTCGAGAATTGAAACGAAACCAAGCGGCTCTGCCCGCTGCTGGCCGTCTGCATCATCTCGCTCGCAACCGTTTGGGATACACTGATTGTGTAGGCTCCTGTACCTCCCGTGCCCGTGCCAAACGCCGTAATCGTCGTTCCCGCCAGTACGCCAAGTCCAACAATGGTCTGACCTACTTGCAGAACTCCGTAGTTGACCGACGTTACGGTAAGAGTCGTTCCGAACATCGACCCGGTGAACATCGAACCGCCCAAGGCGGTGGCTCCTCCGAAATACGTTCCCGGCATCTTCTTCGCCCCGCCCTCCACCAAAGGCAAAGCATTCTCAAGTATCTTGCAGGCGGAAGAATATTTGGACAAATCCTCTCTGTTTGTTAACAGTTCAGAAATTTCACCACCGTTGAAGTTGTTTACTCTTGCATATATCTTAGGTGGCATGTCTCACCATCTTATCCATCGGCCTGCATCTTGCCAAAGGGTGCTTCCGCTTTCGTCATGCGAAAAATCAAGACATTCATTTTGTGATTCGCTGCTGTTCAAACTGTCCTTGTACATTTCCTGCATCAACTGAAACTTGTTCTTGTCTTCCGTAATGCCGATGGACAATTCCATAGCAAGACGGTTGGCCAGGCAGTTGACGAATCCCGGCATGAGTTGCGTGTAGTCGGTGATGAGTTGGATGTAGGTAATCATGGCCGGGAATTGCCAGCCGCCATAGTTGGTCAGGGCATAGCGTCCGGCGGGAAATGGACCCGTAAACGCAACCGGAGGATTGGTGATGGGTGATTGCCAGCCAGCGGTAAGAGTCTCGATTTTGTAGGGCCATCCGTGAGGCCAGAACGGTGGGTCATCACGATGATACCAGCCCGTGCCTTCCGGCCCCCATCCCCAGTACCAGCTACGACGGTCGGGAGGAAGTTTCTGTGGCCGCACAAAACGCAGAAAGTCAGCGGGAAGTTTCCAGGCATACTGAAAGGTATACAGGGGAACTATGTTGGCAAGCTGGAGTTGCGTGCGGGTCTTAGCGAATTTCCAATCTCGATCGCTCAAGACCTCCTGGAACACAGCATCCCACACGGCCAGAACCTTGACCGCGTTGGCAGTGCCATCGTTGATGTCGGTGATTTGCCCGCGAGCGCCGATGCGCCCAAGAGCCAGATTGCTGATTTGAGCCTGACTGTATTCCAAAGCAGGTGACTCCTCGCCACCGCTTTAGACAGTGGCCTCAGCCCCTTGCGTAACTTCTTGGACCGCAGGTGCTTTTCCAGGACAAGTCTTCTTATGCTGCACCAGAGCATTGACATGCGGGAAGGGCTGCCCACATCCCTTACAGATACGTTCGCCTTTCCCTCTCAGGTCCACCTTCTCGGGTTCCGGCTGGACCTCAACTGCCGAAGAACTCACCCCCTCTCCGGCAGTTGAGGCCGATGGGGCAGAGAGGGCAGATGATTCATTGGGGGCAGAGGAAGACTTTGCGGCTTCCCGGTCGAACTCGAAAACGAATACGCCGGGACGTATTTGCATCTTGGCCAGTTTGCCTTCCGAGTCAATCTCGTAGAGGCCGCCAAACGGACCCTGCCCAGGCTTGTAAAGAATGGGATTGTCCCAGGCAGGTGTCAGACATTTGGCCTTGACCAGCATTAGAACACACGCTCCACGACGATGTAGATATTTCCCACCGCCGTCGTCGCCGTCGTTGAGACGGAATAGTTGATGTTGGCCGTCGCGGTATTCTCTATGACCGATTGCCCTTGAAAATACCCCTGCGAAGTTGTGGAAACGGCGCTGAGGATTGCCACCGTGTTGGCCTGGAAGTCATCCGTCCAGATGGCATTCACCGTCAATGTATCCGACGATTGCGCAGTGGTGATAACCGCATACACAAAGAATCGGTAAATCCCCGGTGGGGCGTTGACCACCACCGGGGTCGAGGAAATCGCCGCAAAGGTGAAGGCGGTCTTCTGAACCGCACCCATCACAACAGGGAAGCAGTTCTGTTGCTGACTAGCCGGAGATAGCGCCATTTAGCCCCCTTAGATGGCAACTTCCGCCCAGACCAGCGTGGCGTCGTTCGTCATCGAGGTTGGAATGGTCACTGCTCCCAGAGCCAGCATGTTTCCGGGAACCACGATGTAGCCACCGGCAAAGTCCCAGGTAATCGGAGGCGAGAGAACCACGCCGACACCAGAGTACCAAGCGTGCGCGCCGATGGATTCGAGGAAACTCAGAGCCGTCGAGCTAGTCGTCGCCACGTTTGAATAACCCTTCGCCACCGAACCGGAGGCACTCAACGATAGCGTACTGATGGGAGTGGTCACGGTTGCCTGAGTGATAGTCACAGTTGGGCCGCCGTACAGACGGAACTGCGTAAAGCCAGCCGCAGAGCCGCCAACCACGACGTTGGTCGTTGCGCGTAAGAGGACGAGGTTCTTGCCGCTACCCGGAGGATTCCAGATAGCGAGCAGAGGCGTGCCTCCACTGGTTCCCGTGTAGGCAGTGCCCGCAGCAGCGGCAACGCTCAAAATAAAGGATTGGCCACGGTACGCCTGCTCATAGTACCGAGGCTGAAGTTCCGATACCAGCGGATCGCCGAATTCCCCTACGCTTGCGGGGATATTCTGCCCTACCTGCTTTCCAGTCTGGTTTTGGTTCCCTGAGATAATGACGCCCATGTGCTTCTCCTTATTGTGTTTGTGTCAAAGTTGAATTGCTTGTGTTCAAATCAAGTGGAGCATCGCTAGGATTATTTCCTACCGATGCATTCAAAAGCTGGAGTTGCGCCAGAATTTGCCCGAGCAGCGATAGTACCTGGGTCTCGGTGTCGTTTATCGTGGTCAGAGGAGGGTTGTAAACCGGACTCTCCTCTACCACGTCCTCCAGGTTGACCCATGCCGAACCTGTCCAGGCGAGTCTCTGGTTCACATCTGTAAGATAGACCTCGGAGCCGATGGGCATAGGTTGACCGCTCCACATGGTAGGGAGCGTGTCCGTGGACACCGCGAAGAACGTAAATCGCTGGTCAACCTTGTACCCGGCTGTTACTGACATTTTACTGTTCGCCTCCGGTCTTGGGACCGAACCAGATGATGCCGGTTCCAGAGTCCGCCGCGTGCGTGGTGGCCTGTTGGAAACATCCCAGGTATTGCACGATGGAAGCCACAGGAACCGGGATGAAGTAATGCGCCCCGGCCACGCCAAGCTGCGTAATCGTCAAGGTTCGCTGGGCGATGGTAGTGGAAACGCTGTCCGTGCTTCCGGTTCCCACGAAGAGGGTGCCCGCCGTCATTCCTCCTGAAGTTCCGATGACGGCAGTGGAGATAACGAGGTGAACTCCCATTTCCACTCCGCCGTCGCCCACGATTTCGGGCGGGAAGGAATAACCCTTCTCGGCAATGGATGGAAATTCCGGCAGATACGGATACGAAGCTCCTGAAGCCGCTGCCCCGAAATTGAGCACGTAAGCGGTAGCATGTTGGTTCGTATCCGTGCCAAAGAGAGTGCCCGGAGTAGCAAGCGTTCCGTGAAGCAATAGAAGTGCGTCGGTTACTGGCATCTCATATCTCCTTTAGGTGATGGCCGTTTCGGTTGAGAGGATTTTTTCCGCAACATAAATCGGGATGTTCTGGAATTTCGTAACGGCCTTCCCGAACACGTCCATGCTGTTGTCGCTGGGCGGTGTGAAATAGGTGTTGATTTTCTGGCTGACCGCACGAATGTCAATCTGTGTCTTCAGGTTGCGGTTGACCAGAATCACAGTTCCTGGAGCTTCCCCGGCGCGTGGCAGCCAGTTCTTGGCCTGGATAAAAATGTTCTCATCGAAGGTTCCGGGACTGGAAAGAGCGGTGGGATTGATGTTGGCGATGCGCTGTACGCAACGCTCATCGGCAATCTGAATGCCCATGTACCAGCGTAACAGGGTGCGCAGGACTTGATACAGGTAATTCAGTCCAGTGGAAGCGGTGCCGGTGGCCAGTTCCTTGGTGACTTCCCCCAAATCCCGGATGCTCAGGCCCGCAGGCGTGTTGGGCGGATAGATGCCATAAACGCTGTCATCGCCGAACTCAATCATCCATGCGCTGGTCACGTTGGTTACGGAAGACCCTCCGCCATCCCACACGTTCGGAACCCAGGACTGGTCGCCGTTGGGATACGATTCCTTGTTGTTGAAGCGCGTGGCCAGCCCATTGAAGGCCCCGGCATTCTGCGAAAGAGAGCCGTAAATCAGCGTCGATTCCATCAACTGGAACAGACCCTCGACGTGGTTCATGTCCTGGTCGGCACGCCACGCATTCGGGTCGTTCTGTAGCTCCCACAAGTCCTTGTCCACTTCCGAGTAGTCCTCGAACAAGGCGATGGGATCGCTGATGGGAGCGTTCTTCGCTGCCGTGGGCTGGATGCCCTGATTAAAGGTACGCGTGCTCGCAACCGGCAAGGAATCGGTGCGCACGGCGATGTTCGAGAGAATGTTGTTGCTGGGTTTCATCGGCAGCATTTTGACCAGCGGGGTCATGCGATCGAGAATTCTCTTGGGCAAAACAAACCGTGCCGCCGCGTCGGCGGAGGTATAGTTCTGCACGATGTCGAGAAGCGTGGAATACGGCAATTGTAGAACATCTGTCATAGCCAATCTCCTTTACGGGTCAACCTTTCTTCGGAGGTTCTGGACTCTTGTCATAGGCGATGAAGGTGACTTTCTTCCCGCCCGGCAGAGTTGTCCCTCCCTGCGGTGAACGGTCTTCACCCGTCAGGGCGGCAAATTTCAAGAGCATCCGAATGGTGGTCGCCCGGTAAGCCGAGTTCCCATTCTCGAACGCCTTGTCGAATTCGCCTTCTCCGTACTTGGTCCACAACCGCTTGGCCAGTTCCACGTTGGTATCGTACTTATCGCCCATCTCGCTTCTGAGTTTTCCTTCCGCAGCGGCCATTTCATTCTTGATGGCGGTGTTGTGCGCCTCCACCATTGCTTGCATCTGTTTGTTCCAGGAGGCGCTCAGGGTCTTGGCTTGCGCCTTGGTAAGACCCAGAGAATGAAATTGCTGCTTCCAGTGATTCGTCCACTCGGGGGCGTTTTTGTCCTCTCCTTCAAACTCGTAGTCCGTGGCTGTTTCGGGCCTTCCTAAAGCATTGAAATACAGATTCTTGTCCTCATCGGTAGGGTTATCTGGAAGTTTGGGTACATAGTCGCCAAGCTTTCTCTCTAGTTCGGAATACTTCGCGGTCGTTTCAAGATAGCTTTTACCAAGTTCTCCTACTGTCTTGAAAGATTTGAAGGTTTCGTTCTGTTGAAGATCGCTCGGCAAACCCGCACGCCATCCCAAAGATTCCTTAACTGGTTCGGTGTGAGTCTCTGCCACTTCAGGCATACTTCTTATCTCCTAACTTCATACTTCTGTGTACTTCCCGATGACAAAGTAAACATAACGTAAGACCATTGTCAATTGAAAACCTTAATTCGGGAAAATCGGCAAAAGGCTTTATGTGATGAGGATGAAGGATTGTGGACCCTCTTTTCCCACATTCCTGACATGTCCAGTTATCTCGGGCAAACACTGCCTCTCGCCACAACTTATACTCGATAGAAGTTCTCAATCTTTTGTTGATTGGGGTTCTTCCGTCCTTCCACCCAGGGCCTTTTTCACCGCGCTGACGTTCTGATATTTCTCTGCGAACGGATTCCTGATTGAAAAATATCTTGTGATGTTCTCTTATTTTCTTACGTGTTTCAGGAGAGCACGGCTTTCCCGTATTGATT
>Ga0181524_10001523_pt1 | contig 26367 bp, 18 predicted proteins | sample PEATcosm2014_Bin_34_FD_119761 | JGI IMG/M metagenome (GOLD analysis project Ga0181524, IMG submission 119761) | Peatland microbial communities from MTU Mesocosm Facility, Houghton, MI, USA - PEATcosm2014_Bin05_60_metaG | ecosystem: Environmental > Terrestrial > Soil > Wetlands > Peat | place... | reverse complement strand
TGTCCGAACAGATTTCCACCGCGGGCATGGAGGCCTCGGGCACCGGCAACATGAAGATGGCGCTGAACGGCGCGCTGACGGTCGGCACGCTCGACGGCGCCAACGTGGAGATGAAGGGCCTCGTCGGCGACGACAACATCTTCATCTTCGGCCTCACCGCCGCGGAAGTGGAGGCTTCGCGCGCCCTCGGCATCGATTCCAGCGAGCGGATCGCCGCCTCCCCGGTGCTGCGCGAGGCGCTCGACGAAATCGCCTCCGGCATCTTCTCCGCCGACGATCGCGCGCGCTATCGCGGTCTCGTCGACTCTCTGACGCATCACGACTACTTCATGGTCTGCGCCGACTTCGACGCCTATTGGGCCACGCAGATGAAGATCGACGAGGTCTGGCGCGACAGGAAGAAGTGGCTGCGCTCGAGCATCCTCAACACCGCCAACGTCGGCTGGTTCTCGTCCGACCGAACGATCGCCGAGTACGCGCAGGACATCTGGAACGCTCCGTTCCGGCCCCTCGCCTGACATGGAGAGCCCGATGCTCGAGACCTGGCGGGCGAAAGAGGAAGACGTCGACGCGATCGCCGCCGCTCGGCAGAAGGATCCTTTCGCCGTCCTCGGGCCGCACCTCACCGACGTCGGTTGGACGATCCGCGCTTTCGTCACCGAGGCGCTCCAGGTGCGCGCGGTCACGCGCGAGGGCGCTCCGATCGCCGAACTCGGGCGCCGCAAGGGCGATTTCTTCGAAGCGCTGATCCCCGACGCCGCGCAGCGCCCGGTCTATCGGCTCGAAGTCACGCGCGTCGAGGGCGTCGACTCCTACGAGGACGCTTACGCCTTCGGCCCGGCGCTCGGGCCGCTCGACGACCATCTGCTGGTGGAAGGCGCGCATCACGAGCTCTATCGGCGCCTGGGGGCGCAGATGACCCGCCACGAGGGCGCCGACGGCGTTCTCTTCGCGGTCTGGGCCCCCAACGCGTCGCGCGTTTCGGTCGTCGGCGATTTCAATCAATGGGACGGACGCCGCTGCCAGATGCGCAAGCGCGTCGACAGCGGCCTTTGGGAGATCTTCATCCCGCACATCGGCGCCGGCGCGGTCTACAAGTACGAAATCGTCTCGGCCGACGGCGTGTTGCAGCCGCTCAAGGCCGACCCCTTCGGCTTCGAAGCGGAAATGCGGCCTTCCACCGCCTCGGTGGTCGCCCGCACGTCCGATTTTTCCTGGACCGACGGCGAGTATCTCGAAGAGCGCAAGCGGGGCGAAGCGCGGCGCCGGCCGATTTCGATCTTCGAGGTCCATCTCGGTTCCTGGCGGCGCGGCGACGACGGCCGCTTCCTCAGCTACGACGAGCTCGCGGACGAGTTGATCCCCTACGTCGCCGATCTCGGTTTCACTCACATCGAGCTGATGCCGATCACCGAGCACCCGCTCGACATCTCCTGGGGCTATCAGCCGATCGGGCTGTTCGCGCCGACGCGGCGCTTCGGCGAGCCCGTCGCTTTCGCGCGCTTCGTCGATCGCGCGCACGCGGCGGGGCTCGGCGTGATCCTCGACTGGGTTCCCGCGCATTTTCCCACCGACACGCACGGCCTGGCGCATTTCGACGGCGCCCCGCTCTACGAGCACGCCGATCCGCGCCGCGGCTTTCATCCCGACTGGAACACCGCGATCTACGATTTCGGCCGCAGGGAAGTCGCCAATTTCCTCTACGCCAGCGCGCTCTATTGGATCGACCGCTACCACGTCGACGGCCTGCGCGTCGACGCCGTCGCCTCGATGCTCTACCTCGATTATTCCCGCAAACCCGGCGAATGGCTGCCCAACGCCGAAGGCGGCAACGAGAACCACGACGCGATCGCGTTCCTCAGGCGCGCCAACGAACTGGTCTACGGCGCATTTCCCGGCGCGATGACGATCGCCGAGGAATCCACCGCCTTCGCCCGCGTCTCCAAGCCGACCAACTTCGGCGGCCTCGGCTTCGGCTTCAAATGGAACATGGGTTGGATGCACGACACGCTCGAATACATGGCGCGCGACCCGATCTATCGGCGCTGGAGCCACGACAAGATGACGTTCGGGCTGCTCTACGCATTCGCCGAGAACTTCATTCTGCCGATTTCCCATGACGAGGTGGTTCACGGCAAGGGATCGGTGGTCGGCAAGATGCCCGGCGACGAATGGCGGCGTTTCGCCAATGCGCGCGCCTACTACGGCTTCATGTGGGGCCATCCCGGCAAGAAGCTGCTGTTCATGGGCCAGGAGTTCGGCCAGACCAGCGAATGGAACTGCGACGAGGCCTTGCCGTGGTGGCTGCTCGAGCACTGGCCCCATCAGGGACTCCAGGCGTTGACGCGCGACCTCAATCGGCTCTATCGCGAAACGCCCGCGCTCTATGCGCGCGACTGCGAAGGGGAAGGCTTCCGCTGGATCGTCGTCGACGACGACGCGCAGTCGGTGCTGGCGTTCCTGCGCATGGGCGGCGAAGACGACCCGCCGGTCGCGGTCGTCTGCAACTTCACCTCCGAGGTGCGCGAGGGCTACCGCATCGGGCTGCCGCGCCCCGGGCGCTGGCGCGAGGCGCTCAACACCGACGCCAAGCTCTACGGCGGCTCCAACATCGGCAACCTGGGCGCCGTCGTCGCCGAAGAGCAGCCGCTGCACGGATACGCCGCGTCCGCGGCGCTGACCCTGCCGCCGCTCGCCACCGTGTTCCTCGCCTACCAGGCGCCGTAGAGGAAAACTCCGCCGGAAGCGCGAAAAGGGCTGGAAACCGCAGGAGGAAACGATGAGCCCCACGGACGCGAAGAAGGATCCGCCGCTCGCCGCGCCTTATGCGCGCCACGCGATGGCCTACGTGCTGGCGGGCGGTCGCGGCAGCCGGTTGATGGAATTGACCGACCGGCGCGCCAAACCCGCCGTCTACTTCGGCGGAAAATCCCGGATCATCGATTTCGCGCTGTCGAACGCGCTCAATTCCGGCATTCGCCGCATCGCCGTCGCCACCCAGTACAAGGCCCACAGCCTGATCCGGCACCTGCAGCGCGGCTGGAACTTCTTCCGCCCCGAGCGCAACGAGAGCTTCGACATCCTGCCGGCGTCGCAGCGCGTCTCCGAGACCATGTGGTATCTGGGCACCGCCGACGCCGTCTATCAGAACATCGACATCATCGAGAGCTACGCGCCGCAGTTCATCGTGCTGCTCGCCGGCGATCACATCTACAAGATGGACTACGAGAAGATGCTCCAGCAGCACGTCGAGTCGAAGGCCGACGTGACGGTGGGCTGCCTCGAGGCGAGCCTCGAGGAGGCGAAAGGCTTCGGCGTCATGCACGTCGACAAGAAGAACGCCATCCTCTCCTTCCTGGAAAAGCCGGCCGCGCCGCCGCCGATGCCCGGCAAGCCCGGCGTGGCGCTGTGCAGCATGGGCATCTACGTCTTCGACACCAAATTCCTGATCGAGGAGCTCAAGCGCGACGCCGGCGATCCCAATTCGTCGCACGATTTCGGCAAGGACATCATTCCCTACATCGTCAAGAACGGCAAAGCGGTCGCGCACCACTTCTCGCAGTCTTGCGTCGTCTCCAGCGAGGAGTCGCAGGTTTACTGGCGCGACGTCGGCACCGTCGACGCCTATTGGGCGGCCAACGTCGACCTGACCGACGTCGTCCCCGATCTCGATCTCTACGACCGGGCCTGGCCGATCTGGACCTACGGCGAGATCACGCCGCCGGCCAAGTTCGTGCACGACGTCGACGGCCGGCGCGGCGCCGCGGTCTCCTCGCTGGTTTCGGGCGGCTGTATCATTTCCGGCGCGGCGATCTCGCGTTCGCTGCTGTTCACGGGCGTGCGCGTGCATTCCTACTCGACCATCCACGAGACGGTCGTGCTGCCCTATGGGCATATCGGCCGCAACGTTCGGCTGAACAAGGCGGTGATCGACGCCAACGTCTTCATCCCCGACGGACTGGTGGTCGGCGAGGATCCCGAGCTCGACGCCGAGCGCTTCCGGCGCACCGAGAACGGCGTGACGCTGATCACCCAGCCCATGCTCGACAAGCTCGGCCGATGACCGCGCTGACCGCCCTCTCGATCGCCTCGGAAATCTACCCGCTGATCAAGACGGGCGGCCTGGGCGACGTCGCGGGCGCCCTGCCCGGCGCGCTGGCGCGCGAACGCGTCGCGGTGCGCACGCTCGTCCCGGGCTATCCGGCGATCCTCGCCAAGCTCGAGACGGCCGAGCCGGCGCGCGCCTATCCCGCGCTGTTCGGCGGGCCGGCGCGCGTTCTGGCCGCGCGCGCCGCCGGCCTCGACCTCTTCGTGCTCGACGCGCCGCATCTCTACGACCGGCCGGGAAACCCCTATCTCGGACCGGACGGACTCGACTGGAGCGACAACGCCCACCGCTTCGCCGCGCTCGCGCGCGTCGGCGCGGACATCGCCAAGAGGGCCATTCCCGGCTTCGCGCCCGAAGTCGTCCACGCCCACGACTGGCAAGGGGCGCTGGCGCCGGCCTATCTGCACTACGACGGCGGGGAGCGGCCGGGCACCATCCTCACCATCCACAACCTCGCCTTCCAGGGCCACTATCCCGCCGCCGTGCTCGGCGAGCTCGGCCTGCCCGCGCACGCCCTGTCGATCGACGGCGTCGAATACTTCGAGGGCGTCGGGTTTCTCAAGGCCGGCCTGCAGTTCGCCGACCGCATCACCACGGTCTCGCCGACCTACGCGCGCGAGATCATGACGCCGGAGTTCGGCATGGCGCTGGACGGCCTGTTGCGCGTGCGCGCCGCCGACGTCGAGGGCATCGTCAACGGCATCGACGACACGGTGTGGAACCCCGCCACCGACCCGAACCTCGCCCAGAACTACAGCGCGCTGCGCATCGACATGCGCCCGCGCAACAAGTCGTCGCTGCAGCAGCGGTTCGGCCTGACGACGAGCTACGAAACGCCGTTGTTCGGCGTCGTCTCGCGTCTGACCAGCCAGAAGGGCCTCGACCTTCTGCTCGACGTGTTGCCCGATCTTCTCGCCCGCGGCGCGCAGCTCATGCTGCTCGGCGCCGGCGAAAAGGCGATCGAGAAGGGCTTCGCCGCCGCGGCGCTCGCCCACAAGGGCGCGGTCGCCTGCGCTTTCTCCTATGACGAAGCGCTCGCGCACCTCATGCAGGCCGGCTCGGACTTCATCGTCGTGCCCTCGCGTTTCGAGCCTTGCGGCCTCACCCAGCTCTACGCTCTGCGCTACGGCGCGACGCCGGTCGTCGCGCGCGTCGGCGGGCTCGCCGACACGATCATCGACGCCAACGACGCCGCGATCGGCGCCGGCGTCGCCACCGGCGTCCAATTCTTCCCGCCCGACGCGGCCGCTCTCGCCTACGCGCTGGAGCGCGCGCTGGCGCTGTTCGGCGACGTCGCGGCGATGCGGCGCATTCGCCTGAACGGCATGCGCGCCGACGTCTCGTGGCGCGGCCCGGCCAAACGCTACGCCGCGATCTACCGCGCGCTGGCGCGGGTCGCCGCATGAGCGGGGCGAGCGAGGCGAACCCGGCCCTCGGCGTCGTCCTGACGCCGCGCGGCGCCGATGTCGCGGTCTATTCGGCGCACGCCGAGGCGATCTATTTCTGCCTCTACGACGCGGCGGGCGCCCGCGAGACCGCGCGCGTGCGCCTTCGCCCCGACGCCAGCGGCGTCCACCGCGCCTCGATCGAAGGCGTCGGAGCGGGCGCGCGCTACGGTCTGCGCGCCGACGGCCCGTTCGATCCCTTGCGCGGCCACCGCTTCGACGTCGCCAAGCTGCTCGCCGACCCGTACGCCGTCGCATTCGACCGGCCGTTTCGCCTCCATCCCTCGATGTTCGCCTTCGGCGCCGACAGCGGCCCTCACGCGCCCAAAGCGATCGCGCTCGCGCCCGAGCCGGGCGAGCCCGGCCGCCAGCGCCTTCCCTGGGAACGCACCGTCGTCTACGAAGCGAACCTGCGCGGCCTGACCAAGCTGCGCGGCGACGTTCCCGAGCCGGCGCGCGGCTGTTTCGCCGGCCTGGCGCATGCCAACGTCCTCGCGCACCTGAGCGCGCTCGGCGTCACCACGGTCGAGATCATGCCAGCCGACGCCTTCGTCGACGAGCGCCACCTGCCCGCCCTCGGCCTTTCCAACGCCTGGGGATACAACCCCGTCGTGCTCGGCGCGCCCGACCCGCGCCTGGCGCCCGGCGGCTGGGCGGAGGTGCGCGCGGCGACCGACGCCCTGCACGCGGCGGGCATGGAGGCCATCCTCGACGTCGTCCTCAACCACAACGGCGAAAGCGACGAGTTCGGGCCGACGCTGTCTTTTCGCGGCCTCGACAACGCCACTTATTTTCGCCTCGCGCCGGCCGACCCCGCCCGCTACGTCAACGACATGGGCTGCGGCAATTGCCTGGCGCTCGATCGCCCCGTGGTCATGCGCATGGCGCTCGCCGCGCTGAGGCGCTGGATGATCTTCGGCGGGCTCGACGGCTTCCGCTTCGATCTCGCGGTCGCGCTCGGGCGGCGCGCTTTCGGTTTCGATTCCCAGGCGCCGATCTTCCAGGCGATCGCCGCCGACCCGATCTTAAGCCGGGCCAAGCTGATCGCCGAGCCTTGGGACGTCGGCCCGCAGGGTTATCGCCTGGGCGCCTTTCCCGCCGGCTGGGGCGAGTGGAACGATCGCTTCCGCGACGCCGCGCGGCGCTTCTGGCGCGGCGACGCCTCGATGCGCGGCGAACTGGCGACGCGCCTGGCCGGCTCGCGCGACGTCTTCGCGCCGGCGGTCTCGCCGGGAAAAAGCGTCAATTACGTCGTCGCGCACGACGGCTTCAGCCTCGCCGATCTCGTCTCCTACGCGCAAAAGCACAACGAGGCGAACGGCGAACAGAATCGCGACGGCGCCGACGAGAATCTCTCGTGGAACCATGGCGTCGAGGGCGCGAGCGACGACGCCGCGGTTCTTGCGGCGCGCGCGCGCGACGTGCGCAATCTCCTCGCCCTGCCCTTCGTCGCGCGGGGAACGCCGATGCTGGCGATGGGCGCAGAGCTCGGCCACAGCCAGCGCGGCAACAACAACGCCTACGCCCAGGACAACGCGATCTGCTGGATCGACTGGAGCCGAGCCGACGCGGCGCTGATCGCCTTCACGGCGCGCCTCGCCAAGGCGCGGCGCGAGCATCCCGCGCTTTTCCGCCAGGTCTGGCTGACGGGCCGGCCGTTCGACGAAACGGGCCTGCCCGACGTCGAATGGCGCGACGCCGAGGGGCCGCTGACCTCGGCCGCGCAATGGCAGGCGCCGGACGGCGACGTTCTCGTCGCGGTCCTCGCCGCGCCGGCCCCCGGCGGCGTCGATCGCGTCGCCCTCGCCTTCAACCGCGGCGCGCGCGCCGCCTCGCTCGGCCTGCCCATGCCGAGGGCGGGCAAGGTCTGGCGCGCGCTCGTCGATACCGGCGACGATAGGGTCGACGGCGCTCCCCTGCCGGTCGCCGACCGCGCGCGCCTCGGCCCGCGCGCGACGCTGATCCTGGCGGAAGCCGACATTCCCTCTGACATGACGAGGCTGCGCCCGCCCGACGCGCGCGAGATCGACGCCCTCGCCGCCGCCGCCGGCATATCGGCCGAGTGGTGGGACGTCGCGGGGCGACGCACCGTCGTCTCCTGCGAGACCAAGCTGGCGCTGCTGGCGGCGCTGCGCCTGCCCGCGCGTTCGCAGGCCGAGGCGCGCGAAAGCCTCGCCCGCTTCGTCGAGGAGACCGGCGCGCGCCGCCTGCCGCGCTCTCTCGTGCGACGCTTCGACGGACCGCTCGTCGCCCCCGTGCGCTCCGATCCCGCCGCGCCGGCGCGACCCCTCGAACCCACCGTCGTCGGCCAGGACGGGCGGACCCTCGCCTGGCGCGCGCCGACGGGCGAGGCGCGGCGGCTCGCCCTGGCCGACGGGCGCGCGATTCTCGAGCGCCAAATCGTCCTGCCCGAGCTGCCGATCGGCCGCCACCGCCTCATCCTCGACGGCGTCGAATGCGCGCTGACGATTGCGCCGCCCGAGGCTTACGGCGCCAAGGCGGCGCTGCGCCGCCGTTTCGGCCTCGCCGCCCAGCTCTACGCCCTGCGGCGCGCCACAGGCGACCAGGGGATCGGCGATTTCACCGCCCTCGGCCTCGCCGGCGAGCAGGCCGGCCGGCGCGGCGCCGCCTTCCTCGGCGTCAACCCGCTGCACGCGATGTTCGAGGCGGATCGCGCGCGGTGCAGCCCCTACCACCCCTCCGACCGGCGCTTTCTCGATCCCATCCATATCGACGTTCTCGACGACGCCGGCCTGCCGCGCGACGAGGCGCTCGACGCCGCGCTGGCGGCCGAGGCCGGGGCGATCGTCGCCGCGGCGAGCTTGGCCGCGGTCGACTACGACGCGGCATGGACGATCAAGCGCGCCGCGCTACGCGCGCGCTTTTCCGCCTTCGGGCGGGCGCGCGCCAATCGGCCGGACGATCCGCTGTTCGCCGACCATGCGCGCTTCGTGGCGCAGGGCGGCGAGGCGCTCAGGCGCTTCGCGATTTTTCAGGCGGTGGCGGCGGAGCGAAAAGGCGAAGACTGGCGCCGCTGGCCGCAGGCGCTGCGCGACGCCGAAGCCGGGGCGCTCGACGCCGAAGCGGGCGAACGCGCCGACGACGTCGCCTTCGCCCTATTCGCGCAATGGCTCGCCGACCGGCAGCTCGCGGGCGCCGCCGCGCGGGCCAAAGCCGCCGGCCTCGAAATCGGGCTCTATCGCGACCTCGCCGTCGGCGCGGCGCCCGACGGCGCGGAGTCTTGGGCGCGCGCTGGCGAACTCGCCTCGGGCGTCAGCGTCGGCGCGCCGCCCGACCCGTTCTCGGCGCAAGGCCAGGTGTGGAACGTCCAGCCGCCCGATCCGATCGCCTCGGCGCGCGACGGCTGGCGCGGCTTCGGCGCGCTCATCGGCGCCAACATGCGCCACGCCGGCATGCTGCGCATCGATCATGCGATGGGGCTGACGCGGCTTTTCGTCGTGCCCGACGGGGCCAAGCCCGCCGAAGGCGCCTATCTTTCCTATCCCCTCGACGATCTCGTCGGCCTCGTCGCGCTGGAGAGCCAGCGCCAGGCCTGCATGGTGGTGGGCGAGGACCTCGGCACCGTGCCAGACGGCTTTCGCCAAACGCTGACGCGCGCCGACATCCTCGGCATGCGCGTCCTCTGGTTCGAGCGGCGCGGCCCGGATTTCCTCGCCCCCGCCGACTATCCCGCGCTGTCCGTCGCCTGCGTCGCGACCCACGACCTGCCGACGCTGGCGGGCTGGTGGCTGGGGGCCGACATCGCCGAGCGCCTCGCCCTCGGGCTCGTCGGCCTCGACGAGGCGCAGATTGAGATCGGCGAGCGCCTGAGCGAAAAGCGCGCCCTCGTCGCCGCCCTCGCCAAGCCCGGCCTCGTCGGCGACGACACGGAGCGGACGGCGCCGATGTCCGACGCGTTCGCCGCCGCGGTCCACGCCTTCCTCGCCGGCGCCGGCTCGTTGCTGGCGAGCGCGCAGTTCGACGATCTTGCGGGCGAACGCGCCGCCGCCAACCTGCCGGGCACCGACCGCGGGCGCCCGAACTGGCGCCACCGACACGCCCTCGACGTCGAGGCGCTGTTCGCCGCGCCGCGGGCGCGGGAGATTCTGGCGGCGCTGGCGGCGCTGAGGCGATGAGCGCACGGCGTGAGTTTCCGCGCGCCGGCGCCTGCGACCGCTTGCCTTCATCCCGTCCGTCGGCGAAGTTGATCCACGTCATTGCGCGAGTCCGGCGATTCAGAGCCAGATTCGCTGCGAGACCGCGGGAGGATTTGATGCAAGCCCAGTATGATCGTTCAACGGGGAAATCGACGACGCCCGAGGCAGGGATCGACCTTCTGAAGGGTCGGATGGCGATTTTGGGTCTCGATATCCCCGTGATCGAACGCAACTACGGCGAAATATTCGAAAAGCTCAAGCAGCATTGCTTGAGCTGCCGCGACCGGGCGCCCTGCATGGTGGACTTGAAGCGCGATCCGACCAACCAGGCGTGGGAAGCTTATTGCCCGAACTCGGAGGCGCTCAACGCGCTCGTCGCTCTCACCGAGGCGATCGATTGACGGCGGGACGGGTCGGACGGAGGAAACCGACTTCGTCAGCTCGCGAGGCTACAGCGAGTCGGAGGCGGCGATCGTGGGCGCCGCGTCCGTTCGCGCGGCTGTCCGGGTGATGGCGGTTCGAGGGCGCTCGCCGAATTACGCCAGGCAGGTCGAGGAAGCGCGCGTCGCTTGGTGACGAGAGCCGTGTCGCCGAATGACGTTATGCGCCATAACGGCTCGCTCGAGCGACCGCCAGCGTCAAATGCCCGACCGGCTCGGCCGCGGGCTTCACCTTGATTTCAATGTCGTATCCGAGACGGTTCAAGCACGCCATCAGCTTGCGCTCGGATAGGTTGGTGAAGTCGCCGCGCAGCATGGCCGACACTTTGGGCTGGGGAACGCCCATGCGCCGGCCGGCCTCCTCTTGCGTCAGATCGAGCCGGCGCAGCGCGCGGGCGATCTCGATCACCAGTCCAGACTTGATCTTGAGCTTCTCGGCGCCGGGCAGGCCAAGGTCGGCGAAGACGTTGCCGGAGCTTGTCTCGACCTCGATGCCGTCAACCCTTCGGTTTGCCATCTCTCATCTCCTTCGCCAGCATTTCGGCGACCTTCAACCGCGCGCGAACGATGTCCATGTCCTTCTGAGGAGTGGCGATTCCGCTCGTGCTCTTTTTCTGAAAGCAATGGAGAACAAACACGGCTTCCTCAAACTTCACGGTGTAAACGGCGCGTTACGCGCCGTCGCTATCGCCCTCGACAACTTCCAGAACGCCGCCTCCGCCAAACCCTTTCAGGATCTTCGTCGCGCTGTGCCGCTCGCCGTGCTGCGCGTAATCCAGCGCGTGGCCGAAGAACCGCACCACTCCGGCGGGAAGCGCCATCAAGTCCTTCTTGCTGCTCCCGATCCAGACGAGCGGCTTTTCGGCGTCGGCCATGTTGGAATTATACCTGAAAAGGACTAAGCCGCAAGCGTGCTCGGCGGTCGTTGCCGTCGGCGCCGGCGCGATGATCGGCGCTCGTCAGGGTTTATGTGCGGCCGTCTCCGACGACTGAGCCCATATGTTGACGCCGCCGTCGACCGCGTAGCGATCGATCTCGGCGAGCTCTTCAGCCGAAAACTCGGCGTTCTTCAGCGCGGCGACGCCCTCGCTCACCTGCTCGGGACGGCTGGCGCCGATCAGCGCGGAGGCGACTCTCTTGCCGCGCAAGACCCAGGCCAGAGCCATCTGGGCGAGCGATTGGCCGCGCCGCTTGGCGATGGCGTCGAGTTGACGCGCGCGCTCGATGTTCGCCGCGTCGAGAAACGCGGGGTCGAGCGAACTTCCCTCGGCGGCGCGGCTGTCCTTGGGAACGCCGCCGAGATACTTGTTGGTCAGCATGCCCTGCGCGAGCGGGGAAAACGCGATGCAGCCGATCCCCTCGGCGTCGAGCGCGTCGAGCAGTCCGTCGTCCTCTATCCAACGGTTGATCAGGGAGTAGCTCGGCTGATGAATGGTGCAAGGGGTTCCGAGGCGACGCAGGATCGCCGCGGCCTCTTTGGTGCGCCGCGCGTTGTAGGAGGAGACGCCGACGTAGAGCGCCTTGCCCTGGCGCACCGCGCTGTCGAGCGCGCCCATCGTCTCCTCGAGCGGCGTGTCCGGATCGAAGCGGTGGGAATAGAAGATGTCGACATAGTCGACGCCGAGGCGCCTCAGGCTCTGGTCGAGGCTCGCCAGCAGGTATTTTCGACTGCCCCATTCGCCATAAGGGCCGGGCCACATGAGATATCCGGCCTTCGTCGAAATGACGAGTTCGTCGCGCAGGTCCCGGAAATCGCCGCGCAGAATTTCGCCGAAGGCGATCTCGGCGCTGCCGGGCGGCGGACCGTAGTTGTTGGCGAGATCGAAATGGGTGACGCCGAGATCGAACGCCCGCCGACAGATCGCCCGCGCCGTGTCGGCGGGCCGATCGGTCCCGAAATTGTGCCAAAGACCGAGCGAAATCGCCGCCAGACGCAAGCCGGTGCGCCCGCATCGGTTGTAGATCATCGCGTCGTAGCGCGAGGGCGAAGGAAGATAGGTCAAGCGACGCTCCTGGAGGCGTGAGTTGGCGGAACGCGACGACCGGCGCCGATCGCCATTCGACGAGTGAATTCGAGAACCTCGCCGCCGGTCCATTTGCGAGCTTTTCGACATTACGCCGAAATTCGAGCTGAGACACTATCGCGCACGCCCTTTCCTTGCGGCCGGCGCCCGCCGCCGCTATCGTCCGCGCGACCCTGACGGAGAGGCGCGGGCGATGGCGGGCGAGACGGTCCTCAATCTTTTCGTCTCCTCGCCCGGCGACGTGCAGGCCGAGCGCGAGCGGGTCGATTTCGTCGTCGAGCGGCTCAACGCCGAGTTCGCCGGACGCGCGCGCATCCGCACCATCCGCTGGGAGACGCGCTACTACTCCTCGCACGAAACCTTCCAGACCCAGATTCCCGAGGCGGCGGCCTGCGATCTGGTCGTCGCGATCTTCGGCGCCAGGCTCGGCTCGCCGCTGCCGGCGCAATTTCCGCCCATGCCGACCGGCGAGCCCTACCCCAGCGGAACCGCTTACGAAGTCTTGAGCGCGATCGAGGCGCGGCGCGAGGGCCACGGCGTACCGGATATCTACGTCTTTCGCCGGCCGCATGCGCCGCTCGTCGCCCTGGATGCGAGCGACCGCGCCGAAATCGAAGCGCAGTGGCGCCGGCTGACCGATTTTTTCGAAAAGTGGTTCCGCACCCGCTCCGGCGAATTCCTCGCCGCGTTCCAGGAATTCTCCACCACCGACGAATTCGCCGGCAAGGTCGAGGACTGCCTGCGCCAATGGCTGGCGCGGCGCGGCTTCGTCGCCAAGGGCGCGGTGTGGGACCGCGCGCGCCTCGGCTCGCCGTTCCCCGGCCTCGCGGCCTTCGACGAGAGCCGCCAAAACGTGTTCTTCGGCCGCGGCGGCGTCGTCGACCAGGCGATCCGCCGCCTGCGCGAACTCGAGGCGCCGCCCGGCGAGGGGCGTCGCGCGCCCTTCCTGCTCATCATCGGCGCCAGCGGCTCGGGCAAATCGTCGCTGCTGCGCGCCGGCCTCGCGCCGCGCCTCGTCCTGCCCGGCGTCTTTCCCGAAATCGACCTGTGGCGGCGCGCGCTGACGATCCCCGGCGCCGACCCGTTCCTTTCCCTCGCCGAAAGCCTGCTCGCCGCCGAGGCGCTCGGGCCGGAGCTGGCGCGAGGGCCGTTTCGCGCCGCCGAACTGCTCGCCAAGCAATTGGCGGGCGATCCGGACGCGGCCGTCGCGCCGCTGCGCGACGCGCTCGAAAGGGCCGCGCTCGCGCGCCAGGCGGCGGAGAAATTCGAGGCGCCGCGTCCGGCGCGCCTGCTCCTCGGCGTCGACCAGGCCGAACGGTTGCTGATCGAGACCGAGGCCGGGCTCGCCCAGCGCTTTTGCGCGCTGCTTTCGGCCCTCGCCCGCCATCGCGTCGCGACGATCGTCATGGCGCTACGCTCCGACGCCTACGCGCGTTTCCAGTCGATCGACGCGCTGGTCGCCTTGCGCGACGCCGGCGCGACCCTCGATCTGCTGCCGCCGACGTCGAGCGAGCTCGAGGACATGACGACGCGGCCCGTCGCCTTATGCGATCCGCCGCTCGCCTTCGAGCAGAAGGACGGACGCTCGCTCGCTGCGCAATTGGTCGCCGACGCGCGCGGCGGCGACGCGCTGCCGCTGCTGCAGATGACGCTTTCCCGCCTCAGCGCGGCGGAGGCGGCGCGCGGCGACGGCTTGCTGCGCTTCGCCGATTATCGCGGCATGGACGAGGCGGTGACGGAAACCGCCAACGAGGCGCTCGCCGGCCTCGAGCCGGCCGCGCGCGGGCAACTGCCGGACCTGATCGCGGGGCTGGTGCGCGACGTCGCCGCCGATCCGCTGACCGGCGCGCCGGCGCCCATGATCGGCGCGCTCGATCGCCCCCGCTTCGAGAAAGGGCGCCCCGAGCGCACGGCGCTCGTCGAAGCCTTCGTCGCCAAGCGCCTCCTCACCGCCGAAGGCGACGCCGCGAGCCAACGCGTGCGCCCGACGCACGAGGCGCTGTTGCGCATCTGGCCCGAGGCGGTGGCGATCATCGGCGAGGCCGCCCACCTCATTCGCGTGCGCCACGCGCTGGAGCCGATCGCGCGCGAATGGGCGGAGGCGCCGAGCGAAGACAAGGCGCGCCATCTCGACATTTCCCCCGCGCTGCTCGAGGGCGCCGAGCGGTATGTGGCGCGCTACGGCGCCGAAGCGTCGCAGGCGACGCGCGACTTCGTCGCCGCGGCGAGCGCGGCGGCGCAGGCCCGTCGAGACCGAGAGCGCTTGGAACAGGAGCGCCGCCTCGCCGATGCGCAGGCGATCGCCGCCGCCAATAAGCGCATCGCCCGGCGCACCGGGATCGGCCTCGTCGCGGCGCTGGCGCTGGCGGCGCTGGCGGGCTGGCAGTGGCGGGCCGCGGACACGGCGCGCACCGACGCGCAGGCGCAACGCGACCGCGCCCAGAACGCGCTGAATCTGGCCACCAAGACAGCCAACGACCTCGTCTTCGACCTCGCGCAGCGCTTCCGCGGCGCCACCGGCATGCCGGTGGCGATCGTCCAGGACGTGCTCGACCGCGCGCGCGCGCTGCAACAGCAGCTCGTCGGCTCCGGCGAATCGACTCCCGACTTGGTGGCGAGCGAAGCGGCGGCGCAGCTCGAGAGCGCGATCACCTTGCGCGATTTCGGCGATTCGGCCGGCGCGCTGACGCTTGCGCGCCAGTCCTACGCCACGCTCGCGCCAGTGGTCGCGGCGGCGCCCGCCAATGCGGTCGGGCAACGCAACCTCGCCGTCACCGACAACCTCATCGGCTCCATTCTCAGCGACCAGGGCGACCTCGACGGCGCGCTGGCGCAATACAACGCCGCGCTGGCGATCGACGACGCGCTGGTCAAAGCGAGCCAGAACGATCCCGCGCTGCTGCGCGAGCGCTCCATCGCGCTCGACAACGTCGCCAAGGTGCAAAAGGCGCGCAACGATCTGCCCGACGCGCTTCAGGCGTTCCGCGATGGCCTCGCCTTGTCGCAGCAACTCGCCGCCGCCAGTCCCGCCGACGCCACCCTGCAGCGCGACGTCGCCGTCGCGTACACCAACATCGGCGACGTCGAGACGACGCAGGGTCAGGTGGCGAGCGCGCTCGACGACTATCGCCAGGCGCAGGCGATCTTCGCCAAACTGTCGGCCGCCGCGCCGAACGACGGCGGCCTGAAAGGCGACGTCGCGCTCGCCGATCTGAAGGTCGGCGACGCGCTGGAGCAGCTCGGCCAGAACGACGCGGCTTTCTCCGCGCTGCAAGATTCCACGACCATCCGCCGCGCGCTCGCGCAAGCGTCGCCCGACAACGCGACCGCGCAGAGCGACTACGCCGCGGCGGAGGTGGAGCTCGGCCTGGTCGAGCTCAAACGCGGCGACGCGGGCGCCGACGCGGCGCTGCGCGACGCGCTTTCGATCGTCAGCGCGCTGAGCGCGCACGACGCCGCCAACGCGACTTTGAAGCGTCTCGTCTCGCTTGCCGACGAGGGCGTCGGCAAGTCGCTGCTCGCGCAAGGCGATCTCCCGGACGCCTTGGATTTCTTCAAACAGGGTCAAGCGATTGCGGTCGCCCTCGCCGCTCAGGCGCCGAAGGACGCCGTTCCCGCGCAAGACGTCGTGCTCGGCGCGATGGAGATCGGCGACGTCGAGAAGGGCCTCAATGACGCCGCGGACGCCGAAACGGACTACCAGAGCGCGCTCGCAGGCGCGCAGAAGCTGATCGCCGGCGATCCGACCAACGCCATCTTTCAGGATTACGCCGTCGCCGCGAAATTGGCCCTCGGCGACGTCGCCAAAGCGCGCGGCGACGCCAAGAGCGCGCTCGCCGACTATTCGCAAGCCCTGAGCCTCGCCAAAGCTCTGACCGCCAAGGACGCCAGCGATGCGGCCTGGCGGCGCGACGTCGTCGCCTCCGACTATCACATCGGCGCGCTGACGCTTGCAGGCGGCGACGCCGATGGCGCGCTTGCCAATCTGCGCGAAGCGCAGACGGTCGCGAGCGCGCTGGTCGCCGCCGACGCCAGCGATACGGACTCGCAATACGACCTCGCCGAGGTTGACGAAGAGATCGCCACGGCGCTCAGCGTCAAAGACGACGACGCCGGCGCGCTGGCGGCTATGGGGGAAGCGCAGAAGGCATGCCAAGCGCTGGTCGCCAAAGCGCCCGCGGACGCGCGCTTCGTCGCCGCGCTCGGCGCCATGTTCGTCTCGCTCGGCGATCTCGACGCCAAGGCCAAGCGCTCCGACGACGCGGTCGCCGCGTTCCGGCAAGCCATCGCCGTCTTCTCCAAACGCGCCGCCGACGCGCCGAAGGACGTTACCGCGGCCGACGGTCTCGCGGTCGCGCAGGACCATTTGCGGCTCGCGCTACGCAACGCCGGCGACGCGCAGGGCGCGCTGGCGGCGGCTGAGGCGGCCTATCAGGAGCGCAAGACCATCGTCGCGCTGACGCCGAACTCCGCGGCGGCGCAACGCGACCTTTCCGTCGCGGCGGCCCGCGTCGGCTTCGCTCTCGAACGGACCAACGATCTCAACGGCGCGATCGGCGTCTACCGCGAAGGGGCCGCCGCCGCGAAAGCCGAGGGCGCCCTGGCCAATCCGCCGCAGGGCTGGGGCCAAGACGTCGCCACGGCGGACCAATGGCTCGGCATGGCGCTCGAGGCCGCCAACGACGCCGGCGACGCGCTCGCCGCCTACCAGGACGGGGCGAAAGCCCTCGCCGCCATGCCCGCCGGCGACCCGCCCGACGCCGCCTGGCGCATCCTGCTCGCCGGATTGGATACGCACGTCGGCATCCTGTTGAAGGCGGGCGCCGACCTCGCCGACGCCCTTGCGGCCGACCGCAGCGCCGAGACGCTGCTGACCGCCGCCGCGGCGGCAAAGAGCGCGCCCTCCCTCGAGGATAGTCTGGCCGCCGCCAAGGAGGCGATCGCCCTCGTGCTCTATGCGCAGGGCGACGCGGCCGGCGCGACGGCGGAGTCCGCGCAGGCGATCCCGCTGCGCAAGGCTCTCGTCCAGCAGGCGCCGAGCGACGCCAACCTGCGCGCCTTGGCGGCGGACGAATTGAGCGTCTGCATCGCGACGCCCACGGGCGGCGGCTCGGTCTGCCAGAATGCGGCCAACGATTCGCGCCAAGCCGCGTCGCACGCTCCCGACGACGCCAACGCCGAGTTCGCCCTGCACGTCAGCCTCAACGCCCTCGGCGCCGCCCAGGCTCGGGCCGGCGACGGCGCCGGCGCCGAGGCGACGTTGCGCGAAAGTCTGGCGCTGGCGACCGCCTGGGTCGCCAAAGCGCCGACGGATGCCCGTTGGCGGTTCGGCGTCGAAATCGCGGCCGAGCGTCTGGGCCTCGTCCAGTCCGCCGCCAAGGCCTACGACGACGCGCTCGTCTCGTTCGTCGCCGCGCGCGACGCGGCCGCGGCGCTGGTCGCGCTCGCCAAGACCAACGCCGCCTGGACGGCCAGCCTCGCCCGCGTCGTCGGCGAGATCGGCGGCGTCGCCTACGCCGAGCTCCTCGCGAAGAACTACGCGAGCGCGCAAGCCGCGCTCGACAAGGCGACCCCGGCGTCGCCCGATCAGAACTGGCTCGACCTTATCCGGGCGGCGTGTCTGATGTTTCAGGGTCAAGCCGACGCCGCGCGCGCCCTTTTTCTGAAACACAGCGGCGAGACCACCCTCGGCAAGAGCTGGCAACAGGCGACGACCGACTTCTTCGCCCAGTTGCGCGCCAACGGCCAGAGCGATCCGCTGATGGACCAAATCCAAGCGGCGTTCGCCGCGCCGAAATGATCGCCGCCTTGGCGCCGCCGGCCGGCGCTCCCATATGCGAGGCATGTTCGGCTCCCATCCCTATCCCGAAGTTCTCTACGCGCTCGACGGCGAAAGCGCCTCGAGCGGCCCCGGCCTGCCCTCGACGGCGGGCGACGACGCCGCGCTCGACGCCTATTCGCGCGTCGTCGTGCAAGTCGTCGACCGCGTCGGGCCGAGCGTCGTGCGCATCGACGTGCGCCGCGCGGGAAAAGCGGCGGGCTCGGGCTCGGGCGTCATCATTTCGCCGGACGGCCTGGCGCTGACCAACAGCCACGTCGTGCAAGGCGCGCGCAGCGTCGCGCTGACGACGCTGGAGGGGCGCGAATTCCAGGCGCGCGTGCTCGGCGACGATCCCGACACCGACCTGGCGCTGCTGCGCGTCGACGAAAACGTCACGCTGCCGGCGGCGCGGCTCGGCGACAGCTCGCGGCTCAGGCGCGGCCAGATCGCCATCGCGATCGGCAATCCCCTCGGCTTCGACGCGACGGTGACGACGGGCGTCGTCTCGGCGCTCGGCCGCTCGCTGCAATCGCGCACCGGGTGCATGATCGAGGACGTCGTGCAGACCGACGCGGCGCTGAACCCCGGCAATTCCGGCGGGCCGCTCGCCTCCTCGGCCGGCGAGGTGATCGGCATCAACACCGCGATCATCATGGGGGCGCAGGGCATCTGCTTCGCCGTCGCCTCCAACACCGCCCATTTCGTCGCCGGCGAGATCGCGCGCCACGGGCGCGTGCGCCGCGCCTATATCGGCGTCGGCGCGGCGACGACGCCGATCCCGCGCCGCATCGCGCTGCGTCTGGGGCTGGATCAGGCGAGCGGCGCGCGGCTCCTCGGCGTCGAGCAGAGCGGCCCCGCCGCGCACGCCGGCCTGCTGACCGGCGACCTCGTCATCGCCCTCGACGACAGGCCGGTCGCCGGCGTCGCCGACCTGATGCGCCTGCTCGACGCCGACAAGATCGCCCGCACGGTGAGCGTCGACTTCATCCGCCGCTCCGAACGCTTGCGGCTGTGGATAGGTCCGCAGGACCGCGATTTGGCGGCGTTGCCGCGCGCGAGCTGAGCGCCGCGCCTGGGGAATACCTATGGATAAGCTGCGGATAACTCCGCCTTTCAGCGCCGCTTCGGCGCCACCAGCGGCCCGGGCAGCGCCGCCTCGGCTTCGGCGCGCAACGCCTGCTCGTGATGCGCGACGAAGCGGCTGGCGGCGAACGCCCCGATGACGGCGGCGATCAGCGCCGTCACGCCGACCGGGCGCGCGTAATGCTCGAAGGCGAAGCCCAGGAAATAGCCGCCGATGCCGAAGAGCGTCGCCCAGACGACGCCGCCGAGCGCATTGAACAGGAGGAAGCGCGGCCAGGGCAGATGGTTGACGCCGGCCAGAAACGCCGCGAAGGCGCGTAGAATCGCGACGAAGCGGCCGAAGAACACGATCTTGCCGCCGTGGCGCTGGAACAGATATTGCGCCACCTTGAGCCGTCCCTCGTCGACGCGGATGTAATGCCCGTATCGGTAGATCAGGGGGAAGCCGAATTCGCGCCCGACCCAATAGCCCGCGTTGTCGCCCAGGATCGCCGCCGCCGCCGCGCAGGCGATGACGAGGCCAATGTGGAAGTCGCCGCGCCCGGCGAGCACCGCCGCGCTGACCAGGGCCGTTTCGCCCGGCATCGGCACGCCGGCGCTTTCCAGCGCGACCAGGAGAAAAATAGCGAAATAGCCGTATTCGGCGACGAACTGATGCAGGTGATGCAAGAACGGCATGGGCGAATCTCGCAGGCGCGGGAAACCGCGCCCCCCCTCTTACCGCAGCCTTCACCCGCCGGTAAGCCGTCGCGCGTTGGCGCGCACCGTCCGATGCGCCGGCGCGAGCGCCGCCTCGGCGACGTCGGCGAAGCCGAGCGCGGCGTCCTCGGCGGTGCGCACGCCGCCGAACGCCGCGCTGACGAGAAAACTCCCCAAGGCGACTTGCGCGGCGAACGCGCCTTCGCAGGCCGCGGCGAACTTCTCTTCGACCATGCGGCGCGCTTCGCCCGCCCGGGCGCCGGAGCCCTCGAGGCTCGGCGTCAGCAATCCTTGCGTGCGCGCGGCGATCGTCACCGCGGCGTCGGCGCCGGCGCGCGCGCTCGAGGCCGCCATGCGCAACGACCGCTCGGACAGTCGCGCCATCGGCGATGGCGCGACGAGCGCTTCGGGGTTCGGCGAGGGGGTCGGCGCCCGAGTGGGCCGCTGCCGCCCGACACGTTCGATTTTCGTCGGCGCGGCGGGCTCGTCGCGCGGCGACGGCGCGGGCGGCTCGCGCAACGTGCGCGCCGCGAAAATTCGCCGGGGCGCCGTCGCCAGCGTCGAACGAAGCGAGGCGAGCATCGCCGCAGAACGGCCGATGGGGTTGCGCATTGCGAAATATCCTTTGAGGACGACCACTTGGGACGAAAACGTCGCTTGCCGCCGAAGGTCGACGCGAGTGATCACGCCACGTGCTGAGCTAGACTCCCACGAATATTGCAGCGCGTCAAGAATTGTTGCAACGCAACATGGCTTTTCCGCCGACGCCTCGTTGACAGCGGGGCGACGATCAGCGTGATTGCGCGCCGACGCCCTGGCCAAAGGAGCCCGCCGTGCCCCGCGCCTCGCAAGCCCTCGCCGCGCTCGCCGCCCTGATGGGCGCCGCCGGCGTCGCCCTGGCGGCGCTCGCCGCCCACGCCGACGGCGGCGAATTCGGCAAGACGGCGTCGTTGTTCCTGATCTTGCACGCCGCCGCGCTGGTCGGCCTGAGCGCGCATACGCGGCTCGCCGAGGGCGCGAGGGGCCTGCTGATCGCCGGATTCGCTCTCGGAGCCGGCGCGATCCTGTTCGGCGGCGATCTGGCGGCGCGCGCCTTCTTCGGCGCGCGGCTGTTCCCGTTCGCCGCCCCGATCGGCGGCTCGCTGATGATCCTCGCCTGGCTCGCGCTGGCGTTTCTCTTCAACTACGGCGCGACGCGGGCGCGCGACTAATCGCGCACGAAGTCGAACCGGTCGACGTCCACCAGCCCCATGTCCGTGATCTTCAGGTGCGGGATCACCGGCAGCGGCAGGAAGGCGACTTGCAGGAACGGCTCGGCGAGCACGACGCCGAGGCTCTTGGCCGCCGCGCGCAGCGGGATCAGGGCCCTGTGCACGTCCTCGAAGCTCATCAGGCTCATAAGTCCGGCGACCGGCAGCGCGAGTTCGGCGACGACCCGCCCGCCTTCGGCGACCGCGAAGCCGCCCTCGATCTCGATGAGGCGATTGACCGCGACCGCCATGTCCTTTTCATCGGCGCCGACGACGGTGATGTTGTGGCTGTCGTGGCCGACCGAGGAGGCGATGGCGCCGCGCTTCATGCCGAAGCCGCGAACGAAGGCGGTGGCGATGTTGTCGTTGACGCCATGGCGGGCGACGACGGCGACCTTGATGAAATCGTTGTCGAGATCGACGCCGCGCAGGCCATTGGCGAACGGCAGGATCGCCGGCACGCGCTCGGTGATGATCTTGCCCGGCACGACGCCGATCGCCTGGGTCGACGGCCCCTGCCCGCGCGCGACGAAATCGCCCGCGAAGACGCGCCGCGCCTTGACGCTGTGGCGCCCGACCGGCGCAATGGGCGCCCGCGCGGCGAACAGCGCGTCGCCGACGATCCGCCCGCCCGTCACCACGCTCGACACCGCGCAGGATTCGAGATCGTCGAGCACGACGAGATCGGCGCGCCAGCCCGGCGCGACGAGGCCGCGATCGGCGAAGCCGAAAATGCGCGCGGCGGAAATGGTCGCGGCGCGATAGGCGGCGAGCGGCGGCGCGCCGAGCGCGATCGCGGTGCGGATGATGAAGTCGAGATGGCCCTCTTCGGCGATGTCGAGCGGATTGCGGTCGTCGGTGCAGAAGGCGATGAACGGCGAGAAGCGCTCGGTGATGATGGGCGCGAGCGCGTGCAGGTCCTTGCAGACGGAGCCCTCGCGAATGAGGATCTGCATGCCCTTGGCGAGCTTCTCCAGCGCCTCGGGCACGTTGGTCACCTCGTGATCGGTGCGGATGCCCGCGCTCAAGTAGCCGTTGAGATCGAGGCCGCTCAGCAGCGGGGCGTGCCCGTCGATCGGCCGGCCCTGGAACGCGGCGAGCTTGGCCAGGCACTGGGGATCGCGCGCGAGAACGCCGGGGAAATTCATGAACTCGGCGAGGCCGAGCACCTTGGGATGGCGCGCCAGCGGCAGGAGATCGTCGACCTCCAGCCGCGCCCCGGAGGTCTCCAGATGCGTCGCCGGCACGCAACTCGACAATTGCACGCGCAGGTCCATCGCCGTCGCCATCGACGCGTCGAGGAAATAGCCGAGGCCGGCGACGCCGAGCACGTTGGCGATCTCGTGCGGATCGCAGATCGCGGTGGTGACGCCGTGGGCGAGCACGCAGCGATCGAATTCGAGCGGCGTAATCAGCGAGGACTCGACGTGCAGATGGGTGTCGATGAAGCCGGGGACGACGATCTTGCCGGCGACGTCGATCTCGACCGCGCCGCGATAGTCGCCCAGCGTTCCCACGATGCGGTCGCCGGCGACGGCGACGTCGCTCCTGACGAGCTCGCCCGTGACGAGATCGAAAATCCGCCCGCCCTTGAGCATGAGGTCGGCGCGCGCCAGGCCCCTTCCCTGCTCGACGGCGCGCGCGAGATAGGCGACGGCGGCGCTCATCGCGCGCTCTCTCGGCTAGAGGAAACGGCGAGCTTGCGCATGAACGGCCTCCGAGGAAATGGGCGTATCGCCGGCCAATGTTTCAGGCTTGCGTGGCTTTCTCAAGCCTCAAGCGCGCACGGCGCGGTAGGTCGGCCCCTTCGGGCCGAACGCGGCCTCGACGCGAAAATTGTCTTGCGCGCTCATCTTGCCGAGCGGCACCGCCTCCTCCGGCATGATCAGCGTCGCGACGTCGCCGACGAACACGATGACGTGGCGGCCCTGCTCGTTCAGGCGCTTCGCCATGCGGCGCAAGTCGTCGTAGTAGGGCGCCTGTCGCCACGCTTGCGGGGCGCCGGGGTCGACCTGCGCGTAGAGGAAGCCGTTGCCGGGAAAAATCGTCAGCACGATCCGCGAATGATCCGGCTTCCACGCGTCCGGCACGTTCGCGTCGGTCATCCAGAGGCAGAAGAACTGACGGCAATGGAGCGGCCGCGTCGCGTGGATGGCGCAGCCGACGCCGGGCTCGCAGTGGCGGCACCAGACCCCCGCCCGCTTGTCGACCGCGGGCACGTGGTAGACTTTACAGCACAGCGCGCAAGTTCCGCATTGGCGGGCGGCGGCGCCGGCGGGCTGGGATCGGAACTGGACCATGCCCGTGGAATTATCCGACGCGGACGCGCGAGGCAACAGGGGCGCCACGACGCCATTGCCAGCGGCGGCGAAACTTGGTTGATGGGGGGCATGGCCGCGCTCACCCACATCGGCGCCTCGGGCGAGGCGCGCATGGTCGATGTTTCCGACAAGGACGCGACGACCCGCGTCGCGATCGCCGAGGGGCGCGTCGCCATGCAGCCCGAGACGCTGGCGCTGATCCTCGCCGGCGACGCCAAGAAGGGCGACGTCATCGGCGCGGCGCGCATCGCCGGGATCATGGCGGCCAAGCGGACGCACGAACTGATCCCGCTCTGCCATCCCATCGCCTTGACCAAGATATCCCTCGACCTCGCGCCCGACGAAGCGTTGCCCGGCGTGAGAGTGCGCGCCGAGGCCAAGACGCACGGCCGGACCGGCGTCGAAATGGAGGCGCTGACCGCGGTGGCGATCGCCTGCCTGACGATCTACGACATGGCCAAGGCGGTCGATCGCTCGATGCGCATCGAAGGCGTGCGCCTGATCGAGAAGCGCGGCGGCAAGTCGGGTTCCTGGCGCGCTGCGGAGCCCGCGCCATGACGGGCGGCGGCCTGATTTCGGTCGAAGAGGCGCTGGCGCGCGTGCTCGCCTCGGCGCGCGATCCCGTGAACGAGGAAAGCGTCGCGCTCGGCGACGCGCTGGGGCGCACCCTGGCGCGCGACGTGCGGTCGCTACGCGCCCAGCCGCCCTTCGCCAATTCGGCGATGGACGGCTACGCCCTGCGCGCCGCCGACGCGGCGCTCGCGCCGGTCCGGCTCGCCGTGATCGGCGAATCGGCGGCGGGGCGCGCCTACCGCGGACGGGTCGGGCCAAGCGAAGCGGTGCGCATCTTCACCGGCGCGCCGATGCCCGAGGGCGCCGACTCGGTCGTCGCGCAGGAGGATGCGCGGCGCGAGGGCGCCGAGGTCGTGCTTCAGACCGGCGTTTCGCCCGGCGACAACGTGCGCGCGCAGGGGTTCGACTTCGCTATAGGAGAGGCGATGCTCGCCGCGGGCCGGCGCCTGACGCCCCGCGACGTCGCGCTCGCCGCGGCGGCCGACCACCCGACGCTCGCGGTTCGCCGGCGACCCCGCGTGGCCATTCTCGCCACCGGCGACGAATTGGTCGCGCCGGGGGCGGCGCGCGGCCCCGCTCAGATCGTCGCCTCCAACAATTTCTCCGTCGCCGGCGTCGTGGTCGCGGCCGGCGGCGAGCCGATCGACCTCGGCATCGCGCTCGACGATCGAAACGCGCTGGCGCGCAGCGTCGCCGCCGCGCAGGACGCCGAGGCCGACGTGCTGGTCACGCTCGGCGGCGCTTCGGTTGGCGATTACGATCTCGTGCAGGAGACGCTGGTCGCGGCCGGCATGCGGCTCGGCTTCTGGCGCATCGCCATGCGGCCGGGCAAACCCTTGATCCACGGCCGGCTCGGCGCGATGCGCGTGCTCGGCCTGCCCGGCAATCCCACCTCGTCCATGGTGTGCGCGCTGCTGTTCCTCAGGCCCTTGCTGCGCGCGCTGCTCGGCGACCCGCAAGCGGGCGCCGACCCCAGCGAACCCGCGCGCCTCGCCGTGGCGCTCGGCGCCAACGGCGTCCGCCAGGATTTCATGCGCGCGACTCTGACGCGCGGCGGCGACGGCGTCTTTCTCGCCAGCCCGGTGGAGTCGCAAGATTCCTCGCTGGTCAAGACGCTCGCCCGCGCCGAGGCGCTGATCGTGCGCGCGCCCCACGCGCCGCCGGCGCAAGCAGGCGAGGCCTGCCGGATCATGAGATTTGCGGCGCTGGGGGCGTAGGGCGGACGCGGCGGCCGAACCGACCGAGAGCGGCGCCATTTTCCGGCGAGGGTTTTGGTCGCAGGCGGAGGGGGCTGGCTAATTAAGGGGTTGAGTAAGCTGCTAACGAAATCCTGCTTTAACGAAATCCTGCTACCGAAATCCCAGCGGGCTTGGGACGTCTTGCGCGCGCGCTCGCTCCGCAGAGGCGTTCGGGGCGAGCCGGATTCCTGCAGGCCAACGTAGCCCCGAACCAATATTTTGACTATACAGAGCGTCGCCAATCAGAAGGAGACGCCCGTGGCATCCGAGATCAATCGCAGTGTCATGGCGTTGGCGACCGGAGTCCTGCTTATTGGGACGATGGCCGCGATTCCGGCGCGCGCACAGGACTCGTTTCAGCCGCAGAACGTCAACGATTGCACCTTTCTCAAGGACCCCAACCGTGTTCGGCAGTGCGTCGAAGGCTTTCAAGGCTCCGTACAAACACCGGACACGGCTCCGCAGTCGCCGACCCCTCTGGTGCTTACGCCGCCTGCGCCAGAGTCCATTGCGCCGACGCAACCGCCGCGGCAGGCGCCGCCGCCGAGACTGGCGCCTCAGTAAAACCGGGTCAGGAAAGATCGGCGCATCGCAAGCTAATAGCGCTGCTGGACGATGCAGGGCGACGAGGCCGAATTGACGGCTTGGCAAAGCGACGCCGTGGACGCCGTTTTTTGCTTTTTGACGGTTATTGCACGACCGGCAGCGGGAGCTAGCGACGACAGAAGCGATACCTCCGCGCCGGCGGACGACAGGCCGGCTGGAGCCCACTCGCTGGCGTCGCGGCCCGTTACGGCGCGCACATAGTCTAGCGTCTCCGCCGGCAACTCGGCCTGCCCAGCGAGCCATGCCCTTACGCGACCGGCGCCGGCATTGTACGCGGCGGCTGCGAGGCCCAAATTCCCGAAGGCGGAGCGAAGGTCTCGCAAATGTTTGCCTGCCGCCGGAATGGCTTCGAAGGGATCAAAGGGATCGCGCAGACCGATCTGCGTCGCCGTGCCCGGCATGAACTGCGCGATGCCCAAGGCTCCAGCCTTGCTGACGATGGTCGGATCGAATCCGCTCTCCTGCGCGACCACCCGAATGAAGAAATCCGGCGGAAGATCGTTGGCGGCCGCCGCTTGCGTGATCAGCGCCAACCATAAGTTTCGGCCGACCCGCGTCCGGGCCAAGAAATCGTCGGCGATCGGCGGCCGGCTGATCACCAG
>Ga0181524_10001522_pt1 | contig 26382 bp, 22 predicted proteins | sample PEATcosm2014_Bin_34_FD_119761 | JGI IMG/M metagenome (GOLD analysis project Ga0181524, IMG submission 119761) | Peatland microbial communities from MTU Mesocosm Facility, Houghton, MI, USA - PEATcosm2014_Bin05_60_metaG | ecosystem: Environmental > Terrestrial > Soil > Wetlands > Peat | place... | reverse complement strand
CTTCTCGTGAAAGATGGTGCCCAGGTCGACGTTCGCGTCGTCCTTGGGCAGATAGAGCTGGACCGTGACGCCCTTCCAATGGGTGTCGGTGTGCGGGGGGATCCGATAGCCGGGAATGTCGCGCGTCAGGATCGGGATGGGATACATGCCGACCTTGGCGAAGTCGGCGCCGAACCGCTTCGACAGCCCGGGCGCGAGGCGGCGGACGAAAGCCTGCTTGACCGGCTCCGAGCACAGCGCGCGGCCGATCTCCTCCCACAGCGCGCGTTTCTCCGGCGACAGACTGCGAATATATTCCGGGAACAGGTCGATCTTCACCCGCGTCGGGGCGCCCTCATCGACCTTGCTGCGGCCATGCATCGGGCGGTAGGAGGCGGCCTCCGGCATCAGCTTGAGAATTTGCGCGTAGACGTCCTCCGGGAACACGCGGTCGAATTCGAGATGGAAGTACGGTTTTTCCACCGTGCGTGCGGCGTCGACCGATTTCGCCACGAAATCGGACAGGCGCTCGACCGCCTCGCGTCGGTCGCGGCTGGTGAGGGTCGTCGTCTGATCCATCGCGGCGGCTCGACTCCGACATCCTGAATTCGCGGGCAATTTGCGGCGGCTTGACCTCCGCTTGCATCTTCTTCCAACGGCCCCGCCGATTCAAGTTCGCCGTGCGACTCTGTCCTCGTTCCGATCGATGTGACTCCGCGCCGTCGCAGAGTCCGCTATGATGGCAACCGGGGCCTCGGCTTGTCCGCCGGCGCCCGATCTGGCATGGAGAGGCTCAGCGCCACGATGAAGAGACCGCAATGGCCCGTGTATGCCTCGCATTCTGATCCTTGCCGGTGAGGCGTCCGGCGATATGCACGGCGCCAGTCTGGCCAAGTCGCTCGCGCAGCAATGTCCCGGCATCGAACTGGAGGGACTCGGCGGGGCGAAAATGGAGGCGGCGGGCGTCCGCCTGTTGTCGGGCATCGAAAGGTTGGACATCATCGGGTTGCCGACCTTGTCTGAGTTGCGCCGCGCCCTCGCCGTCTTCAAGAAACTGTCGAATCATATTGCGACGGCGCCTTATGACGCCGTTGTGCTGATCGACAACCCTGGCCTCAATCTCCGCCTCGCCCGGGTGGCCAAGCGCGCCGGGCGCACCGTCGTCTACTACGTCGCCCCGCAGATATGGGCCTGGAACGAGCGTCGCGTGGAGAAGCTGCGCAAATATGTCGACCGGCTGCTCGCCATTCTCCCGTTCGAGGAAGTCTATTTCAAAAAAGCCGGCGTCGATTGCGTGTTCGTCGGCAACCCGATCATGGATCAGCTCCAACCGTCGTATGACGCCGCCAAGCTGCGAAGCGAATTCGGCCTCGACCCGAGAGCGACGGTGATCGGCCTGTTGCCGGGCAGCCGCAAGAGCGAAATCCAGCGGCTGCTGCCGGTCATGCTGGAGGCCGCCCAGCGCCTCGGCGGATCCGGGACGGCTCATGCCTCGCCTCGACGCTTCGTTCTGGCTCGCGCCCCGTCGGTTCCTCTCGCATTGATCGAGCCTTTCCTATCGCAGTCCGGCGTCCCGGTGACGGTGATCTCGGATCGCGCCTACGACGTGATCGCGACCTGCGACGCGCTGATCGTGGCCTCGGGGACCGCGACGCTTCAGACGGCGCTCGTCGGCAGGCCGATGACGATCGTCTATCGCACTTCGGCGCTGACCTTCGCCGTCTATCGTCGGCTGATCAACGTGCCCTGGATCGGTCTCGCAAACCTGATCGCAGGCCGGCAGATCGCCAAGGAGCTCATCCAGCGCGACGTCACGGGCGAGCGGCTCGCCCGGGAGACGGAGACGCTTCTCGCCAACCCGACGGGCCAGGCGGAGGCCGAGAGCGTCTCAAGGGATCTGCGCGCGAGGCTCGGAGCGCCGGGGACCTCGCATCGCGCCGCCGCGGAGATTCTCGCAATGGCGAAGCGGGCTCGGCGACCCTGATGGATCGAACCGGCCAAGCCACGCAATCGACCGGATCGCCGGCGTCCTCGGGCGCCGGCGCCGCGCCGTCTCGGCGCGCGGGCTTGCCACTTCTAGCCCGAGCGGCTAAACGCAGATATGAGTTTTCATGGCGAAACGCCAAAGCGCGCGTCAGCGGCGAGGCCGCGATGACGGCCAGGAGCAGGATATGTCGACCTTCGATGTGATCGCAGATATTTTCGCGGAAACCTGCAGTCTCGACCGCGACGCGATCAAGCCGGAAAGCAACGTTATCGATGATCTCAACATCGACAGCCTCGACTTTTTGGACGTGACCTTCGCGATCGACCACAAGTTCGGGATCAAGCTGCCCGTCGAGCGCTGGACCGCGGAAATTAGCGAAGGCAAGGCCAAGATGGAGGACTATTTCGTGCTCGGCAACCTCGTCCAGGCGATCGACAAGCTCGTCGAAGCCAATAAGGCGTTGAGTTGACGTCCGCGACCCGGCGCGCCGCGCCGCAAGATGCGAGGCTACGAGCGCTCGATGCGGCTTGAATACTTCCAGATGATCGACCGCGTCGTGGCGTATGACGAAGCTGGCCGTTCGATCCGCTGCGAATCGACGGTTCCGCAAGACAGCCCGGTCTTCGAGGGGCATTTTCCCGGCCACCCGTTGGTGCCGGGCGTGCTGCTCATCGAGACCATGGCTCAAGCGTCCGGATTTCTGGCGCTCGGTTTGAACGGGTTCGAGAAAATGCCGTTCCTGGCGAGTGTGAGGGACGCCAAAATACGCTCGTTCATGGCGCCCGGCGCGCCGCTCGACGTGACCGCGACCCTAGAGCATGACGGGTCGGGCTTCGTCGTGACGACGGCGCGGATTACATCCGAGGGCAATCGCGTATGCGACTGCGAACTGATGCTGCGCATCATGCCGTTTCCAAGCCCAGAGTTTTCCGCCATGATGCGCCAGCAAGCCGCCCGGCTTGGGATGCAGACGAACCCGTGAGCGCGCATCGTGCATGACGTGGTGATCACCGGCATCGGACTCGTCTCCTCGCTGGGCGAGGGGGCGGACGCCAATTACGCGCGCCTGAGAGAGGGCGCGGCGCCGGCCTATGATCGCGAGGCGATCGCGCCGTTTCCGATCCATGCGCCGCCGCCGCTCGACTACGGCAAGCTCATCCCGAAAAAGAGCGACCAGCGCCAGATGGAGCCCTGGCAGCGGCTTGGCGTCTATGCGGCCGGCCTTGCGCTACAGGACGCCGGCCTGCTCGGAAACGCCGCGATCCTGCCAAAAGTGCACGTGATCGTCGCCGCCGGCGGCGGCGAGCGCGACATCGCGGTCGATGAAGGGATCATGACCGGCATCCGCGCCGCAAACGATCGCGGCGCCTATCTGAACGAACAACTGTCCAATAATCTGAGGCCGACGCTGTTCCTGGCGCAGCTTCCGAACCTCCTGGCCGGGAACATCTCGATCATCCATGGCGTCACCGGGTCGTCCCGGACGTTCATGGGCGAGGAAGCCGCCGGGCTCGACGCTGTCGGCGCCATGGTCGCGCGCATCCGCGCGGGCGATGTCGATGTCGGCCTCGTCGGGGGCGCCTATTCGGCGTTGCGTCCGGATATGTCGCTCGTCTTCGGCTTCGGCGGATCGCTCTTCTCGGGCGAGCCCGTGGGCGTTTGGTCGCGCGCGCCGCGCGGAGGCGGCATGATCCTCGGATCGGTCGGCGCTTTCCTCTTGCTGGAATCGCGCGCCCATGCGCTGGCGCGCGGCGCCCGCATCGCGTCGGTCATCGGGCCGGTGCTGTCGGATCGCAGCAATCGCGCGCCAGGGGCCGCGACCGGCAACGCCCGAAAATTGTGGTCGACGATGGAGGCGTCCCTCGCGCCGGGTCCGGTGGGCGTGCTGTCCGGCGCGACCGGCGCCGAGCCGATCACCGCCGAGGAACGGGCGTTTCTCGAGCACGCCGGCGCCGGGCGCGAGCTCTACGTCCGGGCGACGGGCGCCCGGATCGGACACAGCATGGAGGCGGCGGCGCCGGCCAATGTCGCGCTCGCGGCGCTGGCCTTGCGCGAAGCGGGCTATTTCCCGCCGTTCGAAGCCGGGACCATCGAGCGCGAGGCCGCCGAGCCGCCATCGCAGATCGTCGTGACCAGCTTCGGCCATTGGCGCGGCGAGGGCATGGTTCTGGTTCAACGCGACCGGGGAGACCAGGGATGAACTTCGTCGACTTGCGCGGGCGCCCGATCGTGGTCGTCACCGGGATGGGCGTCGTGACCTCGCTTGGCGTCGGCAAGGCCGAAAACTGGGCGAAGCTGACGGCTGGCCAATCCGGCATTCGTCAGATCCGCCGTTTTTCGACGGAAGGCCTTCAGACCCGGATCGGCGGCACGGTCGACTTCGTGCTGCCGCCGGGCTTCACCCCGCCGGATCTGTCGTTTGCGCTGGCCGAGCTTGCGGTGGAAGAGGCCGTCGAGCAGGCGGCCATCGGGCCAAGCGGCGCGTTCCCCGGGCCCTTGTTCATCGCCGTGCCCCCCGTCGAGGTCGATTGGTCGAGCCGCGAGAAACTCTCCGCAGATCTGCCGGCCGATGCGCCCGTCACCTATCGCGCCTTGACCGAGAGCTCCTTCGGTCGCCGACCGGAGTTTCAGCGCCTGTTCCTGCTGGGCGGCGTCGCCGATCGCATCGCCGACCGCTTCGGCACGCGCGGTTCGCCGGTGTCGATCTCCACGGCCTGCGCCTCCGGCGCCTCCGCGATCCAGATGGGCGTCGAGGCGATCCGGCGCGGCGAGACCAGCGTGGCGCTGAGCGTCGGCACGGACGGCTCGATCAATAGCGAGGCCCTCATTCGATTCTCGCTGCTGTCGGCGCTGTCGACAAAGAACGAGGCGCCCGAAGAAGCGTCTCGGCCGTTCTCGGGCAATCGCGATGGCTTCGTGATGGCCGAGGGAGGCGGCGCCCTGGTGCTCGAGAGCCTCGCCTCGGCGGCGGCGCGCGGCGCCACGATCCTCGGCGTCATCGCCGGTTGCGGCGAGCGGGCGGACTCCTTCCATCGCACCCGTTCCAATCCCGACGGCCGGGCGATCATCGGCGCGATCCAAGGGGCGCTCGACGACGCCGGCATAGCGCCGGAGGAGGTCGACTATATCAACGCGCACGGCACCGGCACGCAGGAGAACGACAAGATGGAGGCCTTCGCCTGCGCCGCCGTCTTCGGCGAGCGCATGACCAGGCTGCCGATCTCCTCCAACAAGTCGATGATCGGACACGCGCTGACGGCGGCAGGGGCGGTCGAGGCTATTTTCTCGCTGATGACGATCCAGCACGGCCTGCTGCCGCCGACGATCAACTATCTCAATCCCGACCCGTCGATACCGCTCGACGTCGTCGCCAATGTCGCGCGGCCGGCGAAGGTTCGGACGGCGATGTCGAATTCGTTCGGCTTCGGTGGTCAGAACGTCTCTCTGCTGTTTCAGGCACCGCCCGGAGCGGAGGGCGCGGCGTCGCCTGCCCCCGCGACATCGTGAGACCGTCTGCGCCGTTGACGAGAGATAGTCGGTCGCGCTAGCGCTGCGCCGGGACTTGCAGCAGCGCCCGTCAAGCAAAACAAGTGGGTTCATCATGCGGGCGCTACGCCTCGTCGCCGAGCAGCAACTGGAACTTGTCGACGTCGCCGATCCGGCGCCGCCGGGAGAGGGCGCAGTCGAGGTCCGGGTTCTGGCCGTTGCGTTGAACCATATCGACGTTTGGGGCTATCGCGGCATGGCTTTCGCCAAGCGGACCTTGCCGCTGATCGTCGGCGCCGAGGCCGTCGGGGAGATCGCCGCCCTGGGGCCCGGAGTGTCCAAGCTCGCCGTCGGACAGCGCGTGGTGATGTATGGCGCGTTGACCTGCGGCCAGTGCGCGGGTTGCCGCGCCGGCCGCGACAATCTTTGCGAGAACGTCGGCGGCGTCATGGGCTTCCACATCGACGGCTTCGCGTGCGAGCGCGTCACCATGCCGGCCCGGCTCGTCATTCCGGTGCCGGACGGCGTATCGACGACCGACGCCGCCTGCGCCGGCATCACGTTCTCGACTGTCGAGCATATGCTCTTCGACAATGCGCTCCTGAGACGCGGCGAGACCATTCTGGTGCACGCCGGAGGGTCGGGCATTGGAACGGCCGCCGTCACTTTGGCGAAAGCGACGGGCTGCATCGTCATCACGACCGTGGGCGGCGACGACAAGGGCGCCAAGGCGCGCGCGCTCGGGGCCGATCACGTCATCAACTATCGCAACGAACGGTTCGAACACGTCGTGCGCAAACTGACGGGAAAGCGGGGCGTCGACGTCGTTTTCGAGCACACCGGCGCAGACACCTGGAACGGCTCGCTGCTGTCGCTGCGGCGCGGCGGGCGGCTCGTGACCTGCGGCGCGACGTCGGGGCCGACGGCCACGATGAATCTGATGCAATTGTTCCAGCAGCAGTACCGCATCATGGGTTCGTTCGGCGCCTCGATCCGCAATGTCGGCGACGGGCTTCAGAAGATGGCGATCGGCCTCAAGCCGACGGTCGAGGCCGAGGTCCCGATCGAACAGTTCGGCACGTGCCTCGAGCGCCTGCGCAACCGGGATGTGTTCGGCAAGCTCGTCGTCCGCATCGCCTCATGAACCGGCAGCGGATTTTCGCCCTGGCGCAAAGGGCGGCGCGGGAAGCGCGCGACCTGTCTCTGGCGTTCGTGGCGCTCGTGTTCTCCGTCGTCACCCTGGTGGTGCCGGAGAGCGCGGTCGTACGAACCGGCGGTTTTCTGGCGCGCCAGGCCGGGATGCGGATTCCGCGGCTGAACCGGATCGGCATGCGCAACCTCTCGCTCGCCTTCCCGGAAAAGACGGAAGCGGAAAGGCGCGAGATCCTGAGGCAGTCCTGGGACAATATGGGCCGGACCGCCTTCGAGTACTTTTTCATCGACCGGATCTGGGACTTCGATCCCGAGGCGACCAAGCCGGGCCGGATCGAGATCGAGGGTCTCGAACGGTTCGTGCAGCTCGCGACGGACGACAAGCCGGCCATCATCGTGTCGGCGCATCTGGCGAACTGGGAACTGCCGATGGTGGCGGCGGCGCGCCACGGCCTCGACGCCGCCGCCCTGTTCGCCCGCCCGAGGAACCGCTGGATCGCAAACATGGTGATGGCTCGCCGCGAGTCGGTCATGGGCGAACTCGTCATGTCCGGACCCGGCGCGCTGCACCGGCTCGCGCGCGCCCTTGAGGAGGGGAGCCACGTCGGTCTTCTCGTCGACCAATTTTACGACCGGGGCCCAACGATTACGCTGTTTGGCCATCCGACCAAGGCCAACCCGATCTTCGCCCGGCTCGCCAGGCAGCTCGAGTGCCCGGTTCGCACGGTGCGCGTCGTGAGGCTGCCGGGCGACAGGTTTCGGATCGAACTGGGCGAGGAACTCGACCTGCCGCGCGACGCAAAAGGGCGCATCGACGTCGCCGCCGCGTCGCAGATGGTCGGGACCATCATCGAGGGCTGGGTGCGCGAGCGCCCCGGCCAGTGGCTTTGGGTGCATCGCCGCTGGCGGTGAAGCCCGCGCGTCAGACCCGCGTCGGAGCGCTCGTTGCGTCCCGGTGGGCGTTCGTCAAATGCCGCTGAATGCTGTCGTTCACCTGCTCGGCGATCCTCACGGCCTCGACGCCGGCCCGCCCATCGACCGTCGGCCGCGTTCGATTGCGCACGCAGGACAGGAACTCGTCGATCTCGTTGGCGAGACTGTCCTCGCGCGGCACTTCGATGACTTCGCTGGCGATGGCGCCCAGGCCGTTTTTCCCGGGATCGCCCTTGGCCGTGTAGACGAAAATGCGGTGCGTCACGAAATCGCAGACCAGATATTTGCCGGGCTGGAAGACGCGCAGGCTGCGCTCGACCTTATGGCTGACGCGGCTTGCGGTGATGTTCGCCACACATCCCGATTCGAAGGTCAGCCGCGCATTGGCAAGATCCACCTTGTCGCTGAACAGCCGCGTGCCGACCGCGCTTACGTCGATCACGTTCGAGCCGGCGAGCCCAATGATGATGTCGATGTCGTGGATCATGAGATCGAAGATGACGTCCGCGTCCAGGTTTCGCTCCTTCCACGGCGAAATGCGATTGCTCTCGAAGTACAGGGGCTTGTGAACCCTCCCGCTCAGGGCTCGGAAGCACGACGAGAACCGCTCGATATGGCCGACCTGCAGGATCCGGTCGTTGCGCTCGGCCATAAGCATCAACGATTCGGCCGAGGCGATCGCGTCGGTCAGGGGCTTCTCGACCAAAGTGTCGATCCCGGCTTCCTGGAGCTCGCTGGCGATGGCGAAATGCTGAGACGTGGGGACGACGACGCTTGCGGCGTCGATCTTGCCGAACAGAGCGCGATGGTCATAGAGAGCCGCGCATCCGAACTCGCCGGCGACAGCCTTGGCCACATCGGCGTTCGTGTCCACGACCGCGACCAACTCGGCGTTTTTGTTCAGGGCGTATTGCTTCGCGTGAAAGCGGCCAAAATGCCCCGCCCCGACGACAGCGACGCGAAGCGGCCTGAGCCCGGCGTCAGATGATTGAGTTTTCAATTGGACCCCGCTTTCGCCGTTCTGCGCCATGCGCCGATTGCGTCATGACGCCATGGGCGTTTCGCACACTGTAACGGCAAAAATGAAACGTTTCGAATCTTCCGCTCACACCAAGAATCGTTGAAATGACTCATCGCGCCCACGACGCGTCGGTTTGATTTTCATCCCGAGTCGGATATCGACCGGCGTTGCCACCACATCCACTGCTCCGGCGCGTCACGAATCCAGTGCTCGAACTGGAGGGCCATCGCCGCCGTCGTGCTGCGCAGATCCGCCGCCCGATCGGACGTTCGCTCGACCAGCAACTCCTTGATCTCGATCAGGAACCGTGAACGGTGATCGCGACGAAGGCAGCGCCCGATCCAGACCCGCGCGCCGACGCCGCGGGCAAACACGGCGGGCGCGGGCGTGAACTTCGCCTGCCGGCTGAAGAAAGGCACGGTGAAGGCGCAGGTGTCGTCGACCTGGTCGCACACGACGCCCAGATGTCCTCCGTCCCGCAGAAGATTGATGGCGGCGATCGCCGCGGACCCTATCGGCGCGCCGCCGCGCGTCGTCGCTTTGACAAGAAGGCCCGCGGGATAGAAAGGGCTTCGCGTCTCGCGCAGATATCGGTCGAGATAGGGATTTCGCAGCGAGCGGTAAACGCCGGCGAGCTTGGCGCCGCAAATGCCGCCGGCAATGGCGGCGATCTCCCAGTTTCCCATATGGAGCGTGACGCCGATATTCGCGCCGGGTTCACGCAGGAGCCGCTCCACTGCGTCGCGACCTTCGATCTCCAGCCGCGACGGATCCGACACGATGCGGTCCAGCAGCAGGGTTTCCGCGATCGTCCGCCCGGTGTTTCGCCACATCGCCGCCGCGACGCGCTTGCGCTCCGCTTCGGACCAGTCTGGAAACGCCGCAGCGAGATTTGCGAGCGCGCGAGTGTGAAGCGCCGTCCACGGCGCAATCCAGGCCACCACGCTTCCGACGACGGCCGATCCGATGTCGATCGGCAGAAGCCGAAGCAGAGCGGCCGCGGAGCGGACCACCGCGTACTCCGCCCGAAGCCGCAGATCCTTAAGCTTGAGCATGGACCGGCTTCGGCGCATGAGCGGCGACGGCCTCTCGCACCGCGTCGATCACGCGGTTCTGCGTCCGCTCGTCAAGATCGGCATGCATCGGCAAGCTCAGCACATCCCTCGAAAGCGCGTCCGCTGTATTGAGTTGGGGCGCCGCCGTCGGGAATGCTCGATAGGGCGGCAGCCGGTGCAGCGGCGTCGTGTAGTGAATGGCGATCGGAACGCCGGCCGCCCGGCACGCCGCCGCGAGATCGTCGCGACCGCCGGGGACCTTCACCGTGTACTGAGCCCACACGGATTCGCTCTCCGCGGCGATTTTCGGGGCGATGACGCCCGCTGGAAGCCCCTCGGCGTATCTCCCGGCCGCGACATTGCGCGCTTCGATCTCGCCTTCGAACGCCGACAGCTTCTCGATCAGCACCGCGGCCTGGATCGTATCCAGGCGGCTGTTACGCCCGACATGCGCGAAGCCGGAGCCGGACTGACCATGGCATCGCAGCGAGCGCAACAATGAGGCGAGCGTCGCGTCGTTCGTGAAGATCGCGCCGCCGTCTCCGTAACAACCAAGCGGCTTTGCCGGATAGAAGCTGGTGGTCGTGACGTCCGCGAGCGAGCCGACCTTGCGTCCACGCCAGGTCGCCCCAAAGCTCTGCGCCGCGTCGGCCAACACCTTCAGGTCGTACGTCTCGGCTAGCCGATGGATCGCGGCATAGTCCGCCGGCTGACCGAACAGATCGACCGGCATGATGCATCGCACCGACAGCCCGAGGTCCTTGGCCGCCCGGATCGCCGCCTCTGCGCTCTCCGGGCAGAGGTTGAAGGTTTCCGCGTCGACATCGGCGAACACCGGAGTGGCGCCCACGCGCACGACGGCCTCCGCGGTCGCGACATAGCTGAAAGCCGGAACGACCACGGCGTCGCCCGGCCCGATCTGCATCGCCGACAGCGCGAGTTCGAGGGCGTCGGTGCCATTTGCGCAAGTGATGCAATGACGAGCGCCGGAGAACGCCTGGAGGCGCTCCTCCAATTCGTTGACCTCCGGTCCAAGGACGAAGCGGCCATGGTCGAGCACACGGGCCACGGCGCGATCGATCCGAGGTCCGAGCCGCCGGCGTTGCGCGAGAAGATCGATAAACTGTATGGCCGTCTTGTCCATGTGGAGTCTGCTGTCGCCTTAAGGGTTTGCCGCGCGCTCGTCCCAAAAATCTTGTCGCGGCCCGCACGGCCTATTTATCGATTTTGTCAGGAGAATAAAAGCCGTCGCCGCCTTTCCGGCGCCTTGGCCCGAGCCAAAGCGCCTTCGCCTGCGTTCGGCCGGATTTTGCGGAGCCTCGCGCCACCGCGCAGAGGCCGCTCCTCCGTCGAACTGCGGTCAGCTAACATACTTCCTTTGCGACGAACAGCCGATCGAACGGCCCAAGTCCCGTCATTGGTCGCCGCATCCCCCCGACGACGGCAAGTTAGGTCAAGAACCGGACTGCGGCAACTGCGACGCGCAATATCTTTATGTAATCTTTGCGCAGGCCATCGTTCGACGCAAACTCAGCCGAACGAGCGTGGGGAAGGCCCGGCCAGAGCCAGTTGCGTCTCGATGGCCGCGATCACCCGTTCGGGCGTTATCCCGCGCATGCAGGCGTGATCATGGGGGCAGCGCGCCAAATTACGAAGGTTGCAGGGCGAGCAAGCCACGCCCGCGCTCACGACCGCGCCCGGTCGCTGATAGGGACCGACCCAGACCGGATTGGTCGGGCCGAATATCGCCACGACCGCCTGGCCGAGCGCCGTCGTCAGGTGGAGCGGCCCGGAATCGTTGGTCACCGCGATCGCCGATCGCCGGATCAACGCCGCCAGTTCCGTCAGGGAGGTGAGACCGGCGAGCACGACCGCGCCCGGGGCCGCGGCGGCGATGCGCTTGCATTCCTCGGCTTCGTTGGCCGCTCCGGCGAGGACCACGGGATAGCCTTGCGCGAGAAAGTAGCGCGCAACGGCGGCAAAGCCTTCGGCGTGCCAGCGCTTGGTCTCCCACAGCGCCGCCGGCGTCATCACGATCGGCGGCCTGGCCATCGCTCCGACGTGTTCGCGCAACAGCGCGTCGACGCGGCGCTCGGCCTGGGGTTGGATCGGGATCGAGAAGTCGGGCGCTTCACGCTCGAAACCGAGCAAATCCCCGACCAGGAGATAACGGTCGATGGCGTGCAGCTCGAGCGTCGGGAGCGGAACGCGATGGGTGTAGGCCATCCACGAGCCCTCGCGGGCCCCCTTCCAAGCGCGCTCGATCGTGCCGGGCGGCAGCTTGCGCCCTTCCGCCTCCCACACCTCCTTGCGAGGGCGATCGAAGCCGATGCGGACCGGCGCCCCGGTCACCATCGACACGAAGCCGCTTCGCAACTGGCCCTGCATGTCGATGACAAGATCGTAGCGGGCCGCGCGTAGGCGCGACAGCATCGCCACGAACCGGTGATCTCGGATGAGCCGGACGAAATGCGTAAAGCCGTCCCAATTGTACTGAGGGACCTCGGTCTGGTTCTCGCCGTAGACGATGGCCTCGTCGACGGCGGGCAGAACGCGGACGAATTCGGACGGCGTCGGCTTCGAAAGCCAGTCGATGCGCGCCGAGGGATAGTGACGGCGCAAGGCGTTGAGGAGAGGGATGGTGTGGATGACGTCACCGATTGCCGACAGCTTGATCAGAAGAATGCGTTCGAAGATCTTGTCCTTCAATGTCGTGCTGTCCATCGGAACTCGCGATTCAGGGCTGTCGGGGCTTTGGCGTCGGCGAACCGTCGATCAAGGCGCGCCGTCGACGATGCAAGCAAGCCAACGTTGCCACAGAGGCGCGCCTCGGAGCAACATCCGCGGCGGCGATCGCGACGGCCGTCGCGATGCGGAAGACGAGGTTCCATGGCCGCGCCTCGCGGAAGTCGACGACGTCGCCGGGGCGGGGCCGCCGCTTCAGAGCGCGGCAAGCGCTTCTTCGGCGACGCCGCCGGACTTTCCGCGGGGTTGACAGAGCGGGCGCGCCCTCGATTCCCCCAGGAAGGCGAGGATTTGGGCGACCGCCTCGACGCTCCCCAATTCCCCGGCCGTCTTCTCGATCCGCTCGGCCAGCGATCCGGGGTCGAGAAAAATCATGCGGTAGGCGGTTCGCACGGCCCGAACCGCGGCGACCGGATAGCGCCGGCGCCGCATCCCGACCACGTTGATCCCGACCAGGCGCGCCTCGGCGCCCACCGCCAGACCGAACGGGATCACGTCGCCGCGGATCGTCGATCCGCCCGCGACCATCGCCCCGGAACCGATCCGCGTGAACTGATGCACGGAAACAAGGCCGGAAATGAACACGTTGTCGCCGAGGACGCAGTGCCCGGCGAGCGTGGCGCAATTGGCGAAGATGGCCTGGCGACCGATGCGGCAGTCGTGAGCGACATGGCTGTAGGCCATGAAGAACCCGCCGTCCCCGACCACCGTCTCGCCGCCGCCCTGCGCCGTGCCCCGGCTCATGGTGACGCTTTCGCGGATCGTGCAGTCGGCGCCGATCGACAATGTCGTGGGCTCGCCGTTGTAGGCGAAGGCTTGCGGCGCGCCGCCGAGACAGGCGAAGGGATGGACGACGGTCCGCGCGCCGATCGTGGTTCGTCCCGAGACGTGGACGTTGGCGATCAGGCGACAGTCCTCGCCGATCACGACGTCGCCGCCGACGAAGCAATACGGGCCGATGACGGCGCCCTTTCCAATCCGCGCTCCGTCTTCAATTCGCGCCGTCGCGTCGATCTGCATTACAACTCCTCAATCGGTCTTCCCGCTGTCGAGGCGGAGGGGTTCGACGTCCCGCCGCCAAAGGTCGGGCCGTCACGTTGGGTCGCCTCCCGGGATTCGTCGCGCTCCGCGAACTGGATATGGCGCAACCTGTCACACCGTCCTATGCGCGCCAAGAGCGCATCGCCGAGCAATCCGACGCCGACATAGCTCCCCGGCGCGCGTTGCGCCAGCCCTTCCGGCCACCCGATGCAACGGGTCGGCGCGCCGCGGCTAGCGATAGGGGTCGCGTTGAGTCAGGAAGTCCTGGAAGTAGCGGCCCAGCCCCTCCTCGATCGACAAAGGCTGGCGGAGCCAGCCCGCTCCCTTGAGTTTCGACATGTCGGCCTGCGTAAAATATTGGTATTTCCCGGCGAGAGCGGCCGGCATCGCAATGAACTCGAGCCGCGGCTCCCGGCCCAGAGCGGCATGGGCCGCGCGCGCCAGATCGGCAAAACTGCGCGCCTGGCCCGATCCGACATTATAGAGTCCGCTCGGACGCAGGCCGTCCGCGAACCACAGCGCCGCGGCCACGCAATCGCCGACCCAGACGAAGTCCCGCATCTGCCCGCCGTCGGGGTAGTCCGGGCGCTCGGAGCGGAACAAGCGCGCGCTTTGCCCGGCGGCGATCTGTTCGAAGAGCTGCAGGGCTACCGACCGCTGAGGCCCTTTGTGAAACTCGTTCGGGCCGTAGACGTTGAAGAACTTCAAGCCGGCCCAGCGCGGCGGCGCGGACATTTTGGCGCCGACCCGATGGGCCGCCCAGCGATCGAACAGGTGCTTGCTCCAGCCGTAGGCGTTGAGCGGGCGCAGCGCAGCCAGATGGGCGGGATCGTCGTCGTCTCGCCATCCGTGCGACCCGTCGCCGTATGTCGCGGCCGACGAGGCGTAGATCAACGGCGCGTCGTGGTCCGCGCACCAGCGCCACAGCCGGCATGACAGGCGAAAATTGGTCTCCGCGATCAGATCGACGTCGGTTTCCGTCGTGTCGGAGACGGCGCCAAGGTGGAAGACGGCCGCGGGCCGTTGCGAATCCGAATCGAGCCGCTGGAAAAGCTGCGCCGGCGCCACGAGATCGAGCAGCCGGCGCTTCGCCAGGTTTTGCCACTTTGCGCCTTTGCCGAGTTCATCGACGACGATCACGTCGTCTCCGCGCGCTTCGAGGGCCTCGACCACGTTGGAGCCGATGAAGCCAGCGCCGCCCGTCACCACGTAGGTCGCCATTCGCCTTTCCCGTCCTCTCGTTCACTTCGGCGCGGAGACGCCGAACGAAGCCTTGCGCAGGGCGCCGGTCGTCGAATATCCCGCCTTGAGGGGCGCGAGCGCGACGCGCCCTCCCAGACTCCTGACGAAATCCCCGCCGACGACCTCGGCTTCGGCGTAATCGGCCCCCTTGACCAGGATATCGGGGCGAAGAACCTCGATGGCGCGCATCGGCGTGTCCTCGTCGAACACCGTGACGAGATCGACGATCCCGATCGCCGCCAGCATGCTGGCGCGCTCGCTCTCCGTCTGGACCGGGCGGCCGGGGCCCTTCAGGCGCCGCGTCGAGGCGTCGGAGTTGATCGCCACGACGAGCTTGTCGCCCTGGCGCCGCGCGAATTGCAGCAGGCTGAGGTGGCCGGGATGGATGAGATCGAAGCAGCCGTTGGCGAAGACGACCTTGCGCCCCTCGTGACGCCACGACGCCGCGACCTTCGCGGCCGTGTCCAGCGACACGACCTTGGCCGCTTCCGTTTCGATCGGCGAGGTCTGGATGCTGGCGATGAGCCGGGAGGCTTCGACCGCGGCCGTGCCGTGCACGGCTACGGCGACGCCCGCCGCCGCATTGGCCAACTGGGCCGCGACGCCGACCGGCGATCCCGCGACCAGCGCGAGGGCGAGCGTGGCGACGACCGTGTCTCCCGCCCCCGCCACGTCATGGACCTCGCGGCTTTCCGTCGGCAGATGCGTCACCCGTCCCGCTGCGCCGTCGGGCTCGAAGACGGTCATCCCGAGGCTTCCGCGCGTCACCACCACAATACTGCCGCCGGTCGCCTGCGCGATCGCGCGGGCGGCGGCGGCGACGCCCTCGTCCGTGTCGCAATCGATGCCGGTCGCGGCCGAAGCCTCGCGCGCATTGGGGGTCACGATCGTCGCGCCGGCGTAGCGCCGCATGTCCCGCGATTTCGGATCGATGATGACGTATTTGCCGAGCCGTCTGGCGCTGGAGATGGCGCGCTCGAGGCACTGCGTCGTCAGGACGCCCTTGGAATAGTCGCTGCAAATGAGGCCATCGGCGGCGGCGAGCGCCGGATCCAGCGCCGCCATCAGTTCGTCGACGATCGGCGAAGCGATGTCGTGCTGGCTTTCCTGATCGGCGCGGAACAATTGTTGGCCCGACGCCACGAACCTCGTCTTGACCGTGGACTGGCGGGCCGGATCGCGGACGAACGCGGCGGCGACGCCAGGGGTCGCTCCGGCTATCGCCGCGATGAGGTCGCCCGCAGGATCGGCGCCGATGACGCTCAGGAGATGGGCCTGGCCCCCGAGGCTGGCGACATTGCGCGCGACGTTCGCCGCGCCGCCGACGCGCAGGTCTTCCCGGTCGATCGCGAAGACCGGCGCCGGGGCTTCGGGGGAGATCCGCGTGACGTCGCCCAGGACATAGCGATCGAGCATCGCGTCGCCGAGGATGACCAGTCTGGCGTCCGCAAACGCGACGATCCTGTCGAGAAAGGAGGTCATTTCACGGTCCAGCAGCCCTGATCAGCAACGATGCGCGACTTCGGCGGGACAGACCATCGATCCGGATCGAGATCGAGAGGATTGCGCCGACCGCCGGGAGACGACTTGCATGGGCGCGCGCGATGCGTCAAGCGATCGCCCGGTCGCGCGCCGCCGCCAAGAGGGGTCGCCGAGACAGCGGCGGTCACGGGCTCCGGTCGGGGGCAAGGCTGCGACGCATGTGCCAGACGAGGGCGCCTGCGACGATCGCCGTCGCCCAGAACCAGTTGCCCAGAGCCTGCGGCCAGTGCGCTCGCCCGAACAGCGGACTGATCGCGAACAGGGCCGCGGCGAGCGTCAGGAGGCCCCAGGTCGTCCGGCGCACCTGAGCGCAGGGCTCCAGCGCCGCCCGGTAGACGAGAACGGTGACCGGAAACAGCAGCCACACGAAATAATAGGCGCGAGCGAGCGGCGAGGCGATCGTCATCAGCGAAAGCAGCAGGGCGAATTCCGCGGCGTCGGAGCGCGATGTCCGCCTGCGCTCCGGCGGCAGGACGGCGCAAAATCCCACGCCGATCAGGCCGGCGATCGCCAATAAGACGAGATTGGCCTGTTGGTAGCTGAGATTGAGGATGTTCACGTAGATCGGCTTGGCGAGCGGATCGATCTCTTCGGCGTTCACCGGGCGCAGCAGGCGGTGCGTGACCGCGATGATGGAGTTGTTCTCCCAGCTCCAGTTCTGTTCCGGCCGCTGCCCGAAGCCGTCCTGGCTTGCGGACAGCACCATTCCCTCGGACCAGGTCTTGATTTCCTGCAGGTTGCGCTCGAATCCGCGAAACGGCGCGGGAACGATCAGCAGGAAGACGCCGAGGCCGATCACCATGGCGGCGGCCGCTCGCCACCGGCGTCGCCACAGAAGATAGAGCAGGACAGAGATAGGAAAGGCCTTCAGAGCGGTCGCGAGGGCGAACATCGCGCCAGCCGACCATGGGCGTTCGGACTGAAGAAGGGCGAGCCCCGCCAGCATCAGCGCGAGAAGCATGAGGTTGGGCTGACCGAGATTGAACGTGTCGAAGATGAGAGGCAGGGACAGCGTCGACGGCAGGGCGACGACCCACCACGCCTTCGGGCCTTTCTCCCCGGACAGCCGGTCGGATAGGATTACGGCGGCCCACCAGCTCGCGACGTTGACGAGAACGATTGAGAGAACGCAGAAGGCGCGGCCGAACAGGCTCAACGGCGCTATCAGCAGGGCGGCGAACGGAGGATAGAGGAAACCGAAGGTCCCGCCCTCGTCCCGAAGGTAGAGGTTGCCTCCCCTCAGGACCTGCCGCCCGGCCCAGTACCAGAGCGGATAGTCCATAGCCTTCCCCGCGCCGAACAATTCCGGCGCCAGCGGAATCGCCGCGAGGGTCAGGCTGGCGGCGACCAACAGGATGAGGACGGTGCGGGAGCCGAGCGGAAGCTTCGCGGCGCGTCGGGGCGCGACAGCCCTCCCCTTGGCCTGCAACTCGCGAGTCATGGATTGAGCCATCTCATATTCCCAGTTAAACCGGCGTCCTGTCAGGATGCGCTTTCATCCCCGGCGCGGCGCCGCGCCGGCGGCGAGAGGACATCTAACGTTAGATTTCACCAATGGGAATTCCTCGCGCCCGCGTTCGACGGCGTTCGCCACGAAGGGATGGCGCGCAGGCTACGCCACGTGTAGGGACACGATCACAGTCTTTGTCCGGGAAAGGGGACTTGAGCGGACGGCGCCGTAATTTTAACGTTCTCGGACGCCGATCGGTCCGAACTTCGCATGAACAGGCTCGCTTTGACATTGCAACGCGCGTATCGGCTCACGCCCAAAAACTGCGCCAACGGCGCAATCGTCTCGGTCGTGCGGATCGGCGCGGGCGGGCGCAGCGCGATCGTGCCTTTGCCCCACGCCGAGCGCTTGAGCTATTATATCGCGCCGTCGGGCAGGGCGGCGTTGACCGTCGAAAGCCTCGATTTCGAGGTCGAGCCGCTGGGGCCGATCCTGTCGTGGGCGACGGAAGCGCGGGCGCGCCTGGTCAGGAAGCGCAAGAAGATCCTGCATTTTCCCGACTTCAGGATTTTCGCGGCCGGGCCGAAGTCGGCGCGAAAGATATTTTCGGCGACGACGACGCGTCTGATGAAAAGCGGCGCCGCCTTGGACGGGCCGATCGTCGAGAAATATCCGGAATTATTGATCGGCTGGCAGGAGGAGCCGCGCTCCGGCGACGAAAGGCGGATCGCCAGCGGCCCTTCGCCTCGCGCAATCGTCGTCCATATCTATTATGAGGAGACGTGGGCTGAAATCGCAGCGATTTTGCATCGGCTGCCTCATGATTTCGATCTGATCGTCACCACTGTCCCCGGCAGGGAGTCGCTGGTCGCAGACATTCGCCGCGCCTTTCCGCAGGCGGAGATTCACGTCGGGGAAAATCGGGGACGCGACGTTCGCCCGTTCCTGGCGCTGCTGGAACAAGGCCGGTTCGACCGCTATCGATATGTTTGCAAGATCCATGGCAAGAAATCGCACGACGGCGGGCGCAAGGCCGTGCTCGGCGCGGTGTGGCGGCGGCGCATGTTGTTCGATTTGATCGCCGCGCCCGGCGCCGTCGCCGCGATTCTCGACCGCTTCGACAGAGAGCCCGACGTCGGCATGATCGGGTCGCGCGCCTATCGTTATCCCAGCCCTTTATGTCCGGAAGAATGGTCCTGGGGCGAAAATCGCCCTCGCGTATTGGCGATCGCGGCGAAAATGGGCGTGAGCGCGGAACGGTTCCAGCTCGATTTCTTTTGCGGCACGATGTTCTGGGTGCGCCCGGAAGCTTTGCGTCCGTTGCGGGAGCTGCGGCTGGCCGAAGCCTTTCCCAGGGAAAGCGGCAAACTCGACGGCGCCCTCGAACATGCCGTGGAGCGCCTGCTTTCCGCGGCGACCGTCGCCGCAGGCTACCGAATCGAAGGGATCGACGGCTTCGCCGCCGTGGCCGGCGAGCCCCGCCAAGAAGCGAGATGACGGGGCTGGGGCGTTGCGGGTCTCGATGCGCGTCCGGCGCCGCCGGGCGATGCGCGGGGTTACCGGGTTATCGAGACGGTGCGCTCGACGATCGACGCGACAAGCCCCTCCATGGCGGTCGCCGAGCAGAACTGCGATAAGCGCACTGCCGCCGTAGCCCCGTGGCGCTCTCAAAGACCCATCGGAGGGAAATCAAAACCTCTCGCAACCGGCTGCGGCGCTAGCGCCGATTACCGTGATTGGCTTGCAATAGCCGGTGAGCGGCGGCAATGTCAGGCCCAGTAAGGCTGTGTCATTTGACGAAAGCCGGATAGGGCAACAGCCGACCTCTCAGTGTGATTTTCGCGCCTGTTGGGGCCGGCCGGCCGAAGCTTTCATGGACTTCTGACTCAGAACGACACGGTTACGACACCGAGAACGTAGAGGACACAGTGACCTACGAGGTAAATGATAGAAAGTCGTCCATACTCCGGGGAGTCGATGTTCGATATGGCTCTGTTTTGGAATTCGGTCCGCTATATCGACCTTTGGTGACGAAATCCGAAGCCGACGTCTATTACGTAGATCACTGCGACAGGGACGAGTTACGTATAAAATATAAACATGATAATAACGTTCCCATTGATCGTATCCCAGAGATAGATTTTGTGGTTAGAGATGGAAAATTTGTGAATGTCGTCAGGGATAAAGGCCCGTACCAGACGGTCATCGCGTCACATGTAATTGAACATGTTCCGGACATCATAGGGTGGCTCTCAGATGTTTGGACAATTCTGGAAACAGGAGGAAAATTATGCCTGGCTGTTCCGGATAAACGATTTACCTTCGACTGCATGCGGCGCTCATCGACAATTAAGGACGCGAAAGAAGCTTTTGCGGCTCGTCGGTGGCGCCCGTCGTTGGATTCGGTGTGCGATAGCTATAGAAATGTTGTCGGTGTAACCGCAGAAGAAATCTGGACAGGGCGTTTTTCTCGAGACAACGCCGAACCAGGTTGGCCGGATTCGGTCGTTCAAGCAAAGATAGATGATTACTTGAAAGGTGAATACGTCGATGTGCACTGCTGGGTTTTTTCGCCATGGGAATTTATAAGACTAATTGGAAACATATGCGACACCTGCGGCATACATTTTAGGATGGTGCATTTTCTGAATACGAAATTGGGGGACGAGGAATTTCACGTCCAATTGCAGAAGAGTACGCCGGACTCTTTGCAGCCGCCCACAGCGTGGGCCGAGGCGGCGCACGCTGCGCGGCTACACGCCGCGTGGCCGAAAGTAAGCTCAAACAGCGGTGCCTGATCGGCGCTCAACGAAAATCCAATCGTGAGCGGAAAAATGTCCGCATTGCCGAGGACTGGAACGATAAGCCAGCGAAGCTTGCGGAGAAGGATCGCGACGCGCGCCGCTCCCTTGCCTCTTTGGGGAAAAATTGCCGCGATGAGCCGCAATGGCGCGTCAGCAGCCTTGGCAAGGTCAAGGCGGGCCCGTAAAGACCATGCCAGCTTCGCGTCATTGCTCGGGAGCCATCGAGGAACCGACGTTATTTCGGAGCGAGGAGGCGGTCGAGGCCGGGCCGCCGCCCATCTGGGTTACGGATGCGTCTCGTTCTCGGCCGTCTCTACGAACGCGCATCGATCATCGCCACGGCCACCCTCGCCCTCGGCCAATTGCCAAGCGTCTTTGGCGCCCCGAGACGACCACAGCATTATTGGACCGCCTCACGCAACGCCGCGACATCATCGAGACCGGGAGCGAAAGGTGACGCTTCACGCAATGCAATTCCCCTGTGTGCAAATATCTTCAGGCTTGCCCGGCAAGCCAAACCGGCGTAGTAACAGCGCAGAAGCGGCGGGTTTTTTGGGGCGGCGTCGGGTGGGAGAATCACTCAGTATTAACATTGTGTTCGGAAACGACCACGTTCCTCATATTTGCAACGTTCTTTTGCCGAGTCTGTCGACGGGCGTCGCGCACGATGCTCAGATCAACCTGATTAATTACGACGGGCTCTCGGGTCGCGACTTTAACATCCCGGAACTACCACGACAGCATTCGGTTAGGATTATTCCAAATAAGACTAATAGGGTCTTGGGGTTCGCCGAAAGCCACAATATTTTGTTTAGAGAGTGCGTACGGGGCGACTTCTTCTTGATTCTCAACCCAGACTGCGTAATCTTAGACGGCTCGATCGAACGCCTCATCGTGCGCATGCGTTCATCCGGCGCCGCAATCGTCGAGGGGCGCCAGTGGCCGTTCGAGCACCCAAAGGAATATGATCCCCTTACCCTTGAAACACCTTGGGCGAGCGGGGCGTTCTGCTTGATAGACTCTCAATTTTACCATAGTATTGGCGGTATGGATGAGAGTTACTTCCTCTATATGGAGGATGTGGATCTTAGTTGGCAGGCATGGCTTCATGCAAGAAAAGTCGTATATGAACCAAATGCGCCAGTCATTCATTTTTCAGGCGGGCCGTTCTATCGCGCAGACATCATTTCTGCCGAAGAATACTATTCGATAAGAAACTTTCTATTGCTTAGCTGGAAGTATTTTGGCGAACATGGTGAGGTTAAAGCGCTGGAAATGCTTTCCCAACATGATCGCAAGGCGCTTCTTCGCCAGGCCATAGCTGATTACAAAGCGGTGAAGGCCGACGTCAAGCCATTGGTCGGAAAACTGCACAAAAACATAAAAATAACTGGAGTCGCCAAGTTTCATGAATTGCGTTGAGATTCCGATTATCGTGGCTGCGCGGTCGGACGTGGCTGCTTCTGCCTTCAAGGACAGGCATCCGCACCTAGAGAGTGCGCTCAAGTTTTATGTTGACGCCCCATCGTATTTTCAGATACTTCGCGATTCGATCTCTGATACTGCTCACGACCTGATTTGCATTGCCCATGACGATGTGTTCCTGCCGCGGGCGTTTTCGCGGAGGATCCGAGCCCTTGCGGACCTGCTAACGTCACGTGAAATACGTTGGGGTGTCTGTGGAAACAGTGGGGTTACTCCATTCGGCGTCGGCCTAAATGGCGATAATGTGATTAGGTTTATCGCCGACCCTCACGGGGGGAGCAATTTTCAGGGCCATATGCTTCCAGCGATGAGCGTTGACGGTAATGTCTTGCTGCTGAACACCAAACAGTTGCGCGAGGTTGGCGTTACGCTGCCAGATTTTAGCGGGTTTCAACTATATGATATAATATTATGCCTTGAAACCATCAGCAAGGGGCTATCCGTATGGGTGGCCCCGCACTTGTCTTGCTATCACGCCTCAGGCGGCTCGCAAGAGGCGTTTGACGCTGCGCTCAAGAGTACAGCGTTTTCAAATTTTCTTTCCACTAAATTTGCAAATACCGCTATTAGTACGATCAATGGAACGGTTGCCCGCGTTGAAGAGACACACACTTATTCGCGACTGCCAAAGCTAGAGCATGCGGCTCTAAAAGCGGCGCAATCGAACGTGGAAACGTCGATCGCTATTGTAGTTCGCACGCAGTTCAAGAGACCTGAATTGCTAACCCGCACGGTCATAAGCATCAATGCGTTCATAGCTTCAGCGGGGGCGAGTTGTATTTGGAACTGCTACATCGTGACCGCTCAGCACGGCGCAGATACGTCGGCGCTTGATCGATATGCGAAGACGATGGTATTCGATCTGCCGTCCGAGAAAGACACTAGGAATATGGTGATTCGGTCTGCGGCGTCGGCGCTAAGCGAACAATATATCTGGTTCATAGATGACGACGACTGGCTGTTTCCGAATTGCGCAGAACAATTGGCGCTGACCATAAATGCGGCGCCTGGTCAAAGCATGTTCTTTGTTGAGTCGAGCTACTTCCATGAACCTGTGCCAAAGTCGGGACAACCTGCGTTCGCGCCTGTGCAGAAGGGCAAACACTTCCTTGCGTCAGAGTTTCCTAGCGGCCTGAACGGCGTTAACTCAGTTCCTAACTGCGGGATGATCCTTCCCACTGCCGCCGTGCGCGCGGTGCCGGATCAGTGTTATGAATATATTGTCTATTTTGAGGACTTTCTCCACCAGCTATATGCGTTATTATATGCCGAGGTTGTGCCAATCGTGTTTCGCGGCTTGGTAGCTGGGATTTCGATTCGGCCCGAAGGCAATTCCGTTACCGAGAAAGATCGCTCGAAATGGAATGCTAGCCTCGCGGAACTGGTTTCATTCCTTGCAATGGCGCCGCGGACGAGCCAATTGCTTGGGCTTAAGCTTAAGCCAGCTGCGCTTGAGATTAAGCCGGCTCGGATTGAGAGTCATCAAGCGCCTGTCCCAAAACAAAAAAAACCGTTGAGTAAGGCAATCGCAGCGGAGTGGCGGCGATTTAAGCGTCGCCGGCTTGGGTTAAAAGGCTGAATAGTTGACCGCGAAGAAAGTGGTTGTGGAATTGTCGTCTTTGACGAACGTCGCGCGCGCAATCATTAGGGTGTGATTGCGCCTTATTTAAGCGCAGGCAGGCCGCGATTGCGTGTCTGATCCTTAAGCAATTGCCGAGGGCGAGCCGGGCCGCCTCCGGTATCCATGGGCATTTAGGGACAGGCTGCCCCCCGGTGCTAACGCAAGGCGCAAGCCTATGCCGCCTCGGCGCGCTCGTTCGCCTCGTTCAAGCGCCGCTGAGTCTCCAACAGCTGCGCCTCGGCCTGCCGCAGCCCCCGCATCTCGCTGACGGCGCCGCCCAACGACCCGAACGCGTCACGCCATTCCGCCGCAGCGCCCTGATCCGCGGCGAAAAGCGGCCTCAGCGCGCTCGGCATGGTCCAATTTCCACCGCGGCAAGCGACCCCGAGCGCGATCGCGCAAGGCTTTCGTCGGTCATCCCGCGAGCGTCGCGCCCGGCGCCGCTCCCTCTCCGAAATACGGAACCATCGCCTTCTCGAACGCTTTCAGCGCCGCGCCGACCGCCTGGTGCATGTCCCAGTAGCGATAGGAGCCCAGGCGTCCGCCGAAATGCACGTTCTTCTCGTTCGCGGCGCGCGCCTTGTAACGCAAGTAGGTCGCTTTGTCAGCGGCGGCGCCGATGGGGTAATAGGGTTCGTCGCCGCGCGCGGCGAAGCGGGGATATTCGCGCGCGATGACCGTCCTGTCGGCGGGATAGGCGCGCTCCGGGTGGAGATGGCGAAATTCCAGGATGCGGGTGAAGGGCGTCGCCTCGTCGGCGTAGTTCATCACCGCCGTCCCCTGAAAATCGCCGACCGGCAGTGTTTCCCGCTCGAAGTCGATCGTCCGCCAGCCGAGCTCCCCCTCGCAATAGTCGAAATAGCGGTCTATCGGGCCGCTGTAGACGATCGGCAAATCCGCGCGCAGATGCGGCTTGAGGTCGAAGAAGTCGAGGCCGAGCCGCACGTCGATGAGCGGATGGTCGAGCATCCGCTCGAAAACCGCGGCGTAGCCGTCGACCGGCAGGCCTTCGAAGGCGTCGGAGAAATAGCGGTCATCGAAGGTGTAGCGCACCGGCAGGCGCGTGATGATGTGCTCGGGCAATTCGCGCGGGTCGGTCCGCCATTGCTTCGCGGAATAGCCGCGGATGAACGCCTCGTAGAGCGGCCGGCCGATCAGCGAAATCGCCTTTTCCTCGAGATTGCGCGGCGCCCTGCCGCCGAGCTCGGCGGCCTGTCCGGCGATGAGCGCGCGCGCCTCGTCGGGCGAAAAGCGCCGGCCGAAGAACTGGCAGATCGTGCCCAGGTTGATCGGCATCGGGTAGACCTGATCGCGGTAGGTGGTGAACACCCGATGGCGATAGTCGGTGAAGGCCGTGAAGCGCTTCACATACTTCCACACCGTCTCGTTGGAGGTGTGGAACAGATGCGCGCCGTATTTGTGGACTTCGATGCCCGTCTCGGGATCGTTCTCGCTGTAAGCGTTGCCGCCGATGTGGCGGCGCCGATCGATCACCAGGACCCGCTTGCCGAGGCCGTTGGCGAGCCGCTCGGCGAGCGTCGCGCCGTAAAAGCCCGCGCCGACGATCGCAACGTCGAGATCGTTCAAATCGATCATCAGAGGGAACCGTCCCGAATCAGGTTTCGACGGCGGGCGCCGGCAAATTTGGAGGGGTCATTCCAGGCTGCATCTTTGCAACTGCGACAAGTCCAGCCTGCGGAGGAACTGGCGCCGCAGGATCTGCACGATCTTCCAGCCGACGCCCTTCTGCGCGGTGAATTCGGCAAAGACGCTCAAATAGGCGGCCGCCATTTCGAGGCCGAGCCGAACCGCCCCGGCGCGCGGGCGCTGACGCAGATCGATCGCCGCATAGACGAGCGGTCTGATCCGGTCTTTCAGCTTGTATCGAGCGCGCAGCCGTCGCCCTTCGTCTTCGGCGGAAACGCCGCTCTTCTCCAGCACGCCCCGCAAGGATCGGCCGACCGGACGCGTGTGATGAACGGCGACATGATCGAGGATCGCCGCCTTGAAGCGATTGTCATGCGACAGGCGGCACCAGATGTAATCGAGCCCGAATCCGCTCATCGACCCCTCGAAGTCGGCCAGAATGGCCTGCAGCACGCTCGATTTCAGGCAGGGCGCCATCGTCTCGATGAAATTGGTGTAGCGGATGAGGTAGCCGGGGCAAGACATCAAGGCGAAATGCGAGAAATAGCTGTTTCGCGTCAACGAGGGCTGCGCGAGGTCGAGCGCATAGCGACGCATGTCGTCGAAAATGGCGTTGATCGCTTGCGTAGACGTGTCGATATCGTCGTCGGGCAGCCAAATGTAATCGTAACGGCTCAGAATATCGGAATCGGCGAAGAGCGCATAAAGCCCGTCCCATTTCCCGCCGCGTCTGGCGACGACGAGGACGTCGCCGGGATGTTGGAAGCGGGCGTCGGGGTCGTAGAGGCTGACGACCAAGTCCCAGTTTCGCCGCTGTTCGTCGTCCAGCCAATGCGGATGCAAGGAATTCCCGCCGGCGCGCACGACGACAAGATTTTTTCGCGACTGGGGGTCAGGAACGGACATCAGCGCACTCGATGAGCTACCGCGCTTCCTTTAGCGCAGTCCGGTTCCTGAATCTGCTCACGATCGGCCGGGATTTGGGTCGCGCGCGAAGCCATTGCAGCCCGTAGAGCAATTGGTAACGCAAATTGCGAACCAGACGGACCCATCCGCTCAGGCGGCCGGCCGGTTTGGCGTTCTCGCGCGAGGATTCGATCGCGCTTGCGCCGCTCGCCTTGCGAACGCGCAACAAAGGGGGCTGAACGATCAGCACGGAGACGTCGAAATCCCACCAATGCTTGAGATCCAT
>Ga0181524_10001519_pt1 | contig 26398 bp, 25 predicted proteins | sample PEATcosm2014_Bin_34_FD_119761 | JGI IMG/M metagenome (GOLD analysis project Ga0181524, IMG submission 119761) | Peatland microbial communities from MTU Mesocosm Facility, Houghton, MI, USA - PEATcosm2014_Bin05_60_metaG | ecosystem: Environmental > Terrestrial > Soil > Wetlands > Peat | place... | reverse complement strand
CGCGGGCCAGCGGCAGGAAGAGGCAGAGGTAATTCAGCGGATAGAGCAGGCCCGTCTGAGCCCCGCCGAAGAACGGCGCGCCGGAAAAGATGTGCGGGTTCCACAGGGCGAAATTCCCGTGGCGCAACTGTGAGAAACCGAAGTCCCGCCACGGCGCGTATTGCAGGCAGATGTCGCAGCGCGCTTCGGAGACGACCCTGTCCCCGGCCGAGAAGAGCACGTCGCCGAAGATCACCAGCACGAAGGCCAGCAGGATCGCGGCGGCGAGCCGCGTGCGTCGCGGGCGGCCGGCCCGCGCGTCGCCCGTCTCGGCGCGGCCGGCCTGCGCATCAGGAGCCGTGCCCGTCTGTTTTCTCTTTGCGCGCATTGCGGCCCCGCTGTCATTCCGACATGAGGCGCCTCTTCCCTCGGCGGGATTATCCGCCATTGCGGCGGCGCCTGTCAACGAGGCCCTTGACATGCCGCGCGCGGCGCGATATAATTCGTTATATGGCGAAGTATAGGAGCGAAAGATGAAGGAGTTCATGGGCGTTGCGAAGGCGCTGGCCGACGACAACCGGACGCGGGCGCTGATGTGCCTGCGCGACGGCGAACTGTGCGTCTGCCAGATCATCGGGCTGCTGGAGCTCGCGCCCTCGACGGTCTCGAAGCACCTGGACATCCTGCACCGGGCCGGGCTGGTCGAGTCGCGCAAGGAAGGGCGCTGGATTTACTTCCGGCTCGCCGGTCCGGACGCGCCGGAGGCCGCGCGCGAGGCGCTGCGCTGGGTCCGCCGGTCGCTGGCGAAAGACCCGCAGATCGCCCGCGACGCCGCCCGGCTCAAGGCGATCCGCAAGATGGACGTGCGGGAGCTATGCGAACGGTACCGGGGCTGATAAGGAATATCCGAGCTCTAGTTTCCAATTTCCAAGCGCGGAGCCTCCGGCACAAATTGGATATTGGAAATTTGGATTTGGAAGTTGTTGAATGACAACGAAACTCAAAATCTTGTTCCTGTGCACGGGCAATTCCTGCCGAAGCCAGATGGCAGAGGGATGGGCGCGGCGCCTCAAAGGCGACGTGATCGAGGCTTACTCCGCCGGCATCGAGACCCACGGGCTGAACCCGCTGGCGGTGAAGGCGATGGCCGAGGCCGGAGTGGACATCTCGCGCCAGCGCTCAAAAAGCGTGGAGGAAGTGAAGGACGCGCCTTACGACTACGTGGTGACCGTCTGCGATCACGCGCACGAAAGTTGCCCGCTGTTTCCGGGCAAGGCGAAGATCGTCCACGTGGGATTCGACGATCCGCCGCGCCTCGCCAAGGACGCGAGGACCGAAGAGGAGGCGTTGGGCCATTACCGCCGCGTTCGCGACGAGATTCGCGCCTTTGTCGAGCGCCTTCCGGAGGCGTTGACCGGCGCGGGCTCGGCGCAAAAGACGCGCGTGCTCTTCTTATGCACGGGCAATTCATGCCGCAGTCAGATGGCCGAGGCCTTCCTGCGCAAGTACGGCGGACACCGCTTCGAGCCTCACAGTGCGGGGCTGACGCCTCAACCGGTCCATCCGCTGGCGGTCCGCGTCATGGACGAGGCCGGGCTCGACATTCGCGGCCAGCGCTCCAAGAGCGTCCGTGAGTATCTGGGCAAGATGCACTTCCAATACCTCATAACCGTCTGTGCGCAGGCCGATCGCAACTGTCCGACGACTTTCCCCGGGATAACCGCGCGACTGTACTGGCCGTTTGAGGACCCCGCCCAGGCGCAGGGAAACGAGGAGCACAAGCTCGCCAAATTCCGGCAGGTGCGCGACCAGATCGAGGCGCGCATCAGGACGTGGATGCAGCAGGCGCCATGACGCCGGCTATAACGGAGTTTCGGGATGGCAGAAAGTATTACCGGGAGATTGTCCTTCCTCGACCGGTTCCTGACGCTTTGGATTTTCCTGGCCATGGCGGCGGGCGTGCTGTTGGGATATCTCGCGCCGGGCGTGGGCGACTGGATCGGCTCGCTTCGCCCTGCCGGCACGCAGACGAGCATTCCCATCGCCGTCGGGCTCATCCTGATGATGTACCCGCCGCTGGCGAAGGTGAAGTATGAAGAACTCGGCGACGTCTTCCGCAATTACAAAGTGCTGGGCCTGTCGCTGGTTCAGAACTGGATCATCGGCCCGGCCCTGATGTTCGGCCTGGCCGTGCTGTTCCTGCGCGGCCGGCCGGAGTTCATGATCGGCCTGATGATGATCGGGCTTGCCCGCTGCATCGCGATGGTCATCGTGTGGAACGACCTGGCCAAAGGAGACGCCGAGTACGCCGCCGGGCTGGTGGCGTTCAACTCGATCTTCCAGGTGTTTTTCTACAGCGTGTACGCGTGGTTTTTCATCACCGTCCTGCCGCCGATGCTCGGCCTGAAAGGGGCCGACACTTCGGCTATCACCATCGGGCAGATCGCGCGGAGCGTGTTCATCTACCTGGGCATTCCGTTCCTGGCCGGCATGATCACGCGCGCGGTCCTGGTGAAGCTCAAGGGCAAGGCATGGTATCATAGCGCCTTCATTCCGAAGATCAGCCCGATTACGCTCGTGGCGCTGCTGTTCACGATTGTGGTAATGTTCTCCATGCAGGGCCGCAAGATCATCGCCCGGCCGCTCGACGTGGTGCTGATCGCCGTGCCGCTGCTGATCTACTTCGTGGTGATGTTCCTGGCGAGCTTCTGGATGAGCCGGAAGGTCGGCGCGAATTACGCCCAGAGCGCCACGCTGTCTTTCACGGCGGCCAGCAACAACTTCGAGCTGGCCATCGCGGTGGCCGTCGGGGTATTCGGCATCAACCATGGCGCCGCCTTCGCGGCGGTCATCGGCCCGCTGGTGGAAGTGCCGGCGCTGATCGGCCTGGTGAACGTCAGCCTGTGGCTCAAGAGGAAATGGTTCCCGGGCGAGCCGGCCGAGGTCGCGCCCGGCTGCATCGTTGGCGACCCGTCGGCGCAATAAGGAGGCAGCGATGGATGCGAAACTGACGCGATGTTTGCGTGCAAGAGTCGTCCTGAGCGTGGCGCTGGCGGCCGGTTGCTTGCTCTTATCCGGCTGCAAGTCCGGCACGAACCCGCAAAAGAATCCGGTCGCCGGCTGCGGCCCCGCGGCTTCGCCCGCCGTCAAGTCGCCGAAGGAACTCGCACTGGCCGATTTCCTCAGCTCCCTGAAGTTGCTGCAGGGCAAGCCGGTCCTGATCGAGTTCGGGATGGTCGGCTGCGTGTTGAGCGGACAGGGCCTCGACAGCATGATCGCCCTGCAATCCGCCGGCGCCGTGCCCGGACTGGCGTTCGTTCGCGTGGAAGGCAACCCCGATGCCGCAGTCGTCGCTCAGTACTTCAAAGACAAGGCGCCGCCGTTTCCCGTCTACTGGGACAGCCAGTCCACTCTGGCCAAGGCCCTCAGCGCCACGGCGTATCCCACGTTCCTGCTGGCGGACAAGTTCGGGCACATCCGCTACCAGGGCAATTACCCGCAGGAGAACCTGGTGCAGTGGGGTAAGGCGCTCGTGGCGGAGAGTCAGGACCCGGGCGGCAACGTGCCGCAGTTCGGCGCGCGGGAGATTGACGCCGAGAAACTCCTGGCGGACAAACTGCCCGACCTGAAGGACCAGATCAGGCCCCTGAGCGAGTACAAGGGGCGCGGCGGTCTGGTGCTGCTGTTCGTGGATACCTCCTGTCCTTTCTCCGCAGTCGCCCTGCGGGACATGCCGACGGTCTCCAAGTCGCTCGCCGGGCAGAACGTCAACGCCGTCGTGCTGAACAACGGCGATGCCCAGTCCGCGGTCCGGGACTTCTACGCTCGGAACGACCCCGGCGTGCCGGTCGTTTACGACGTTGGGGCAGCCACGAGCGAGCATTGGAACGTGCATTCGGTCCCAGTCGTCGTTTACATCAACCCGGCCGGCAAGGTCGGCTACCAGGGCGAAGCGATCTGGGCCAACATGGGGTCGGCCATCGAGACCTCGCTGGGGCTGGCGCACGGCGCCATCAAATTCACCGCGGCCGGCACGGGCTTTGGCTGAGGGAAGTAATGTCGTTGCGCCGCCCGTGAGGCGGCGCGGAAAACGATTCCCCGCGGTTCCGGCGAAGTCGTTCGTTCTGCCGGAGCGTGAAGAAGTGAAGTCAGTCCTCGTGGGAGGAAAGCCATGAGCAAGAACGGCGAGGCCGCCGTGGCGATGTTCCTGCAGGGGTACAACTGCGCGCAGTCCGTCCTGGTGAGCTGCGGGCAGGAATACGGCCTGCCGCGCGAGACGGCGGTCCGGGTGGCGCAGGCGTTCGGCGGCGGCATCGGCCGCACCGGCAACGTCTGCGGCGCGGCGACCGGCGCGCTGATGGTCGTCGGGCTGAAATGCTCCGTGAAGGACGCGGCTGACCTTGCGGCCAAGGCGGAGGCCGGCCGGATCGCGCAGGAATTTCTCGCGCGGTTCAAGGCCCGCAGCGGATCGCTCCTGTGCCGCGACATCATCGGCTGCGACCTGTCCACGGCGGAAGGCTACAAGTACGCCGTCGAGAGCGGCCGCCACCAGACTATTTGCCCGAAGGCCATCCGCGACGCGATCGAGATCGTCGAAGAGCTTTTGAACCCCGCGGAGAAAAGCCACGAGGCGAAGTGACGCGACTCACACGATGGTCAAGAAGGCTTATGCGGCCGTCGCCCGGCGGCAGTCCTCCCGGCGCGGCAGCCGGGCGGCCTCGTGCTGCGACAAGTCCTGCGACGTGCCGGACCACCCGGTGCCGGAAGCGGAACTGGGCCTCTCGTGCGGCAACCCGGTGGCCTTCTCGCACCTGAAGAAGGGCGACGCCGTCCTCGACCTGGGCAGCGGCGCTGGCCGCGACGTGTTCCTGGCCGCGCAGAAAGTCGGCTCGAAAGGAAAGGCCATCGGCGTGGACATGACGCCGGAGATGCTCCGGCTCGCGCGCCGAAACGCGGAGAAGTTCCGGAAAGCGACGCGGCTCGACAACGTGGAGTTCCGCAAAGGGATCATCGAGAAACTGCCGCTCGCCGACGCGACCGTGGACGTGGTGATCTCCAACTGCGTCATCAACCTCTCGACGGACAAGCCGCAGGTCTTCCGCGAGGTGCACCGCGTGCTGAAACCCGGCGGACGGATGATCGTCTCGGACATCGTCCTCGAACGCGCGCTGCCGGCGAAGCTGAAGGCGGACGAGCATCTCTACAGCGCCTGCATCGCCGGGGCGCTGCTGCGGCGCGACTACCTGGCCGCGATCCGCGCGGCCGGCTTCGGCGCCGTCAAGATCCTCTCCGACCGCCGGCGCAACAAGACCGACATCGGCGGCGACCCGATCACCGCCGACGTAGCCGCCGAACTCAAGAACGCGGCGTCGTCCGTCACCGTCATGGCGGTGAAGCGTGCGGCGTGCTGCTGCGGCAGTTAGAAGATTGGGAACCTCCTAAAAGCGCACCCCAATCTCCGAATCTCTCGCCCGTCCTTCTCACTGCTGAAGCTGCGTGTACCCGTTGTACGACAGCGTCAGCACGGCGGAACCGTTGACGAGGAAAGAGTCCGTGTCGGCGTTCCAGTAAACCCGATGGCCCTGCGCGTCTATGCCGCCCTCGATGTAGATGTTGTCAATCGGGTCATTGGAGACGTAGTTCTCCGTCACCCAGCGGACGCTGACATCCACGTAAAGGACGTTCTGCCCGCCTTCGTGGTTCTGGGTCTCAGTATCGTGATTGGCCTGCCACGAACCATCCCAGTCAGCCATGATCGCCATGTTGCTCACGGCTTGGGGGCTGATGCGTGGGTCATAGCCGTAGCTCGAAGCTCTGCCGGGCTGATTGCCTTTCAACGTCCAGTTCCGATTCTTCCATAGGTAAGCCTGCGCGTCCGGCGATATGACGCCCTGCGGAGTGTTCACCACGAACGACGGCTGGTCTTGCGTGGCCGGGCAGCGGAAGAACTCGGCGGTTGAGACGTATGTCGGATATAGGCATCCCAAGCTCGTGGCGGCGTCGCAGGTATCCGTGCTGCCCGGCTCTCTTGAGCAGGTTCCATTCGCCGGGCCCCATGCGAATGGAAAGAAATCACCGTAGTTCTCGGTGTAGGCAGATATCGCCCTTCCGATCTGGATCAGGTTGTTTTTGCAGTTGGGGAGACGGAGACGAGGCGGGCCCGAATGGACCCTGGCTAAGGCCGGAAACAGGATCGCACAAAGAAGAATGGCTACAAAGAGAATAACGAGCGCTTCGACGAGTGTAAGGCTCTGATTTCTCATCGCGCCTCCTTTCAGTCGAGCGCGCGGTCTCCGGTCGAGGGCTCGCCCTTCCACTTGTGCCAGATGAGCAGCCCGATCAGGAAGACCGCCGTCGCGGCGGAGACGAGGAGCGATAGCTTGAAGACGGCCTCGTACGCCGTCGCGGGCGCGGCGATGATGCGGACGTCCACCGGATAGGGGTAGAGAATTTCCGTCCGCTCGAACAGCGTGACGGACCAGCGGACGGAATGGTTGACGAGCGAGAACGCGCTGATGAGGAACGCCGGCACGAGGAGCCATTTGAGATTTCCCCGCGCGAGCAGCCGGTCGAGCGCCTCCTGCATGCGCGCGCAGGAGATCACGAGCAGCAGCAGGACGGGGATGATCAGGAAGCGCGACGAGGCGCGCTCGGAGTTGACCAGCGGCAGCGGCAGCAGGGCGATGAACGCCCAGAAGTAGCTCATCGAGAGCAGCGCCATCAGCCCGAGCGGCCAGTCGAGCGCCTTGTATTCCCGCCCGCGCAGCTCCCAGTCCCTGCGCCAGCGGACGACGATCCCCAGGACAATCAGCGCGGCAAGACCGAGGACGCCGACGTAGTAATCGTATTCCCACCATCCCTGCCGCCCGAAGATGCCGCCGATGCTGAACTCCGAACGCTCCTTGATGGCGACGAAGCTCTCGAAGAGGTCGTACAGCGAGCGGTGGCCGCTGATGAAGTGGTAGGCGCTCTTGTTCCGGTACTCGATCGCCGAGGGCAGGAACCGGAACGCGCCGAGGAGCGCGGTGAACAGGATCGTCCACGCGACCGTCGCGCGGCTCGGCCTGTGGGCGATCGCCAGCAACGCCAGGAACATGCAGCACCAGATCACGATGTGAAACGACCCTTGCAGCAGCATCGCGAAGAGGACGAACGCCATGGCGCCGGCGGCGCCCGGGCCGGCTTTTCCCTCGGCCAGGTTCAGCGTGATCAGGCAGAAGAACGGCAGGAAGAAGTAGCCGAGAACCCACGCGTGCCCGACGCCGACGTGGCTGGTGACGAAGCCGTTGAAGTTGAAGAACAGGAACAGGACGGCGGTGGCGAAGGCCGAGAGCCGGTACTTCCGGCGGATCAGCAGGCATCCGAGGAACCCGGCCGTGTAGAGGAGAAGGATGTTGCAGAGCGCGTACTGGCCGACCGGCAGCCAGCCGAGCGCGACCGCCTGCGGCGAGAGCGTCGTCTCCGGGATCGCCAGGAAGCGCGTGGTGTTGAGCACCTGCCGCGAGATGTGCCAGGGCATCGTATGCCGGGTGACGGCCTGCTTGAGGACGTTGCCGTACATGAGCTGCAGCGGCCAGTCCTCGACGGTCATGCGCATCTCGCCCAGGTCGAGGAAGGCGACCCAATGCAGCGCGCCGAGGACGAAGAGGACGGTCAGGAAGGCGGCCTGACAGGCCCGCGCGCCGCGGCTGTCGTGCGGCGGGCAAAAGAGGAACTTGCTGATCCGACCCAGCAGCCGCTGCATCATGACTCCTGAGACCTGTCGCGCGCAGTGAAAACCACCGGTCCGGCCGCGGGCGAAGGCGGAGCGCTCAGCGAGGTGCGCCGGCTCTGGGCTGCAGCAGTTTCTCGGCCTGGCGCTTCATATCCCGGGCTCGCTCGACCAGCGTCGGACTGGGGTTTTCCTTGATGATGCCGTCACAAATCTCGATCACTTCCTTCGCCCGGCCGCCGCTCTTCAAGGCGTTTTCAGCGCTGATCATGGGGACGTCGTACCGGCAGAGCTTGTTCTTCACCGGATTGACCAGGTCCCACTCCTGCATCTCGTACGCATTGCGCGCCTGCCTGGAGAGGGCGTCGAACCGGGCTCGTATTTCCTTCGAGGCGTCCACGTCGTCGAGCGCGATCAGCGTCTCGATCGCGCAATACCGCGTGGCCGGACCGGGACTCTGGAGGAGCCCCACGAGCACCTTTCCCGCCTCGAACTTGTCGAACCGGGCGAGGCCGGCGCACACCTGCGCGGCCAGCGTCCGCGAGAACCGCTCCGTGGGCAGCGGCGCGCCCGCGTCCGCCAAAGCCGCCGCCGGCGGAAACCGGTCGCCCACGTCGGACTGTATGAATTCGCGCGCCATGGACGAAAGAATCTGGAAGGCGAGCGGCGATTGCTCTTTCTCGATCCCCTTGCACAGACGGCCGAGCGTTTCCGGGTCGGATCCGAGAGACTGGCTGACGAATGCCCGAACCTCGTCCTGCAGTTCCCTGACATTTCCCCCGGTGACCACCGCCACCGCCGCGCCGGTCCGCTGGCTGGCCGTGCCGCTGCGGATCAGCCACGCGAGCACCGTCTGCGTCGTCTGCGGCGGAAACAGCAGGCTGCCGCGGGGCGAGCGCACCTCGGGGAAGGCTTGCACCGCGTGCGTGTCAATCAGGGCGTTCACTTCCGGGCCGGGCCGGCCCAACTCAATCAGCGCGCAACAGGCCGCCTGGACGGACTCCGGCGAATGGTCCGCCGGCTTCGCCACCCACTGGAGGAAATCGTTCTCGTTCTCCTCCTTCGCCTGGCGCGCCAGGCAGATCAGCGCCGCGTCGCCGCAGGGACCGTGCAGGGGCAGAAACGGGCTGACCCATTCCGGGCAACTGCGTTCTTCCTTGAGGACCGCGACCAGCGCGTCCGCCGAGAGGCGCGGCAGCCGGTCCGGCGTGGCGGTCATCGTCTCCACAATGGCCGGGCCGCCGCCGAGCCGCAGGATATTCCGGCAGGCGGCGGCGATCGAGTTCCTGTCGGCCTTTCCGTCCCAGAACGTTTGCCAGTCCGCCTCGGGCGCGACGAGGAGCCCGGCCGCCAGTTTGCCCGCCTCTGCGGCATCGCCGCGCAGGTCCGCGTCATCGTATTGGCAGAAGCCGGAGAGAAGGCAGATTCGGTCCGGACCCATCTGGCCGGTGAGCTGGATTTCGCGGAGCTCCTTCGGACGGTGGAACGGCAGCGCCGCGCCGGCCTCGGCCTCCTTGCCGGAGAGCGTCGTGTCCGCCTCGGCGGGCAGGCCGATCAGCTCGTGCGTCTGGCCGCCGACTTCCCAGGCGACCCGGACGATCGAGATGCGCACGCCGCAGGGCACCGGGTCCGCATGGGCATCGTCGGTGGAAACTGCGCCCCAAGTCGCCGCGATGGAGGGAAGGAACAGGGCGTCTAACGTCAGGCCGCTGCTCACCAGCTTCTCCCAGAGTTTCACCGGGGTCGGCGGCACGAACGCCGCCCCGCCGGACAGCGCGCGCCCTCCCCGGCGCATGAAATTCGGCGCCGGTGGGCGGCCCGACCGGCCCTGCATCACCGGCACCGGGGTCCCGCCCTCGGTGAAATTGAATCTCTCCCACGCCGGCGCGGTGCTGATGAAAACCTTGAGGCGGCTGCGCAGCTCTCCGGGACTCCCGGCGGCGGACGGCTCGGCCTCGGCCGGCGCCAGGCCCTTCTCCCGAAGTTTGGCGGCCACGCTCGCATAGATCGCCGCCCGGCTCGCCGACCGAATCTCTTCGATGCTGGCGTCACCCGCGGTCTTGTCGCGGATGTGCACGTTCGTGGCATCCAGCATCAGGTCGCCGGTCGGGGTGAGGACCGCCATCGGCTGCGCGGCGGCGTCCGCAGAGGCTACGACCACTTCCACCTCGACGGGCGTCTTGGCGGCCAGGGCCTGAGCGGCTTCTTTCAGCACCGCAGGAAACGCAGGCGGGGGCGTCACCTCCGGCGTCGGCGCAGGCTGGACCACGGGAATCGGTTGCGCTATCGCCCGCGGCTTCTTGCTGCTGCTGCTGCTGAAGCCGATGCTGATCGCGGTGATGACGACGATGAGCACCAGCAACCCGGCCGCTGCGCCGACCAGCTTCCGCATGATCTGCGGCCGCTTATCATGCCCGGCCGGAGGCGTCGGCGCGGACTCCTGGACGATGGAATAGCCGGCCTTGTCGTCGGCCGTCTTGATACGGAGTTCCTTGGCTGCGGCTGACTGGCCGCGGACGAGCGCTTCGGGCGAAGGCGCCCGATCGGCTTCGGCGCCTGTTTTGGCCGCCATGGCGGCGGCCGTCTGGCTTTGCTCGCGCGCGGCTTCTTCGGCGAGCACCTTGAAGAGAGCATCCCTGTCCTCCGGCATGCCTCCACGCGCCGGCGCGACCGGGGACGGCGCAGCCGGCGGCACGGGGCCTTTGGTGACGGCATAGCCGGGTTCGCCGGCGGGTGCGTCGGCCAAGGGCACGAGTTCGGCTTCGGCGTTCGCTCTGGCCGCCTGGGCAGCGGCCGCCTGGCGTTGATCGCGCGCGGCCTCTTCGGCAAGCGCGCTGAGGAAAGCGGCCTGGCCCTCCGGCTTCTCTCCACTCGCCGGCGCGGCCGAAGGCGGCGCAGCCGGGGCCGGAGCAGCCGGCACTGCGGCCGGCTGCGCGGGCTCCGCCGACGTTTGCGAGGACTGCTTCGGAATGCGCATCCGCCTCCCGCAGGTGGCGCACTCAATCATGTATCCTTCGGAACCGTCCGGAAGGACCAGAATCTTCCCGCAGCCTTTGCACCTCACGTTGATAGACATGCCCTCTCCAGTCTCGTGCCGGACAGATTTTACCACGTTTGCCGCGAGATTTCCCAGTCTTGCGGGATTTTGGAGAAGCGCCGCCGAACTCGGCGCTCCGCCATTCATTAGACGGAGCGTGGGCCGGTTTTCTTTGCGGGCTTTTTTCATAGGCCTGTTCCCGCGCGATTGCGCCTTGACTGGCCACGCTCCGAAGATAGAATGGAAGTGGTAAAGGCTTGCGGGGCGCGAGCCGGCCGGGAACGGGAATACTCAGGTCCCCCAGGTTGCAGAAAAGGCGGCGCGGATGCGCGGACGATGGCGTGCAGGGCTATGGCTGCTGGTCGCGGCGGCGGGCTTTGTCCCCGCGCCGGCGGCGCGAGCGGCCGCGGGCGCGGAGCCGGTGCAGGCGGCGTTTTTCGCGGACGCGTCGGCCGTGGCTGCCGGGCAGCCGTTCAAGGTCGGCGTGCTCTTCCGCATCGCGCCGGAATGGCACATCTATTGGAAATATCCCGGCGACGCGGGGCTGGCGACGGAGGTGAAGTTCGAATTGCCGAAGGGCTTCGTCGCCGGCGAACTCCAGTGGCCGCTGCCGCAGTCGTTCATCCAGCCGGGCGACGTGGCCGGGTACGGTTACACCGGCGAGGTGATGCTGACGGCCGAGGTCACTCCGCCGAAAGACCTGCCGGTCGGAGAGGCGTTCGCGATCCGCGCCAAGGCGTCATGGCTCGGTTGTCGCGACATCTGCCGGCCGGGCCGCGCAGAGCTGAACGCCACGCTCACCGTCGCGGCGCGGCGCGCGCCGGCCGACGAGGCGCTCTTCCGGCAGTGGGTCCCGCGGCTGCCGCGGACGGAGGAGGCGTGGACCGCGGCGGGATACCTGCACAGCGTGACCGCGAGCGCAGGGCCGCTGCCATCGTCCGCCGGCATGAAAATCGCGATCGAGATTGCGTGGGGGACGAAGCCGGCGAAGGTCGAGTTCTTTCCGGCGCCGACGGAGGCGGTGCTCACGGACAAGCCTTCCGTGAGTACCTCCGAGGGCCGGACCGCGATCGTGATGACGGCGCGCCGCTCCGGCGCCGGCGCGGCGGACCGGCTCGAGTGCCTTGTGGTATTCACTCTGCCGGACGGGGAGCGCGGCGGATTTCCGGTCGAGTTCAGAATACCCGCCGGGAAAGCCGCCGCTCCGCCGGGACCATAGACAAGGAGGACGACTCATGAAGACTCTGCACGTCGTCGGAGCGGCTGTCGTGGTCGCGGCGCTGGGGATTTACGGTTTGCGGGCGCAGGCGCAGAATGGTCCGGCGTCCGCGCCGGCCCGGAAGGTCGCGCCGGATTTCACGCTGACGGACCAGAAGGGCAACATCGTCAAGCTTTCCGATTTCAAGGGCAACGTCGTCGTGCTGGAGTGGACGAACCCGGACTGCCCGTTCGTCCAGAGGCACTACAAGGCCGGGACGATGGCGGTCCTGGCGAAGGTCTACGCGGCCAGGGGCGTGGTCTGGCTGGCGATCAACTCGACGTACTACATGGACCGCACGAAAGATGCGGACTGGGCGGAGAAGCAGCAGATCGCCTACCCGGTCCTCGGCGACCACGATGGAAAGGTCGGCAAGGCGTACGGCGCGAAGAGTTCCCCGCACATGTTTGTCATTGACGCGCAAGGGAACATCGCCTACCAGGGCGCGATTGACAACGACGCGAGCGGGGAAAAGAAAGAGGGCGTGGTGAACTACGTCGCGCAGGCGCTCAACGCGGTCCTCGCCGGGAAGCCGGTCGCCATCACCGAGACGAAATCGTACGGATGCTCGGTGAAGTACCCGCCGGAGCCGACTTGACGACGTTTGCGAAAGCAACGCATTTCACTCTTCCAACACGACGATACGAATTCGCACCACGACGACACGACGAGCACGACGAAGCGACACAAGGAACGTCAAAACAACGGATTGCTCTGACAGCAGTTCCGTCGTGTTCGTCGTGTCGTCGTGGTGAAAGTTCGTTTTTTCGTCGTGGTGAAGGTGCGTCAGTCCGCCGCGTCACTTCGCCGCCAGCGCCTCCGCCTTGGCGAGCACCGCCCGGAAGAGGGCGGTCTGGAGCACGGCCGAGGTCGGCAGGATCTTCACGTCGTATCCGGGCAGGAGGACGGCCGCGTCGCCGTAGTCCCACTGCGCGTCCATGAGCATCGCCGGCTGCGGGCCGTCCAGCGGGACGGGCGGCGCGTGGCAGAGCGCGACGATGGACTTGCCGCGCGCCCTGGCGGCCGCTTCGAGGAACGGCAGCCGCAGTTCCATGTAGCCGATCTCGAAGTACACGTCGCCCGGTTTCATCGCCGCGACGATCTCCTCCGGCTCGGGATAGCGCTTGGGATGCTTCGCCCAGGCGGGCAAGCCGGGCAGGTCTATATCGTAAATGGTGTAATGCGACACGGACTCCACGTGCACCGCGCCGCCGCTGCGCGCGCAGTCGGCCATCAGTCCGGCCGCCGCGGCCATCTGTTCGAGGACGGGGCCACGGAGCCCGCCGACCTGCCGCCGAAGCGCGTCGAGGTACAGCCGGCCGATCCGCCCTTCCGGCTGAGCCGGCACGGAGAGGTCCTCGTGAAAGCGCCTCTTCGACACGTCGTCTTCCACAAAGTACTTCGCGTTGCGCTCCTTGCTGCCCTCGAGCATGATGCTCTGCCAGACGACCGGCATTTTCCCTTTGCGCGTGAGCGAGCCGATCAGTTCGCCTGTCCAGGTCCAGAGCGCCGACATGTTGAAGAGCGACGAAGCGGCAACCGCGCGCCGCTCCTCGGCGGCGCCTTCGGCCATGCGGGCCGCCTCTTCGGCGCCGGCTGCGGGCGCGAAGTTGACGACGTGCGCGTCGCACAGCGCGGCGATCCGCGGCTTCGGCTCCTCGAACGCCGGCGAGAACAGCACCACGTACGCGCCCGCGTCCTTCCCGCGCCGGCAGGCGTTTTCCGCGGCGTCATCCGCGTTCGTCAGCGCGCCGACGAGCAGCACGTCCTTCTCCGAAAGCGCGGTCTTGCCGTCGAGGCCGGAGAGCATCATCAGTCCGCCCGCGCGCCCGCGCGCCTCGTTCACGAACCCCGGCTGGCCGGCCGCGAACAACCGTCCGCCGCCGAGAAGCCGCTCCGCAGCCGCGTCCGCCGAGCGCGTCATCTCCGGCAGCGCCGACTCCAGCTTCGCGAACTGCGCCAGCAGCGCGTCGCGGCAGCCGGTCAGGAGCGGATCCTGATCGGCCGGCTCAGCCGCCGAACAAACCGCCGCTCCGGCCAGCGCCAGAAACGCCGCGATCCCCTTCATCCTGTGAATCATGACGCGATCCTCCTGCAGGGCGATCCCGCAAGCTCGAGGTGTGGACCATTCCCGCGACAGCCGTTTCCGGACCGGAAGGAAGCTCGGCTGCCGGACTACGGTCGAGGCGGCTTGGCATTCGCCGGCGCGACCGCCGGCTCGGGCGTTCTCTCGTCGAGCGAGTAGCTCGTGCCGAAATCCTTCTTCTGCAATTGCCCCAGCCGGAACGCCGCCTCCTTGCGCGTGAGCAGCGACTTGCCCTGCTTCGCGGCCAGCCAGTAGTAGTGCGCGGCGTGCTCGTATTCGCTCAGGTCGTTGTCGCAGACCTGCGCGGCGCGATACACCGCGTCGTTCCGGGTCTCCGGGTTCGCCAGGTAGGCGAGCTTGTAGAGCTTCACCGCGCGCGCCGGTTCGCCGACGACGCTGCTGGAGTAAATCTCTCCCAGCCCGAACGCGGCCGAGTCCACCGCCGTGCTGTTCGGATACTTGATCAGGATCTGCTGGTACTGGACGGCGGCCTGCTTGTAGCGGTCGCCGCGATTGAACGGGTTGATGGCCGTGCGCGTCGCGTCGGCTTCCTTGAGCAGTCCTGTGGCCTCGGGGACTTCGTTCGTCGCGGAAAGCTCCGGCAGCCGGTCTTCCCAATGGACATATTCGAAGTGACGCGACTCGGCCTCATCCTTGCGCTCCTTGCGGACCTGGATCAGGCGCTCCGCGTTGCCTCGGCTTTCGTAATAGGTCTCCAGCGCCGCGAGCTTGGCCTCGTAGGCGGCGCGGGCGCGCATGGCGTCATCGGCGAGCTTCTGCTCCTCGCCGGAGGTCAGTTTCTCGGCCAGCATTTGGGCCTTGCAGCGGGCGCAGTACCTCTCGCCGTCGGGAATTTGCTGCAGGCACAGCGGGCAGACCGCGGCGCAGCTCACCGCGCACACCAGCAGCGCGGCGCACAACGATGCGACCACTTTTCGCCACGTCATGTTCTCTCCCTTTGCGGAAAACGGGCCGGTTCATGGGCCGGAACGCAGCCGATTATATCGCCCCGCGCGCAACGCCAGCAAATTCTGAGGCTGTTTCGGCGGAAAAGAGCCCGCGCAGCCTGGGCCGGATGACTCGATCGCCTCACGGCGCCGGGATGTATTTCACGCGGTAGAGCGAGCGGTCCTTGACCGCCAGGTATTCCAGAACGTCATCGGGGCTGAAGGTCAGGGGTTCGCCAAAGATTTCGTCGTACTCCGCGGATGGCTGGCCATCCAGTACCTATGCCGAACCGCTTCGGATCCTCGTTCCAGTCATGTGGACGACGGGCGCGCCCGAGCGTGTCCTCTTGAGTTTGGGACCATATTTAACTCGGAACTCGCGCCATCCTGCTAATTCCCTATGTCCCAAGAACTCCGCCCGCGAATATTCCCGAACCTTTGGAATCAAGACTTGCGCGGACGCATTATGCGTGACAGAAATACCGCCCATATTGGGAGCACAATATGGCCTTCAAGGTTGAATTCCCAGTCTTTGGTTCCAAGGGATAACAGGTTCCCAATAATTGGTATTGCCAGTGCCGGGCCAATGAACACCATTAAGAAGCGCAGTCTGCGAAGGGGCCGTTTTCTCGACACGTCGAATCTCGTTCCGTTCACTAGTATTCCCGTAACGGTTCCAACGGGCGCATATATTATCATTGACACAAGCGCATCCCCTAAATCATAGGTACCCCGTGTTATGGACAAGCGATAGGGATTATAGAACTCCATGATGAGGAGCGCTGTTAAGTCAGAATAGACGCCGAAAAAGGCCCCCAACAGCGTTCCGCCAAGAGCATCTGCAAGGAACAGCCACCATGACGACTCACTGTCTTTCATTAGTATTCCTATAGCATCCTGCCGGGAAACACTGATGGACGCGTTTCACTTCAGAATCCTGAGTGCAACCCCATCGAAAGGCCAGCCGTGGTGATACTCAAAAATGACACTCCCATTCGCGTCAAACTTTACCTTGATGTCAGCCGGCGCATGCCATGTTATGGTACGCGTGTAAGCTTGTCCAACTTTAGCTCCACCCATTCCTCCTAAAACCTTAATGCCTGCTGCCTTAAGTTGGTCCAGGTATATTTCAGGATTCGGTCGGCAGTAGTCAAGCCAAGTATATCGGTTATCGTAGTGAATCGTGTACTCTGCACCGGATACCGTAACGACGGCATCACCCTCCATGACGAAGGAGTCTGGTCCATAATTGTTGTACGCCGGCTGATGGAGCAGTTCATAACCACTCGAGTAGTTATCACCGATGAACCACCAGGAATCCCCGCCCAATCTGCTTTTTGCCATCCCCATGTGCAGAGTAAAAGGTCCGGAGTTCTTCAGGACCCAAAGGTTAGTGTGTTCCTTGAGATAAGACAATAGCTCCCCTCTAAGCTTGTCGTTAGCCATCATGTAATTAGACCACATCGGGTCGTCTATATTGTAGACTGGCTTGCCTCCACCATCGACCCAGTGCTGAAAGATTTCCCAGCCTTCCTCGTCTTTAAAATAACGCCGCAAGAATGTTGGAGTGAGACTTTGTGGTTCAGGCTCGTCATAGGTAAAGAGTATACCATGGGATTTCGTGGGCATCAGCGTCCTTCCTTTCGATGCATCATTGGATCTTCCAAGCCGCATACCGCGTGACTACGCGAGGCGTCCATGAAACAGATCGGGCACGGAGTAAGGCGCCCGAGCGTCTTTCTTCTGTCCACTCCCTCATCCAGTGCTGCGCCGATTTTGCCGAAACGAAGCCGTGGCGTCACCGAACCTCAATATTTGCTCCTCTCTGAAAGCAGCCATTGTGCCGAAACGAATGCTATTGACGCCGATCTAGGTCTTATGTAATGCATTATACCATAAAACTTCTGATCTGTCAAGCAACACACTCTCCTTTCAAGGGGCAAGCCAAGTGCGCGTGTATCGCAACATACGGAGGATAAGCAGGTTGCGACGTCCGGACCAGCCAAAATATTCTTAGTTGCGTCGACCGTTCAGCGCTTGACCCGGCCGTGCGCCAACCCATCGCGGCACCGGAATAGCGAATGTGCTGAACGTTGGGAGGTCATTCGTAAAATTGGGACGAGAGAAAGTTGCGGAGACGCACCACCTTTCTTTGACGTCGGTCGTCATGACACCTCAACGGCCACGTTCGACGAGAGCGCGAACTTGGCCATCCAGGACTCCCACAGCCGTCTTGAAGTCACGCACCTGGAACGCCTAATGATGAGGGACCGTGCGGCTGTTGAAAAAGTCATGCCGCGACAGGAATCTGTCGGCCGCGGGCGGCGGACCTGCACGATTTCGCGGGAAATTGCGGTCCTTCCCATGTCGGGCGCCGACTTTTTCAACTGCCCCGCTTTCCCAAGTCATTCGGTTACGAACGCACTTCAATCAATCCCGTTGATCCCGTCATCCTGTCCAAGCAGTAAAGAGTCCTCCTGCCCGAATCAATCAGCCGACCGCGCCAGCGCCCGGTAGCGGTCTCGGGCCTGGTTGGTCCATGCGGTGATCATGCGGTTGCGGGCGGCGGGGTCGGACCATTCGGTCCGGGCGAGGCGCGCGAGTTCCGCCTCGGTCACGAACGGCGCGCAGAGCGCGCGGACTTCCTGCGGCTTCAGGCCGCGGCGGATGACCGCCTTCCACGCCTCGGCCAGCTCCGGCTGGAGGTCCACGAACACCGCGCCGTAGAGGTCCTTGAGCGTGTCGCGGTCGGCCGCGGCCTTGACCGGGTCGTGCCGGAATCCCAGGTGCGCGCTCGACGGATCGAACAGCACGTCCGTCACGCCGGCGTATTGCCGGTAGAGGCCCGGCAGCACGGGAATGCGCAGCAGTTCCGTCTCCACCGGCCCGCCCGGATATCCCTTCCGCAGGAACCAGAGCCGCTGCGCCTCGGGCGAGAGCGCGTACTCGATGAACCGGCGCGCGGCGACGGCGTCCGGCGCGCCCTTGAGCATGCCGATCGGGTCGGGCGTGATCGGCGTCAGGCCCGCCGGCAGGACGTAGCCGATCTTGTCCCGGCCGTCGAGCTTGATCTGCGTCCAGGCGTAGAAGTCAATCGCCAGCGCGGCGGCGGCGTTGCCCATGCTGACCTGCTTCGGGATGTCGGCGGAGCCGCGCGAAAAGGTCTTCAGGTTCCCGGCGATCCGCGCGAGCATCTCGAATCCCTTGTCCCAGCCGTACGCCTCGAGGATGACCTCGACCATCACCTGCGCGGTGCCGCTCTGGCGCGGGTCGGCCGCGGCGACTTCTCCGAAGAAGGCCGGCTCGGCGAGGTCGGCCCAGGTCTTCGGCTCCGGCAGATGCAGCCGGGCGAGCAGCGGCTTGTTCCAGAGGATGCCGAAGCCGCTCAGCGCCGTGCCGAACCACTGGAGCTTCGGGTCGTAGAGCGGGATGCCCTCGATCGAGACCGGCAGCGCGGCCAGGGTCGCCTCCGGCAGGCGCACCGGCTCCAGCAGATGCAGGTCGGCGAGTTGCAGGTACGGCTCGACGCCGCCGCCCCAGAGCAGGTCCGCGCCGATGCCGTCGGGCGAGGCGGCGAACTCCGACTTGATGAAGCGCACCGCCAGGCTGGTGCCGCCGTGATCGTTCCAGATGACCTCGCAGGGCGCGTTGAATTTCGCCTGGTGCCACGCCTCGAACCCGCGCTTGAACTCGCGCTCGATGCCGTCGTTCTGGATGGAGATGATGAGCACGCGGCCCGCCCCGCCGGCCTCCGACGACGGGATTTCCCTTCTCGACATCCGCGGCCACAGGAAACACGCCAGAAGCGCGATCAGCATGGATGCCGCGATGACGAGGATCGGAATCTGCTTGCGCACGGCATGCGCCTCCAGGAGCGAACAGAGAGCGGCGGACCGCGTTGGGCATTTTCGTCCATCCGCCGCTTTTTCGCAAGCGCGGGGCTTGTAGTGTGCCCGTCAGGGCATACACGGTAGCGCCTCACGGCGCCACTGCGAGCGAGCCGCCGGTTGACCGGTTTCGCGGCGTTCTGATAGTATCCTGACTTGCCGATGCAGTTCTACTGACGAGGAACCCATGGCGGATTTGCTTTACGAAATCGGCGCGGAGGAGATTCCGGCCGGGTACATCCTGCCGGCGCTGGAGCAGTTGGAGCGGGCGCTCGCGCGCGAGCTGGACGCGGCGCGGCTGAGCCACGGCGCTGTCAGGGCGACCGGCACGCCGCGGCGGCTGGTCGTCGCCGCCGCGAACGTCGCCGAGCGGCAGGCGGATTCCGAAGAGGAGGCGATCGGGCCGTCGGTGAAGGCGGCGTTCGACGCACAGGGCAAGCCGACCCGGGCCGCCGAAGGCTTCGCGCGCTCGCAGGGAATCGCCGTCGGCGAGATCATCCGCAAGGAAACCCCGCGCGGGATCTACTGCGCGGCGAGAAAACGCGTGAAAGGCCGCAGCGCGGCGGAGATCCTCTCGGAGGCGCTCCCGAAAATCACGCTCGAAATCTCGTTCCCGAAATCCATGGTCTGGCTCTCCGGCCAGCGCGGCTTCGCCCGGCCGATCCGCTCGCTCCTGGCGCTGCTGGGGACCGAGGTCGTGCCTTTCACGCTGTTCGAGGTCGCCTCCGGCCGCACAACCGAAGGGCATCCGATCCTCTGTCCCGGCCGGATCGAAGTGCCCGATGCGAATTTCGAGCGATACAAGAAATTGCTGCGCGAGCATCTCGTCGTCGTGGATATTAGCGAGCGCCAGACTGCGATCCGCGATGACATCGTCAAGGCGCTGCGCCGGTTCGCCCCTTCGACTAAAAGCTCAGGGCAAGGCCCTTCGACTAAAAGCTCAGGGCAAGGCGGGCCGCTTCGGGAAGAGGCGCTGCTCAACGAAGTGACCAACCTCGTCCAGTGGCCGTCGGTGGCGGTGTGCGACTTCGATCCGGCGTTCCTGCAAGTCCCGGCGCCGGCGGTCGAGGCGGCGATGATGGAGCACCAGCGCTATTTCCCGGTGCGCGACGCGGCCGGCGCGCTGCTGCCGCATTTCCTCGTCGTGAGCGACCGCGGGCCGGAGCACGAGGCGCTCATCCGCGCCGGCAACGAGCGCGTCCTCCGCGCGCGGCTGGCCGACGCGCAGTTCTTCGACCAGCAGGACCGCAAAGTCCGGCTCGCCGACCGCGTCGAGGCGCTGCGCGGCGTGGCGTTCCTCAAGGGACTGGGCAACTATTTCGACAAGACGCAGCGGCTCGAGCAGCTCACGAAGAGCGTCGCGGAGCATCTCGGCCTCGACGACCGCGATGCCGCCTTCGCGGTGCGCGCGGCGAGGCTCTGCAAGGCGGACCTGCTGACCGAAATGGTCGGCGAGTTCCCGGCGCTCCAGGGCGAAGTCGGCCGCGTCTGCGCGCTGCGCGACGGCGAGCCGCCGGAGGTCGCGGCCGCCATCGCCGAGCACTACATGCCGCGCTCCGCCGACGGCGACCTTCCCGCGAGCATGGCCGGACGCGCGCTGAGCGTCGCGGAGAAGCTCGACAACCTCGCCAGTTGCTTCGCCGCCGGGTTGATCCCGAGCGGCTCCGCCGACCCGTACGCGCTCCGGCGCCAGTCGCAGGGCATCCTGCGCATCGTCGAGGCCGGCCGGCGGCACTTCAAGGTCTCGTCGCTGCTCCGCGACGCGCTCAAGGGCCTGCCCGAGCCGCACTGCCGCGCCGACGCGGCCGTGCCGAAGGCCATGGAGTTCCTCCAGGACCGCCTCGTCCAGATGGCGCTCGACCGCGGCGCGCCGCACGACCTGATCCGCGCCGCGCTCGCGCCGGGCTTCGAGGACGTCTGCGATTTCTGGCTGCGGCTCGAGGCGCTGCGCAGCCTCGCGGCCGAGCCCTGCTGGCCGGGGCTGGTCACCGCCGTCGAGCGGACGTACAATATCAGCAAGGCGCTGCCGGCGGACGTGGAAGTGGCGCCGGCGCTCTTCTCCGAGCCGCTCGAGAAGAACCTCTGGTCGCGCTTCGAGACGCACCGCGCCGAGATCGAGCGGCTCCAGGCCGAGCGCGAGTACGTCAAGGCCGGGCGGCGCTACGCGGAGGTCTTCGCGGAACCGCTGCACGAGTTCTTCGAGAAGGTGTTCGTCAACGTCGAGGACACTGATGTGCGCGCCAACCGGCTGATGCTGCTGCGGCGGATCAACCGTCTCTTCTCCGCGAAATTCGCCGACCTGGCGCAGATCGTCACAGGAGTCCAGAAATGAGTCCGCGCCGCGCGCTGCGCTTCACGAAGATGCACGGCATCGGGAACGATTACGTCTACGTGGACCTGTTCAAGGAAAAGGTCCCCGACGCGGCCGCGCTGGCGATCGCGGTCAGCGACCGGCACTTCGGGATCGGCGCTGACGGGCTGATCCTCATCGGGCCGAGCAAAGCCGGCGACGTCTCGATGCGCGTTTTCAACGCCGACGGCTCCGAGGCGCAGATGTGCGGCAACGGCATCCGCTGCGTCGCCAAGTACGCGTACAAGCACAAACTCGCGCGGTCGGAGGAAGTGCGCGTCGAGACGCCGGCGGGCGTCAAGAGCGTCCGCGTGCACGTCGAGAACGGCCGCGTGACGCGCGCGCGCGTGGACATGGGCGAGCCGTGCCTGCTCCGCAAGGACATCCCGATGACCGGCCCGGCGAACGAGCAATGCGTGGACGCGGTGCTGCAAGTCGGCCGCGCGGAGTTCCTGGCCACGTGCGTCTCGATGGGCAACCCGCACTGCGTGATTTTCGTCCCGGACGTTCAAGCCATCGCTCTGGAGCATCTCGGCCCGCTGATCGAGCGGCACGAGGCGTTCCCCGAGCGGACGAACGTGCACTTCGCGCAGGTCGTCCGGCCGGGCGAGGTGATCATGCGGACGTGGGAGCGCGGCAGCGGCGTCACGCTCGCCTGCGGCACCGGCGCGAGCGCCGTCTGCGTCGCCGGCGCGCTCACCGGCCGCACGGGCCGCAAGCTCCTGGCGCACCTGCCCGGCGGCGACCTCGACCTCGAATTCTCCGCCGACAACCACGTCTTCATGACCGGCCCGGCGACGGAAGTCTTCACCGGTGAGTGGCCGACGTAAATCGCCGACTTGTCCGCCGCAGCCCTGAGCGCAGCCGAAGGGGCATGGCCTCTCCATTTCTATGGCTCCGCCGCGCTCTCAGGTAAGCAGCTTCTTTTCTTTTGCGTTCAAGCTTGGGGACTGTAGGGCCGCCAACCGCATCTGTGTTAGAACACGCTTTTCTAGAGGACGATAATGTTCGAGTTCTCCGGCGGTGGCCATATCTATGATCTCAGCGGCGAGGCGACGTTCAACGGACATACAATCAACAACACATGGGGCCGTGACATACTCATGGTCGCCAGGGTTAAGATAGACTAGCACTTGCGGATATTGTGCACGTGCGCACTGTCTTTTTACAATTTCACGCTGAGGGGTTACGAGAAGCAGCGTCTTGTCATTTAGTGGCTTGACATTGAGTAGATAGAAGCACCGTCGCTTGTCGCGGCCCCATCCGTAACAAGAGAGCATCTTGAACGCCGCGCCCGGGATGAGGACGGCCCTTTCCACAGCGTCTCGTGGTAGTTGGGCCCAGAGATTCATTGCTGGAAGACAGCGCGAGCTTCTTGGTCATCTCGAAGGATATCCAAGATGCTGTTCTTGGGTAAGTCAAGGAAGAAGTCTTCATAGGGCAGTGGAAAGGACCTGATTCCAGCGCCCGGATGGAAGTTTTTCTTGTATGCCTTTAGCCTGTGCGTCATGGCACGAAGTGCTAATGCAGAGAGACCACCGTATTCGCGGTCAATCTGGGTGAGAATCTCAACGTCCGACTCAGAAAGACTCTCAGCATCCAGTTGCTTCCGTGCAGTAACATGTTTTCCACTGATCCGCACCGGTGCATGCTGCACGTCACAGTCCCATGACTTCAGATCATCGTATAGCGCAGATGCAACGGGACCGTGGGGCATGGCGCTGTACATTCCGCCGGTAATCGGTCGCCCGTATTTCGCCAGGTGCGCACGATCAGCGTAGAAGAGGAGCTTGACCAGCTTCAGTTTCTCTAGAGTTCCGTTGTGCCGGCCCAACAGCCACAGCACGGCATTGACGGCTCTTTCGCGGTCGTATGGAAATCTGATCGCGTTTGGCATGTCTCAACTCCCTTTCCGGGACCGGCGGACGTACGTTCTACTCAACTCCCCTACTTCTATTGTCGGCTTTATTTCAAGAAAGTCAAGGGGGCCGTCAGAATAACCGCCCGACCAGCTCGTTGTCAAGTTCAATCTTCACCGAGAGATAGAACCTTTACATCCGGCGACGGAAGTCTTCACCTGCGAGTGGCCGGTGTTATTCGCCGACTTGTCCGCCATAAGCCGCGCGGCTGTTACGGCGAATTGGATTCGTTTTTTCAAATCGCTTTTTCGCGCTTATCTCCTTTTCCATCAAGGTCTTGCGACCCATCATTCAGGATCGCCGGCACCTGCTCCGGAGCAAAGCGCATGCCGCTTGGTGTCCTTTTCACCCTAATCTCAGCGGAAATCATTTCCGCTTCCTCGCCTGTGCTTGCAGGACGAAGTACGCCGCGTTGAGGCAGAGCTTCGGCTGGTCGCGCCGCGGCATCGAACGGCAGGACGGCGAAACGTAACCCAGGCGCGCCGCGCGCTGCCGGAGCGCCGAGGGAGTGGATTCCAGATTCGCGGCGGCCTGTTTTTTGAGAACCCAGCCGGGAGAATCGGGCCGGCAGGCCGCAAAACGTTCGCATCGCGCATCGCAATTGCGGACCACCGTAGAATCGAGCACACCGGCGAGCGCGGGCTGTCGCTGCTGAGGAGCACGCGGGCGCATTCCTTTTGCCTTGGTCCTCTTAGCTGTCTTCATCGGTGTCCATCTCCAGGTTCAACGGGTATGGGCAGTGCAGACGGACGAGACGGGTTGGAAATCGGAATTCGTCCTCGGTTTCGTCGGCGGGGTCCTGGCCAGGCTCTTGATCCACTTTGCCCCGTGTGCCGCACTCGCACGCCGGGATCGGGCCGATTTCCTTGTCGTGCTCAAATGGTTTCCGGCACACCGGACACGAGGGGACGGAATTGCCGATTGCCGAATGCCGGTTGCCGATTGTGGGAACTTGACCGGGCTTCGCCCGTTTTAATTGCGCTGCCGCGATACTTCTGGCCATTTTCCGTTCCTTTCCACTTGTCCGTCATCATTCGGCAATCGGCAATCGGCATTCGGCAATCTTCTCTCCCTTCAGTTCCAGCTCGAACACCTCGCGCCGGCCGATCCGCAGGCCGGCCTCGGCGAGTTGGTCGGGCCCAATGAGGCCGGCGGCGGCCCTGGACAGGATGGCGTCGCGGGCGATCTCCTCGCGGACGCGGATGCAGTCGGCGCCGAGGGCGGCGCGCACGCGCGCGATCCGCTCATCGTCGGTCCACGGACGCCGGAGGACCTTCACCGCCGGCGGCGTGGTGCGGAAGCTCAGGACGCCGTGGAGCCGCTCGATGGTCTTCTGCGGCGAGAATTGCTCCTGGTGCTGCCGGGCGAACTCCTCGAGCGCCTCGCGCAGCAGCGCGTCCTCGCCCGCCATGTCCTCGAGCGGGGCGTTGAACCGCAGCTTCACGGCGGCGAGTTCCGCGTTCATCTCCGTCAGGGCCTGCTGCCGGTCATGGTCGAGCCGGCAGAGCCGCGCGAGCGCGCCGTCCACTTCCGACCAGCTCCTCAACGCCGTCTGCGCCTTCCGTCCGGTCATCGGAGACTCCTTTCCGAATGTGCGATCGCGGGAATGCCATGGCCATCGCCGACACCCCTATTATAATAAACGTTATGATGTCTGTCAAGGGCGATTAATAAAAATACTTATCCTATCGGCGGAAGGCGGCCGTGCGGCGGATTCGGGGCGAAGCCTGCGAGGGGATTTTCAAGACTAGCCGGCGGACAGGGCGCCTGCGCGGCCGTTCAGCCCGGGAAAAGCCCGATCAGTTTCGCGGCGTCCCGGAGACCGACGGCCGAATCGGTGAGCGCCCACGACTCGCGGTTCACGGCGCGGTCGCCGCTCTTCAAGGCGATCTCGGGGCCCATGGTCTCCATCTCGACCATGAAGTTCTTCGGGCCGATGTAGAACGCCATGTTGCAGCCGAGCGGATAGGAGGCGGACCGGTCGTAGCCGGTCCGCTTGGCGAACGTGCAGCCGCAATCGGGCGCCTCCATCGCGATGATGCCGCGCTGGGCCTGGAGCATGCGTTTCGTCTCGCGGCCCTTCGGGTGGACGAGCAGCATGTCGGGCGTGAAAGAGACCTGGTCGTCGTCGAAACCGGACGTGTGGCCGCCGCCCCAGGTCTTGAACAGGACCAGCTTGAAGCAATCCCAATCGCTGCCGTCGCCCAGCGGGATTCCGTACGCCGTTCCCTCGGCGGGCAAAGTGCACGTGAGAGCCCACGCGCCGCAACTATAGAGCATGGGACCCTGGTTCTCGATGAAATTTTCGACCTCGACGCGGTTTTCGCTCACGACCCGCACCGTGATGCCGCGCTTCGTATTGAACACCGGGTCCGCCGCGGAAATGACGGTCACCGAATCGCCCCGGGCCTGCGCGCTGCACTTTCCATTATCAGCGCGGTAGCCGTCTTCGCTCTCGTCGGCGCCGGGGCGCGTCGGCCAGACGCGGTGACCGCCCATGAGCTTCCAGTCGCCGCGGCCGAGCCCCTGCCGGTCCCAGTAAAGCAGGTTGCGGCCCTTCGGCTTCCCGAAGAATGCAATGCGCGGGCCTGCGTCCGTGACGATGGACATCTTCAGCGCGCGCGTGGCCAGCGTAATGACCGCGTGCCCCTCGTACGAACCTTTGCCGATGCGGACGGAAGTTTTCGCCATGTTGCGCTCCATGTGTAACAAGCCCGATTAGCGGGCGACTCCGGACTTGGGGCCGAAGCGGGCGACCCATTGAGGCGTGCCCAGGCCGCCCCAACTGTCCGGATCGTAATTGGCCTCAAAGATCTTCCGCAGCGTTGCGTCATAGGGCGCCAGGGCGGTCCAGAGCACGCCCGGCGAATTGGCCCATCGCGGGTTGGGCTTGCCGCCGTCAATCCGCTGGAATTTCGCGTTCTTGATCTGCCCGTTCCACATGAAATCGCGGTTGGTGGCGATGAGGCGCGCGATGTCCTCTTTCGTGAAAACCAGGCCGTGCTCGTACGCCGCGACGATCGCGGTGACGTCAATCGCGTAGTACCCGCCGTTCGGGTGCACGCCGACCCAGTGCTTGATCGAGCCGTCCGCGTTGGTGTCCCACGGCACGTTCGCATCCCAATAGTTCCAGACAAAGTACTTGCCGTTGTCGCGGAGCTTCATGTGAGACTTCATGGTCCGGAACCACTTCTCGGCGCGCTCGCGGTAGACGGGTTTGCGCG
>Ga0181524_10001514_pt1 | contig 26440 bp, 23 predicted proteins | sample PEATcosm2014_Bin_34_FD_119761 | JGI IMG/M metagenome (GOLD analysis project Ga0181524, IMG submission 119761) | Peatland microbial communities from MTU Mesocosm Facility, Houghton, MI, USA - PEATcosm2014_Bin05_60_metaG | ecosystem: Environmental > Terrestrial > Soil > Wetlands > Peat | place... | reverse complement strand
GGCCGAAAAACCGAAACTTCGGCGAGAAATGGCAAAACCTCAGCCGAAAAGCTGAGGTTCCTTGCTGGGTTCGAAGAAGATTGCAAAATCTGGACTGAAAACCAAAAGAGCAAACCGAGCCCAGCAACAAATACACTTTGCTCCAGTGGACTTCAGTTGCGCAAGTTACGCAGGTAATGCACGTCTACGATGTTGGGGGCTCCCGGCTTGGCCCGTGATCGCGATCGCTATCTATCGTGATCCTTACCGAATTCGCGGACTTTGTAGTGCTGTTTAAAGTGGCCATTGTCGCCATATTCCCAAACGTCGCCACTGCGGGTATCGTAGAATGCGTGGCTCCCCCCGCTATACGAGAATTGGAAACTGCTGAAGGGTCCGGCCGCCATGGTGGCCTGGGGTTTAAGGATTGGGTTCAGTACGATCACCGCAAGAAGCAAAGCGATGAAGGTGAGGATCATCTTCGTGTAAAGGTCAATACGCATGTGAGTCCTCCAATTTTGTTTCCGCAAATTTCTGCATGCAGTTGCAGATTATAAGAAACCGACGGGTTGCTGACTGAGCAATATTGCACACTGTTTGTTGCCCGCAGCAGAGCGCTTTTCGGTACGAGGGTACCCGCGAGCGCGTCTATGCGATAGACTTCGACCCCCGTGCAATCAAAATTGCCAAAGCATTAAACCTGATCGCCGGCGACGGCAGAACCAATGTCTATCGTGCCAACACTCTTGACCCCCGGAACTGGTCCGAAGATGTTCAAGTCGGCTTGCGCGACCGACTTCGTCGTTTCCCGAAGGAACCGGAGAAAGAACGCTGGAACCGGGAGAACCACCGCTATTTTGACTTCGACTGTCTGATGACGAATCCGCCGTTTGCGGGAGACATAAAGGATTCGCGGATTCTGCACCAGTTCGACTTGGCGCGGAAACAGAAAGGCAAGTGGCAGGCTAAAGTCGGGCGGGACATTCTGTTCATTGAACGTAATCTTGAGTTCCTGCACCCCGGCGGACGCATGGCAATTGTGCTGCCACAAGGCCGCCTCAACAATGCGAGCGATAAGACCATTCGAGATTTCATCGCCGACCGCGCTCGGATACTGGCCGTGGTGGGACTTCACGGCAACACGTTTAAGCCTCACGCCGGAACCAAGACAAGCATCGTTTTCTTGCAGAAGTGGAACGACGACCGCAAGGCCGGACCACTTTGTCCTAAGTTGGCGGATTACCCGATTTTCTTCGCCGTAAGTCAGGATGGCGGCAAGGACAACTCCGGCGAGTACGTCTATCTCACCGACGACAAAGGACGACGACTCTACGACCTACACGGCCACCCGATGGTTGACCACGATCTTTTCAATCTTCGCCGATACCTGACGGACCAGTACCACCAGCGGATCAGCGCGGCTCGGGGCCCTAAAGAGAAAGAGGCCATCGAGAAAGCCTATGCAGAACGCCTGCCCTTCGTACCCGACCGCCCCGGCATTGCTGACGCTTTTCGGGAATGGGGTCGGAAGCAGGGATTCTCATTCTGTCAGGAGGCTGAGTAATGGCAGTCTGGAGTGTACTCAATCGTTCCTCACTGCCGGCGACCTTCAGGCTGGACGCTGAGTACTATCAGCCTGATTACCTCGCTTTTGAGCGACGCACCGAAAAAGGGGACCGGCTCGCGAAACTTGTCTCGGCAGTAATGCACCCAATTGAGGTTACCCGCATTTACTCAGACCGTGGCTTGCGAATTCTACTCGCACAGAACATCAGGCCGAATTTTCTTGACCTGACCGTAGAAGTCTACATGCCCGAACGGATTAAGCCGGTAATCGCCCGGAATCTCCTCAAAGAAGGTGATGTAGTCATGACGCGATCCGGTGCCAACTTCGGGGACACAGCCTGCTACCTCGGTGCCCCCACCGAAATCTACGCTTGCGCCGATTGTCTGATATTACGCCCGACCGGAATCAGCCCGGCGTACCTCTCGACATTCCTAAATACAAAGATTGGGCGGGGACTTCTCACACGCGGTGCCTACGGCATGGCCCAACCGCATATCGCTCCAACTTACCTGCGCGGACTCTGTATCCCTCGACTCGGCGAGATGGAGGATAAGGTCCAGCAGATGGTTGAAAAGGCGGGCGCTCTTCGTCGGGACTCCATTGCTATTTACCAGAGAGCCGAATCCGACCTCAACTCCGCCCTTGGTCTTGATTGGGTGAATCTTGCGCCCAGGCTGTTCTACGAGGACAGGTTCGCAAACGCTACCGCCTTCGACCGTTTCGATGCGGAATATTATCAACCGGCGAAACGTACCGTTCAGGAGGCGCTTGCCGCCACAAGAGGCCGCACGCTCGGCGAGCACTTCCGACCCGTCCGGCAGCTCTGGCAGCCCAATCGTCAATCCCCGACCTGTGAAGTTCGCAACTACGACCTTAACGAGGCACTCAGCCCATTCCTCGACGACACGACGCCTACCGCAACGGCCGCCGACATCGATAGCACCAAGAAGGGCAAGAATTTACTTGACAACTCATGAGTTGTCAAGTAAATTCTTGCCTTATTTAGCGTCGAGCTGCTAGTGAATAAACAGGTAACCGTGAACGTTACACGAAAAAAGAATGGGGCTTCGTTGCTGACAGTGCCAGCGGCTCGCCACGATCTCAATACGTTACCGGCGATGCCGGAGTTTCAGGATCTATCTGTACCGCAACAGAAAGTGTTGCGCCGGTTGTACAGCGAGGCCGCACCTTCTTGGGTTTGCGACCTCACGCTCTACGACGAAGGACTGGGCTCTGCACCTCTCCAGTGCGGCGCTTATGAGTTCCGTTGCGGCAGGGACGCCCTGTTTTCTGGGGTTGTGGAAGTTCTCTACGAGATGCGGTGCATTCTGTTTCACGGTGAATTGGTTCCCACTAAAGAAGCCGTGGCTTGTTACGAGCCAGCATTCCGGCTCGTGCGGCGATTCCTGGACTGCGTTATATGAGAGTCGTGATCTATAGGAAAAACAAAACTCGAATCGGGGCGAAAACACGGTCAGACTGGAGTTTTACTGCTGTGACTTAGCGAAATCAAAAATCGCGGCGAGGCCATGGGTGACACCCCCAAAGTTTCGGAGTCGAATACGATCCGGGTTCGCCGGCGATCTAGCCCGGCGACGGCACTACTCCAGCGGCTGGGGCGTGGCCTCGCGCCAGGCCGCAAAGGCGTCGAGGGCGGGCAAGTTCCTGGCATCGTTCAGCGCGGCGACAAGGGCGGCAAGCAGGGTGTGAGATTCGGCGGAGAGCTGCGTCTGGAGACAATTAAGAACTGGCTGCATGGTCCACTCATGGCAAGCATTGCCGCGTTGCAGAGCCGTCTTTACTTTGCCGAGTATCGGCGATAGTGCTGACGGCTCACGCGGGGCTCTTGAAGCCTGCCCTGGTGCTAACAACGTAAACGCAAGTTGCAGCCACAGGATGCGCGGCACGATATAGAGTTCAGCCTGTGCCCGCTCCGCCCAAGCCCGCGAGACGTGGGCTTGACCGTCTTGAATTTGGCCGGTTAGCAATGCCATGCGCGCCAGATGGCAGCAGGTGCTGGGCACTTCAAAGCCCGCGTCGAGCACGCCCTTGAGAAGCTCCGCAGCCTTGTCGTACTCGCCGTGCTGGTAGAGCTCCAGAGCCATGCCGCGAAGCTGCGGCGGCGTGAATGCGGCAGAGCCGCCTGGGCCCTTCGAGTTAAACACCTCCGGGGCCATGTCGTGCAACGTGGCAATGATTTCACTTTGGCCGCGCCCCATTGCTTGGAACAGGCCAGCGTAGTTGTTAACGGCGGCTCTTAGGTGTGGATGTGGATGGCCGGTGGAGCGGGTGAATTGTAGAAAAATGCTGACCATTCGCCGCATCAGCGGCTCGGCCTCCGCCAGCCGGTTGGTGTCCTTCAACAACTGGGCTAGATTATTGAGATCACGAGCGACGTCGGGATGATCGGAGCCGTAGGAGTTCTCGTCGATGGCGAGGGCGCGGCGCATCAGCGGCTCGGCCTCTACCAGTCGGTTGGTGGCCTGCAATAACCCGGCAAGATTATTGAGATCACGAGCGACGTTGGGATGGTCGAGGCCGTAAGAGTTCTCGTCGATGGCAAGGGCGCGGCGCATCAGCGGCTCGGCCTCTACCAGTCGGTTGGTGGCCTGCAACAACTGGGCAAGATTGTTGAGACGAATGGCGACGTCGGGATGGTCGGGGCCGTAGGAGTTCTCGTCGATGGCGAGTGCGCGGCGGTACAAGGGCTCGGCCTCCACCAGCCGCTTGGTGGCCTGCAACAACTGGGCAAGATTGTTGAGACGAATGGCGACCTTGGGATGGTCGGGGCCGTAGGAGCTCTCGTCGATGGTGAGTGCGCGGCGCATCAGCGGCTCGGCCACCGCCCCCCGGTTGGTATCCCACAGCAACCCGGCAAGGTTGTTGAGATCACGAGCGACGTCGGGATGATCGGAGCCGTAGGAGTTCTCGTCGATGGCGAGGGCGCGGCGCATCAGCGGCTCGGCCTCTACCAGTCGGTTGGTGGCCTGCAACAACCCGGCAAGATTATTGAGATCACGAGCGACGTTGGGATGGTCGGGGCCGTAGGAGTTCTCGTCGATGGCAAGGGCGCGGCGATACAAGGGCTCGGCCTCGGCAAAACGAACTTGCGTCTTCAGGAGCAAGCCAAGCTGATTCATCAGCCGGGTTGTCGGGTCGCCAATCTTCCGTTCATCCGCGTAAGTGGTTGCCGCCTGTACGTGCGGCGCCAGCGGCGCCAGCACCGGCCATGCGCGCACGTCTTGCGCGTCGCCCCGAAAGGCCGCGTTGATCCAACGCAGCGCGACCTTCAGGTGCAGGTTCTCCTCGTCATCATGCAGGCTGCGCCGGGTTACGTCTTGCACCAACCGATGCACGGTGAAGGTTGGTTCCTCATCCGCGCGTCTGGCCAGCGAGAAGGCTTCCAGTTCATCCAGCGCGGCGCGCGCCTCGGGCACAAATTGGCCTTCCGCTGTCAGCCCGGCAAACGGCCCGCCGCCGGACTCCATCAGCAATTCCGGAATCGGGTCCGGCGCAAACCATCCCAGCAGCCCCAGCAGCCGCCCCGCCGGATCGCCCAACTGGTTGAACGAGGTTTGCCAGGTGACGGCCACGCTCATGGGGTACTGCATCAGGCTTTCGTCGAACCATTCCAGCACCCGGTCATGCTGGCTGCGCCACTCCTCCAGGTACTGGGCAAAGGTGCGTCGGCTCTTGTTGATGTACGCTCCGGCCTGCTCCAGCGCCAGCGCCAACTGTCCCAACTCTACGGCCACCGTGCGCGCCTGCTGCACGTCATCCGGCTGCCGGCGCCGCCGCAGCTCCGTCTTCTCCAGCAGATAAGCGGTCGCGTCGTCCTCCGCTAAAACGTCCAATTCCAGCGACTTGATCGAACTCTTCCAGCCGCCCAGCCGCGAGGTAATCAGGACCTGCCCGGCCGAGGTCAGCCGGCCCAGCAACTCCTCGACCGCCCTGCGCGCTTCCTTCGTATCCACGCTGTCAAAAATGACGAACCAGCCGGGATGCTGCTGCAGCCAGCGCAGCGCTGCCGCCACTTGCTTTTCCATCTCGCACTCGTCCTGCTCCGGCAGGTTGAACACCGCTGGGCCGCAGAGATTTGCCAGGTTCTGCTGCAGTCCAGCGGACGAGTCGGCCACCAGGAACAACAGGGCGGTAAATTCGTCGGCGTAGCGGTGGGCGTACTCGATGGCCACTTGTGTTTTGCCGACGCCGCCCAGACCATGCACAACAACGGCGGTGGCCTCGGCGGTGATCGCCGCTGCCCGTTGGTGTCCGAGATGCTTCATGCCGCCCAGCGTCTGGCGCAGTTTCGCCAGAAACTCCTCGCGCCCCTTGAACAGCTTCCCCAGACTCTTGTAAGGCAGGTTGCTGACCTTTTGCCCCTCAAGCCCGAGATCGTGAACGACCTCGCACGCCAGTCGCATTGCGCCATCGACGATGGCATAGTGCTTGCCTGAGTGCTTGATGGCGGCGCGGTGGGCCTGCTGCAGGCGCTGTTCCTCTTCGGACTGCTGCACCGGGCCGCAGTCGCGCGGGGCATCGTGGCTGGCGACGTAGCACAGCAGGCGGCGGCCGAAGCATTGTGCCAGATGATATTCCCACTGCGTGTACGAGCGTTCCGGCAGCGGTTCCGGCGGCGTCTGGCCCACGCTGCGATAGAGAGCGCGCACATGCTCCACCGAAGGCCGCGCCCCACAGAGCTCGCCCACTAGGTGAATGACGAGGTCGCACTGGCGGATGTAGTCCGCCAACTGTTCCAGCAATGTGAACGACCCCTGCTGGAAGTCCTCCTGCACCTTGACGGTGTAGGGCTGTCCTGGGAGCGCACCGAGCTGGTTGGCCAGCATCAGGCGATACGAAGCGAACTCCCTGCTGACGCACGAAAGAAACACTTGCATGGCTTGCGTTTTCCCGTGCACAAGAGTCTACACGTGAGTAGTTGAAGCGGGAAGAGCCTTTCCGCCGCTGGTCAACGCGGGTTGGCGCGGAAAGAAGGCGGCAGTTGTTTAGAGCGGCGCTGACACTGAGCGCAGCACCAACAAGGCTTTAGGGCACAGAGGAGCAGCACTATGGAAGGGACATTTCTATTAGTGCTTGGCACAGTTTGGACAAACTGATGTACAGCGGGACGAACTGGGGTTATGCTTTGACGCGTTACCCACGAAGACATCCGCAGGGGAGATTGCCTATGGCAAGATCGGAACATGTCGCGAAGTTGAGGGAAGGGACCGACGCTTGGAATCAGTGGCGGAAACAGAATCCCCGTTTAGAACCAGACCTCTCCTTGGCGAACCTCGCCGGGGCGAATCTCGCCAGGGCAAACCTCCGCAGGGCAGACCTCGTCGGGGCGAACCTCGAAAGGGCGAACCTCGCGGTGGCGGATCTCGCGGTGGCAAATCTCGCCGGGGCAAATCTCCGCGGGGCGTACCTCGCCTGGGCAAACTTCCGTGGGACGGACCTCGGCAAAGCTGAATTCAGAGGGGCTGAAATTGGGTACACGATATTCGGGAACAACGATCTGAGCAAAATCAGCGGGCTAGAGACAGTGGTTCACAAGGGGCCTTCCACAATCGGAATCGATACAGTTTATCGATCTAAAGGCAAAATTTCAGAGGTGTTCTTGCGCGGCGCTGGTGTGCCGGATAATTTCATCGAGTACATGCATTCGCTCGCCGGGCAGGCGTTTGAGTACTACTCCTGCTTCATCAGCTATTCCAACAAGGACAAGGATTTCGCGGACCGTTTATATACAGATTTACAGGCCGAAGGGGTGCGCTGCTGGTTTGCGCCGCACGACCTGCCTCCCGGCACGAAGGTCCACGAAGAGATCGACCACGCTATCCATTTGCACGAACGCCTGCTCCTGATACTGTCGCGAGATAGCGCTAAGAGCGAGTGGGTCAAGACGGAGATCAAGAAAGCGCGACAACGGGAGCTTGCAGAGAAACGGCGCGTACTGTTCCCCATCCGGCTGATCTCGTTCGACGCGCTGAAGCGCTGGGAGTACGTTGATCCGGATACCGGCAGGGATCTTGCGATGGAGATTCGCGAGTACTACATTCCGGACTTCAGCGATTGGAAGAAGGATCAGGATCTCTACCAACAGGAGCTAAAGCGGCTGCTGGAAGGGCTGAAACCGCAGAAAGCTAAGCAGACCAAAGGCGCGAACGCATCGACCTGATTAGAAGCTCCCCGAATTCAGAATTGAAGTTCTGCGACAACTGCCGGTGGATTGCTTAGGCGATTGAGTTCATTTGACCTGCATCTCCACACGAGAATCGCGGAATCTCCTGAACACCGCCTCTGCAATCCTTTCGTCGACATCCGATTGTCCGGCCGGTCCGGGTGCTACCGCCAAGCCTCGTATGATCTCCCCCTGACGCTCACAGGGTACTTTTCCGTAGCTGAGAAAGGTCGTTAAGACGTTCTCATGCCCCATGTTTTGGCTCCACGCCTTGAACTCTTCAGGCGACTTGCAACGCTCTTGGCCAAGGCGTGTGAGGGTACTTCTAAAGCTGTGGGGGTTGAAGTACGATAGCCCGGCGTCGGCGAACGCTTCTCGGAATATGGTGCGAATGGGTGTCGCATTGCTCCACTGCTTTCGTTCCAGGCCCGACACTTCAAACTCGTGCGTCGGCCCCGGCGCGATGCGCGTTGCCGGGAACAGCGGATCGTCATTGCCCCATAGCTTTTCTTCCCGAAGGTAGGAAATCCATTCCGCCACAATCCCGCGAATCTCATCCCCCACCGGAAAGAAGTAGGTGGTGAAGGTCTTGCTGTTTTTTGTCTTAACGTCTCGGGCGTCTTGGTAGACACATTCGGCCGTGAGGTCAACGTGCTTCAGCTTCATTGAAGCAATAGCGCCGTCCCGAGCACACGTCAGAAGTGCGAAGGCGACAACAGCACGGTTGCGGCGCTCGATTTCGGTTCCGACCGGCATGGTATCAATGACGTGCTTCACCTGCTCCACTGTCGGCGCTTTCTTGTCCCGCTGGGCCGTTGCGATGCGCTTGTCCTTGTCGGAAGGATTGAAATACTCAATATCCGCATATTTGATGTGCGACTTATAGCCCGGTACCCATAAGAGCCATTGGAAGAATCGCTTGAGCTGCATGAGTGTGGCATACACGGTCGCCTTGCTCAGCTTCTCTCCGGACTGTTGACCATTCTGTTCGGTAAGGTGCCTCTTGAACGCTCTGGCCTGCTCAAAATGAAACGCCTTGAAATCCCGATGCTTGCTGTCAACCTCGAAACGGTTTAGGGCCTTCGCAGCCGCATCCACGGTCTGCTCACTATGGCCTTTGGCATCCTTCAGCCAAGCGAAGTATTCGTGCTTGATTCGTTCGTTATTTGCGTTGGGTTTAGTCATGTTCAATGTCTCCTATTTCAAGTCACTGTTTACGGTGGGTTCGTTACTCTCACTTATTCTTTGACATAGTTCGTGGCCTCGCAGTAAGGCACCTGGAAGGCTTGGACATAGTTGGAAGGTCAGAGATATGGGCCAGCTTCTATGCGCGCTGGGAGCGGTACGACACACTACGCACACCTGCTATTGAAGAGCCCAATACAGCGGCAAACGGATTAGATTTCCGGCCTTATCCGATGGCCGGCGGCTTCGTTCGAAAAGCTCCTGTTTAGCTCTTCTGGGGCCGCCGAATTTTTCTTCATCTACTATCTAGCGACGACATCCGTAATTGCGACGCGGTCCGCTCGATGACCCGTAATTCAGTCACGCCGCAACTTACCTTGTGCTGCGTGACCCACTTCGCGGGGTAGGGCCGGAAAACTTAGGCCGCGCCGGATCTAACCGGACAGAATTTTTCCACCACGATATGGTCAACCGCTTTGGCGCGCGGGATGCGCTGTGCATCTGTAAATGGCCCCCGATATATAGGCCAGTACAGAGCACGACTACAACATATCGACACATCTGGCTGTTGTGAAGCCGTTTTTCGCCAAATGCCCGCTACGGCGGGACGTGGTGAGCTGCTTCGATACAAGTCCGGTTGAATTCTAATTCGCGGTATCGCTCGCGTTGGGCCTGCCACGGTCACTGGGCTAAGATGGCCAGAGATTTACTCCCCTCCCCCGCTTAGCAGGCCGCTAGCGGTGAAACGCAATCAGATAGAGGCCAGCGTTGGAGGGGAGTCTTGCGGCACCAATAAAAGGGAGAGCGGACAAATACGCGCGGGGGATTGAGACGGAGTTGGAATAGTTGATCGGAAGCGGGGTGGTCAAGGTAGTAGCAGCACCGCAGACCGTCGTTATTGGGCCAATTTCCGGATTGCCTGTGATCCGGGCGCAATCCTAAGCTGATTGGGCTATCCTATTCCGAATGATTAAAACAGGAGCTTTGTACCTCTCGCTTATCCTCTTGTTGATAGTTCTTGCCGGAGCGCTCCGCACCGTCTTTGAGCACCGCTGGTTATTTATCCGCAGCTTTGACGATAAGACACGGCAGGCGTATCTGGTGTTGACCTTAGCAGCAGTGGCGCTGCTCTGCTTGGGGTTTGTCGATCTGCGTCGGATCGAATCATTCAAGATTGGGGGAGTAGAGGCAAAACTTGTAACCTTGCAACAACGAGTCGAAACGCTGTCTGACCAGATGGAGGTGTTCTTCAGGCGCAAGAGAATCGAAGTCTTTGATAAGCACAATTGGAATCATGTAAGAAGGGTGGGATCGTGGCGGACTCAACCTCCTGGTCCGGGACAGCCACCGAGCACTGGCCCGATTCTGGAAGTAACTCTCGAACAGGTCCCGATACCCGGCAGTATCGAGGTATTTGAGGGCGTCCTACTCATGCCCGAACAAAAGTATGTAGTCAACAATAGGGTGGTGCGGTTCCCGGCAAATACAGACAAGCCCATCGACGGCGTGACGATTAAGTACTATCCCCGGATTATTCCAGCCGAGCAGACTGCGCGGCCTTAGTTCCGCAGACTGGTGGTGAAAGAAAAGGCGCGTGAACCCCGTGAAAACCGTCAAGATAACTCGGCAGGAACTGGAGCAGATCAAGAAGCTTCAGGTTAATCCAAGGCTCGATCCCGCTGAATTTTCAATAAACAAACACAAGCAGTCATGGGCTCGCGCACATTTTGGATACACCGGCCCGCAGGGGCAGAAACATGTTCGGGGTTCTTGTCCAAAGTTAGACGAAATAGCAGATGAGTACCTGAGGGTGAGAAGTGAAGGTGGTGCCTTCTTTGTCGATCAAAAGGGGGTCTTCTACAGGCGCAATGAACGCAAAGCGCCAAAAGAATGGTTCATAGCTTTCGAGATTCGTGAGTAACAGTATGGATTCGTGCTGCGCATGATTGTGCGGAAACTGAATTATTCCGGCAGAGCGTGCTGGGCAATTCGGCAGACATGGCCGATAGCATCAGCATCGCTTCCCGCATGGCCGCCCGGTTGCCGCCCCGCAACACTTCCCAGTAAGATTGGTATCCCACCCTATGAGTGGTGAGATTGCCTGCTATAGCCCAGCTGCCTGCCAGGCATTAGTTCCGGGTTGCTCGTAATCCTCTCAGAACAACAGTTCGCGGCATGCCGAAATCGTTCGCCGCTTTGGTACGAGCTAACGGGGAGGGAGAACAATGGATAATTTCAAGTATTCTGACCTGCTGCTTCGTTTGGAAGGGTTCGATCCCTGGTTGAGCAGGCTAGGGTTGACGCCGCACCCGGATGACCGGTTACACCAGGCGTTCAAGGTCCTTCGCGCGGCGGAAGAGGCGAGCCGCAGAGGACACGAAACGGGGGTTTACACCGATATTCACCCAGGGCACTGGTTCCCGATTATTGAATCACTCGAAGCACACGATGTCTTCTCCGCTTTTCAAAACGAACCATCGCCTGCCCTCAGTGCCGCACTCAAAAGAGCTCTGTCAGGTCCGTTCCAGCCGATTGACGAAGGCCAGAAGAACAGAGATGGGAGGAATATTTGGTACGAACTCGCGCTCGCAGCCGAATGGAAACTGCGGGGTGCTACGGTTACTGTTGGGGAGCCGGATTTGCAGCTGATCAGAGACAACATAACTTTTCTAGTAGCGTGCAAACGGCCAGCAAGGGAGCAGAGCGTCCACGCCAATATTCGCGACGCCATAGAGCAGCTTGAAGACAACTTGGACAAAGCGCCACAAGGCGTATTCGGGGTCGCTGCCATTTCCGTTGCTTGCGTCTTCAACCCTGGAGACAAGGTCTTCTCGGGAGACCTAGACGCACTGGGGGACCTACTTGAGAAGGAGCTCGACAAACACAGGCCATACCTGCGGTCGGTGGATGATCCGAGGGTTTGCTGCGTGATGTTTCATGTCGCGACACCAGGCGTTGTCGGGCAGGAGGCTGATCTATCGCGGGTGTCATACGCCGCTGCGCAGGAGCTTAAACACCCCTCCGTCGGCTCGAAGATATTCAAGGAACATGCGCTAGATATGCGTAGTCGCGCTAAACGTTAAGAGCGCCGCAGCGGGGCAGGACGCTCCAGGGAAATCCGGCTCCCGGAAGCCAAAGTGCTTGCCCTTTGACTCCGGCGCGCGTGGTATCCAGACGCGAGCGCGCGAGCGGAAAACCTTGTCACAAGCCGCCTCCTCAGGATTAATTTCATCGTGGCGGGTTCAGATTACTGCGTCCAGGGCATCGGTTTGCGACTCTATCGATTTGCTTCTCCGCCGTGTTGTCGGTGCTATCATTGTGCGCCCGAGGGTGCTTTGTGCAAACTGATGGTACGAAGTTGGACGTATTCATTTCGCATGCTTATGAGGACAAGGAGACCTTTGTTCGTCCGCTGGCTGTTGCCCTCCGGCAGTTGGGGGTGAACGTATGGTATGACGAGTTTTCGCTGAGACCGGGCGACAGTCTTTCACGTTCAATCGATAAGGGAATTGCCGGCTCCAGGTATGGGCTAGTAGTCGTCAGCCGCCACTTTATCGCCAAACCATGGCCGGAATACGAATTACGTGGCCTTGTCGCTCGCGAAATCGGAGAAGACCGAGTCATCATACCGATTTGGTATGGCGTGACGCGGCAGCAGGTGCTTGACTTCAGTCCGTCCCTTGCCGACAAAATCGCCCTCATGGCTGACGAAGGCGCCCAGGAGATCGCCATAAAGGCGTTACGCGAAGTTCGTCCGGATATATACGCCGAGCATCCCCGAAACTTCCTCGAAAAACTCGCCAGCGGACAGGCCCTTCACGAACTTCAGGGGCAGATCGAGCAAACACAGGAGGAGCTTGAGGGTGTTCGTCAGGAATTAGGGCAATACCGGTGCCCTCATTGCGATGCTGAACTTGTCGTTCGTACTGAGGTGGATGTAACTCCGAACGATTCCGACCTGTTCGAAGCCTTTGCTTGTGGGCATGAGCGGGGTGGCGGGAGTCTTGATCGCCCATGTCCGAAAGATCCGCACTTTCCCAAATTCGAAGACTACGTCCTGAAATTCCAGTACACCGAAAAGGAAAGCCGCTATAAGTGGTCTTGCTTTGCATTTGGCAGAACGGCTATGGCGCGCCGCGTTGATCTTACCCGCGGTCTTGGGGAAACGAAAGAACAGGCGGAACAGATGGTAAGAGAAGCCTACGAGCGCACTGCACGTAAGAAATGATAAACGTTCGGTCTAAACGCCCAAGCGTCCAGAAACCAGATTGCTCCCGGGTTGTCGGCAATTCGGAAGTGACCCACTCAAGACGGTCGCACAGAGCCGAATTCTGTTCTGTTGCTGACATAGTGCTGACACGAAGCCAGGAATAACTTCTGGAGAGTGTGCTTGATCGGTTGTAAGTGGCTTATTTATGATGAATTAAAGATGGCGCGCCCTGAGAGATTCGAACTCCCGACCTACTGATTCGTAGTCAGTCGCTCTATCCAGCTGAGCTAAGGGCGCGCGAAGAATGATAGATTTCTGCGTCGCCAAGTGGGGTGTGGTCTGTACGATTCCACTCTCGACTCCGCTGATCTTGATTGTAGCGAGCGTGCCTTCGTTCTGTCCAGTCGCTGTTCCGTGTCTGTTAGCCACAACTGGAAAACTTCGCGTGCCTGCTGCGGAGTCATTGTGGGCTTATCCTCACGGGACCTGTTTTCCCGCAGCCTGCCTGAAGCTATCGCCGCCCTGCGAACCGCCAGCCTTTCGCCGCGTTACAGGATATAGCGCGACAAGTCCTGGTCCTTGACGATATCGCTGAGCATTTTGCGCACATAATCGGCGTCTATCTTTATATCCTTCTCTTTCAGGTCGGGCGCGCTAAAGCTGATTTCGTCCAACACGCGCTCCATGATTGTGTGCAGGCGGCGCGCCCCGATATTTTCCGTGCCTTCGTTGACGCGTGCGGCAAAGTTCGCGATTTCGCCCAGCGAGTCAGGGGTAAACTCCAACTTGATTCCTTCGGTTTCCAACAGCGCCATATACTGCTTCACCAGCGACGACTTCGGTTCGGTGAGGATCTTGACGAAGTCCTCGACCGTAAGCGTTTTCAACTCGACACGGATCGGAAAGCGGCCCTGCAGCTCGGGGATCAGGTCGCTCGGCTTGGAAACGTGGAAGGCGCCGGCGGCAATGAACAGGATGTGGTCGGTGCGCACCATTCCGTAACGGGTATTGACGGTTGTGCCTTCCACGATCGGCAGAATGTCGCGCTGTACTCCTTCGCGCGAAACGTCAGGCCCGCCGTGTCCGCTTTCGCGACCGGCGATTTTGTCGATTTCGTCCAGAAAGATGATGCCGGAGTTCTCGACCCGCTCGACCGCCGTGCGCGTCACCTGGTCCATGTCGATCAACCGCTGCTCTTCTTCCTGGATCAGATACTCAAAGGCTTCGCTCACCTTCATCTTCCGCTTTTTGGTGCGCTGGCCGAAGATGTTGGGAAGCATGTCCTTGAGATTGACATCCATCTCCTCCACGCCCTGGTTGGAGATGATTTCGAAAGCCGGCATGCTCTTTTCGCGTACGTCCAACTCCACCAGGCGCTCATCGAGTTTGCCCTCACGCAGTTGCTGACGCAATTTTTCGCGCGTGCGGGAGTTGGATTCGCTTGGCGCAGGCAGAGTGCCAAAGCCGATTGCGCCTTCGCCGGTGGGCGGCAAAACCGTCGGGGTGGATGGCAAGAGCAGGTCCAGCAGCCGTTCTTCGGCGTTGATCTCCGCTTTGTCGGCCACGTCCTCAAGCTTTTCTTCGCGCACCATATCGATGGCGATCTCGATCAGGTCGCGAATCATCGACTCGACATCACGCCCGACATAGCCGACTTCGGTGAATTTCGACGCTTCGACCTTCAAGAAGGGAGAACTTGCCAGCTTCGCCAGCCGCCGCGCGATTTCCGTTTTTCCTACGCCGGTCGGGCCGATCATGATGATGTTTTTCGGCATCACTTCTTCGGCCATTTCCGGCGGAAGCTTCTGCCGGCGCATGCGGTTTCGCAAGGCAATAGCCACGGCGCGCTTGGCCTCATGCTGCCCGACAACGTACTTGTCCAGTTCGGAAACAATTTCCCGCGGAGTAAGTTCGTCAAGCGCCAACTGCTCTTCTTCGAAGGTGGATGGAAGATATATAGCCACAGATTAACTCCACACTAATACTGGATCACGATCGTTGGACGGAATTTCAGCCCCTGGCAAGCGAAAGCCTCGCTTGCAACCGGCCAGTCGCCGGCGGCCTACAGCTCCTCAATGGAGATGTAATCGTTGGTATAGATGCACGTCCTGGCCGCAATTTTCATCGCCTCTTCGGCTATTTCGCGCGCTGGCATCTGGGTATGGTTCATGAGCGCATGGGCAGCCGCCGTCGCGTAAGGTCCACCGCTGCCGATGGCGGCAATTCCGTCATCGGGTTCGATCACGTCTCCCTGGCCGCTAAGCAGGTACGTCTGCTCCTGATTCGCCACCAGCAGCAACGCTTCCAGTTGACGCAGCATTTTGTCCGTCCGCCAATCCTTCGAGAGTTCAACCGCCGCACGGCCCAGATTGCCGTGGTACTGCTCGAGCTTGGATTCGAAGCGCGAGAACAAAGAGAAGGCGTCAGCCGTTGAACCGGCAAACCCTGCCAGAATCTTGTCCTGGTACAGACGGCGAATCTTGCGAGCTCCGTGCTTGATTACACTTTCGCCAAGCGTCACCTGACCGTCGCCGGCCATGATCACCTTGTCGAAGCGGCGAACGCAAAGAACAGTGGTGGAACGGATTTTGCCGGAAGAAACAATCCCTGGCGGGCGACAACCAGCCAGGGCAAAAGGTTCTGAATTCTTTCTTGCCATTGGACCACTCCGGATTATAACAGCCGGGCTCAAGTCGCTCTCACCCTTGACTGCTGGAATCACGATTGCGGCTCATTACGGGCTCGCATTCCACTTTTCGCGAGCCTGGTCCAACCCTCACAGACGAGCCTCGGCAATCTCCTGCACCAGAACATCGATCTTCTTTTCCAACAGGTTGCGAATGGATAGGATGCGAAGCAGCCGTCCGTTTTCGTCCACGATCGGCATGTGCCGATGATGATTGTCCAGCATTGTCGTCAGTGCCTCGGTGTAGGAAATATTTTCCAGCGCCAGCAGCACAGGTGTGCTCATAAATTCCCGCACAGGAGTGGTTTGCGGATCTTTACCGCTAAGCGCCACTTTCTTCATGATATCGCGCTCAGTGAAGATTCCGGCAACCACGCCGTGCTCGTCAACGACTGCGGCGGCGCCCACACGATGTGCCAGCATCGCTTCGATTGTTTGCGCCACGGTCGCATCCAGCGGGACCGAAGCCGGTGTGTCACTGCAGATGGAAAGAATGCTCATTTAAGAGGCACGTCCTGAAGGCCTGATCTATTGTAAGGTTCCACTCCCCTTTTCCACCAATAATCCATGAGCTCGCCTTTCCGGCGGTCCGTGCTGCCCCAAAAAGCCTGCCAGAAGACAAGCTTCGCGCAAGGGGGTACACAGGCAGGAAACGCCTGCAACTTTCTGATTCTGCGGCATGTCAAATGTGTATGGACTCCCGGGCGGGACAGGCAGGGAAGAACCTTATTGATTTCCTGTCGGCAGCGCGGTATCAACTTGCAATCATGTCGAGGCGCACACGACTTACGGGGGACCGATGAGCTCTATGGGAAATATCTCAGAATCTAATCCGTTGCGGCGACTTTTCATGGAGCTGGTCAGCAGCCACTTCGAGCAGGATGTCGGGCTGCGCGACCAGCAACTCCAGGCGTATGTGGCTAACATGCTGACCGAGTTTTGCGACACCCGGGAACTCTACAAAATACGGGACGCCGCCGGTCGGCCGCTGCATGATGTCGGCGAAATGCTGCTGGAATCCGATCCCATCTATGGCGAAGCGCCCGGGTTCGACCGCGAGCGCCAGGTGCGGAAGCACATCGGCGATTACACATTATTCTTCGCAGGCATGTTCCCTGAGAGCATCAACCGTTTTCGTTTGCGGCGTCACCGCCTGGAGAGCTTCATCGACCTGATGAAGGCGGGCAAGGAGAGTTATTACATCGTCTCCCAGTTCAATCAGTTCGAGTGCGCCAAGGTCGCCCCGCTGTTCGCCAAGCTTTCACGTGAATTTGAGGTCTGCGTCTTCGGTCTCAACATGGTGAAAAACGAGCTGCGGGCCCGGCAGCATGCGATCGTCGATCGAACCGATGAGTCGCTGATGTGATCTCGCCGGAATCTTTGAATAGCGTTGCGCGGGTTCTGCGCCCGGACGCGCAACCACTGCGCGTGCCGGGCTAGCGTCTCTCGAACGAGTAAAAGCTGAGCGAAGACTCGCCTTGGTGAAGGCAGCGGTAGCGCTTCAGGCGCCCGGCGCCCTCGCCCGGATCAAAATGCTTGTCGTGCTCGGCAATGACGACTCCACCTTCAGACAGCAGCTCCAGTCCGGCAATCAGACGCAGCATTTCCTCGTAGGCGCCTTCCATTTTGTACGGTGGATCAAGGAAGCAGAATCGGCAGCGCACCTCTCGCGACGACAGTTCACGCAGAGCTTCCGGCGCACGCTTCTCCAGAATCTCGCAGCCCTCCGTAATCCGCAACGCGGCGAGATTTTCGCGGATGATGCGGACAGCCTTGTGGCTGCACTCCACGAAGTAAACCTGCGCCGCACCGCGACTCAGCGCCTCAATACCGATCGAACCGGTCCCGGCGAACAAATCGACGAAGACCGCGTCTTGCAGACCGCCCGTCGACGCAAGCACGTTGAACAGTGTTTCTTTGAGCCGGTCATAAGTGGGGCGGGTATCAAGCCCGGGCAGCGCCTTCAGGGTCCGGCTTCGGAACTTTCCGGCAATCACTCTCATCAGTCGTCCATGGGCCAGAGCGACTTCTTGGCTGGCGGTTGCAATATGGGTTATGGGCCGTACTGACTGTATAGTAGAGATAGGGCGGATCGAAGCCAACTCGGTGGCCTCCGCACGGGCACCAGGTCGCGCTTGCCTGGCAAGGCGGCTCATCGGCGTAGCAAGATACGTTGAGGAATGATGAAGAACTGGTCTATTGCGGCCGGCACCATCTTCGGGATTCAGTTGCGAATCCACGTCGGCTTCGTCTTTTTGCTTCTATTCATCTGGTTCACCGACACACTGGCGTCCGGCACAGAGGGCGCGGTGCGCGGCATGGCGCTGGTTGGCATAGTGTTCGGGTCCGTAGTGGCACACGAGCTTGGACACGCGATTCTGGCGGTTCGTTCTGGCTTGAAAGTCCGCTCGGTTGTGCTGCTGCCCATCGGCGGCGTAACCGTAATGGAGAATCCGTCGCAGCCCGATTCCAATCCCCAGCGTGAGCTGCGTATCGCGGCCATTGGACCGATTATCAATCTGTTGCTCGCTCTGGTTTCGGGCACGGTGATCGCGCTTTTCTTTCCGCAGGCGCACTTGTTCGAACGGCCTTACATCGTCAGCAGCAATCTGGTGCGCAGCTTCGCCTGGGCGAACCTGTTTCTGGGAGCCTTCAACCTGCTGCCGGCTTACCCGCTGGATGGCGGACGGGTGCTGCGCGCCTGGTTTGCGGAGCGCATGGATCAAGTGACGGCTACGCGGCGGGCCGTCAGCATTGGGCAGTCTTTTGCCATGCTGATGATTTTTGCCGGCGCCGTTTGGAACGCCTGGTTCATGCTGATTGGCATATTCCTGTTCTTCGGCGGCATGCTGGAAGACCGTTCGGCGGTTTTCCAGGCAGTTACGGAAAACGTTCACATGGAAGACGTGATGCTGACCGAGTTCTCGACCCTGTCGCCCGCCGATACCCTGGAGCACGCGCTGGAAAAGGCTTTGCACTCTCTGCAAGACGATTTTCCCGTGGTCCGCGGAACCGACATGGTCGGCGTCATTTCGCGGCAGGTCATCATGGAGAATCTTCGCACCGAGGGCAACGGCTACGTGCAAGCCGCCATGGTCCGCATTTTTCATGTTGCCGGCCCCAAGGAGACACTGGCCAGCGCGCTGGCTAAAGTCGGGCGCGCCGGCATCTCGCTGATACCTGTCGTGGACGGTGAAAGCCTGGTGGGCATCGTTACCATGCAGAACTTGATGCACAGCATGGCTTTGCTCTCCGAAAGGCGCAAACTGCGGAGCGCCGCCGAGTAGGATTAAAACCCTCAGCCCGCCGAGTGGCGCCTGTCATCTTGGGCTCAAACGAGGCGAGACCCGCGCCACCAACAATCTGCCACTTCTAACGAACTCGACACCGGGGATAACACACTGAAGCACGTCGATTCCATTCCGCAAGCCGTTATTTCCGCTCGGGCTGCTGCCCGCCTTCGCGGCGGTCACGTCTGGGTTTACCGCTCCGACCTGGAGCAGGTTCAAGACGCCTCGCCCGGCGCGCTGGTCTCGGTAACCGACCGGCGCGGCAAAGCGCTCGGCACCGGCCTCTATAGCAGCGCCTCGCAGATAGCGGTTCGCTTGCTGGCTCGCGATGGCATTGCTCCCGGTCAGTTGCTGCCCCTGGTTCGCCAACGCATTCTTGACGCGCTGGCCTTCCGCCGCCAGACCGTTCGAGACAGCGACGCTTACCGCCTCATTTTCAGCGAAGCCGACCTGTTACCGGGACTGATCGCCGACCGATACGGCGATTTGATAACCCTGCAAGTTCTCACCCAGGCCATGGATCTGGACCCTGTGCGCGAAACGGTGACCCGGACGCTGGCTGAGGAACTCAAGCCCGCCGCCATTATCGAACGCGTGGACACGCGCATTCGGGAACTGGAGCAATTGCCTCCGCGTCCGGATCAGGTAGTGTTCGCCTCTGACGAATCCGCTGCCAAGACAGCGACCGTCGTCAGCATGAATGGCATTCGCTTCCATTACGACGCGCTCGCCGGACAGAAGAGCGGAGCCTTTCTCGACCAGCGTGAGAACTACGCCGCCGCCGAACGTTACGCCCGCGGACGCGCCCTGGATATCTTCACCTACCAGGGCGGATTCGCCTTGCACCTGAACCGGGTTTGTGAGCAGGTGACGGCCGTCGATGCCTCACTGCCGGCCCTGCAAATGGCCGAGAAGAATGCTGCCCTCAACGGCGGACGCGAAATCGAGTGGATTGAAGCCAACGCCTTCGACCTGCTGCGCGACTATGCCGATGCGGGCCGGCAGTACGAAACCATCGTGCTCGATCCTCCGGCGTTCGTCAAGAACCGGCGCACCCTGGACACCGCCATGCGCGGCTACAAGGAACTCAATCTGCGGGCGATGAAGATGCTCACCCATGGCGGTGTGCTCGCGACCTGCTCCTGCTCGTTCCACGTCGCGGAAGCTGAGTTCCTCGAGATGCTTTTGCAGGCGGCCAACGATGTGCACCGCGAAGTGCGCATCCTGGAGAAACGGGGTCAGGCCAAGGACCATCCCGTGCTGCTCGGGGTGCCGGAAACCGCGTATCTGAAGTGCGTGATCTGCCAGGTGCTATGAGAGTGGCATCTGAGTGGTTGCCGAATATGGCCCCGCGCGAAATTCCAAAACATTCCGACTCTCCCCTCTCAAGATATTCCATAAGAGTAAATAAGTCTTTAATTTATAAGTAATTACAGTGGTTACACGCCTCTCGATTTTTCTCTATAATTATTTGACATTAATACACTCATATTTTATGATTCACTTTTAATGCAATCTCCGGCAGCGGCTGCCGTTCATCCGTATTGATCAAATCCGGCAAAAGATTCAGACTGAGGTTCAAGTTATGGCCATTCGATGGGACAAATTAACGGTTAAGGCGCAGGAAGCCTTCCAGCGCGCCAACGATCTCGCCTCCGAGCACGGCAATCCCGAGGTGATGCCGGTGCATCTGCTGGCCGCGCTGCTGGAAGATCGCGAAGGAATCGTGCTTCCGTTGCTCGGCAAACTCGGCGCGCAGGCCAATGCCGTGCAGCAGGCGTCGATGCGCGAAATCGAGCGGCTGCCGAAGCTGGGCAATGCCTCGGCGCAGGCGCATTTAGCGGATTCCACCACCGAACTGCTGGACCAGGCGTTCAAGCAGGCAGCCAATTTCAAGGACGAGTATGTTTCGACCGAACACCTTCTGCTGGCGATCACGCAGTTGAAGCGTAATTCGGCGCGCGACCTGCTGGCCGCGGCCGGCGTAACGTACGACGCCATTCTCAAGGCGCTGACCTCCGTCCGTGGAACGCAGAGTGTTACCGATCAGAATCCCGAGGCGAAATACCAGGCCCTGGAGCGGTACGCGCGCGATCTGACGGAGCTTGCCCGCCAGGGAAAACTCGATCCCGTGATTGGCCGCGATGATGAGATTCGTCGCACCATTCAGGTGCTCTCGCGACGCACCAAGAATAATCCTGTGCTGATTGGCGAGCCGGGCGTGGGCAAGACGGCCATTGTCGAAGGTCTGGCGCAGCGCATCGTCGCCGGTGACGTTCCCGAGCAACTGAAGAACAAGCGCGTAGTGTCGCTGGATCTCGGAGCGATGCTGGCCGGGGCGAAATATCGCGGCGAGTTCGAAGACCGCCTCAAGGCCGTGCTCAAGGACATCGAGGAAAGCGACGGCAAGGTCGTTCTCTTTATCGACGAGTTGCATACGCTGGTTGGCGCTGGCGCCGCCGAGGGCGCCATTGACGCCTCGAACATGCTGAAGCCGGCGCTGGCCAGAGGCGATCTGCGCGCGATTGGCGCAACCACGCTGAATGAGTATCGCAAGTACATCGAGAAAGACGCCGCGCTGGCGCGCCGCTTCCAGATCGTCTTTGTCGGCGAGCCCACTGTCGAGGATACGATTGCCATTTTGCGCGGCCTGAAGGAGCGCTACGAAGTTCACCATGGAGTCCGCATCAAGGATTCTGCGATTGTGGCTGCGGCAATGTTGTCGCACCGTTACATCAGCGACCGCTTTCTGCCGGATAAGGCGATCGATCTGATCGACGAGGCGGCGGCCTCTCTGCGCATCCAGATCGACTCGGTGCCGACGGAGATCGATGAGCTTGAGCGGCGCGCCACGCAATTGGAAATCGAGCGCCAGGCGCTGAAGAAGGAAGACGACCCGAATTCGCGCGAGCGGCTTGAGATCGTCGAACGCGAACTTGCCGGTCTGCGCGAGCAGTCCAATGCCCTCAAGGCCCGCTGGAAACAAGAGAAAAGCGCGATTGCCCGCATCAGCGATTTGAAAGAGAAGATCGAGAAGCTGAAGCTCGACCAGCAGAACGCCACGCGGCGCAACGATTACGAACGCGCTTCGCGCATCCAGTACGACGAGCTGCCGAAGTTGCAGCGCGAGCTGGACAAGCTGAACTCCGATTCGGACAACGAGCGCTCGCGCATGCTGAAAGAAGAAGTGGACGAAGAGGACGTTGCGCGCATCGTCAGCAAGTGGACCGGCATTCCGGTTTCGAAGATGCTCGAAGGCGAAGTCAAGAAGCTGGTCGAGATGGAATCGCGTTTGCGGCAGCGCGTGATTGGGCAGGACACGGCGCTTGAAAAGGTGGCCAATGCCATACGCCGTTCGCGGGCCGGACTCAGCGATCCACGGCGTCCGATCGGCTCTTTTATCTTCCTTGGTCCGACTGGCGTGGGCAAGACCGAGCTGGCCCGGGCTCTCGCCGAGTTCCTGTTTGACGACGAACACGCCATGGTGCGCATCGACATGAGCGAGTACATGGAGAAGCACTCGGTTTCGCGGCTGATCGGCGCGCCTCCCGGCTATGTTGGCTACGATGAAGGCGGGCAGTTGACCGAGGCTGTGCGGCGGCGTCCCTACGCGGTACTCTTGTTCGACGAAATTGAAAAGGCGCATCCCGATGTATTCAACATCTTTCTGCAAATCATGGATGACGGCCGCCTGACCGACGGCAAAGGCCGCATCGTCGATTTCAAGAACACCATCATCATCATGACCTCGAACATCGGCGCGATGTTCCTGCAGGGTGATCTCTCAACGCCGCAGAAGTTCGCCGAGGCGAGTAAGCATGTCATGCAGGCCCTGCAGCAGCACTTCAAGCCGGAGTTTTTGAATCGCGTGGACGACGTGGTGCTTTTCAATCCGCTCGGTGTCGAGCAGTTGTCGAAGATCGTCGAGCTGCGGTTGGAGGACCTGCGGAGACTGCTGGCCGATCGCAAGATCTCGCTGGAGTTGACCGATGCCGCCAAGCGCGTGTTGCTCGGCGAAGGTTACGACTTCAATTACGGTGCGCGTCCGCTCAAGCGCGCCATCCAGCGGCTGGTGCAAGACCCGCTGGCGCTGAAGATCCTCGACGGCGAGGTGCTGCACGGCGATCATGTAGTGGTCGACGCCGCTCCCGGCGGCCACGCGATGGCATTCAAGGTCGAGCGCCACGCCGCGGAACGCCAGCCGACGAAGGCCTGAGCGATTTCAGGGAGGTGGCGGCTGCCTCATGGGATATACCTCCTGTGAAACTGCTCGAAGTCCGACACGGTGGGCCGGACAAGCATGTGTGGCCGGCCGAGGGGCTGCTGAAAAACTTGTAGCAGTGTCATCCTGAGGTCGCACCGGTTTTGTGCGACCGAAGGATCGGCTTTATTTTCAGGACGCGCAAACAGCAGATCCTTCGCTGCTCCACCCCAGCAACGGCAAAAAGCGGCCGTCGCCGGGGACCCCGGCTGCGCTCAGGATGACATCTCGGAGAAAAGTTTTTCAGCAGCCGGCCCAGAAAGACAAACCATGTTGATGCTTGCGCCCCCCGGTTTCGCGGGGAAACTCGCAATCCTGTGGATTGCACCCGTGCTGACGATCGCGCTCTCGGTTCCGATGGTCCTCGGCAAGATACCGCCTAACCGCTTTTACGGTTTTCGTACACGGAAGACTCTATCGAATCCCGAAGTCTGGTATCGCGCCAATCGCCTTGCCGGAATTGATTTGATCGTTGCCTCGCTGGCGAGCCTTCTCGCATCGCTCCTGTTGCTTCCGCTGCTGCTGGAACAAGACGCTCTGCTCGCAAGTGTGCTGCTGTTCGCTATGGGGGCGATGCTGGCAACCGGTCACAGTCTTTGGCAACTTCGGAAGCTGTAGAGAGGCGAGGGGTCGAATTCACAGTGCGGAATTCCGGTGCCGGTCGACATAGCTCGCTCGGAAGGGAATGCCTGAGCCTGCTGTTGGAAGCTACTTGCTCTCGGCAGCAGTGCTGGCGGAGGGTTTGCTCTCCGGCACGCTCGCCGTGGAGCCTGCCTCGGCAGTGTCCTTCGAGTGCCCATTATCCTTTGCGGAGCCCTCGGACTTGGAACCCTTGCGGGCATAGTCGGTTACATACCAGCCTGAGCCCTTGAACTGCACGGTGGGAGCGCAAAGCAGTTGCTCAACTTCTAGTCCGCACTTGGGACACACACGAACAGGATCGTCGGAAAACTTCTGAATTTTCTCGAATTGATGTTTGCAGCTTTTGCAGCGATATTCGTATAGAGGCACGAAGAAGACTCCGGAGGGTAATCAGTTTTCGTCCCGAATTGCCGGTATGATCACGGCGCCCAGCTCAACCAAGCCCCCAAACCTGTCTTAGAAGGCAAGGGCGGGAACACAGAAGTAGATTGCCTGCTTTCATTCTAAGTTGCCGGGCACCGGGACGTCAATTCTGCCTGCGCGGCCCCGCCAGCGAAAAAGTTGGCTTTTCGGATTGGGCATTATGGCTGATAGTAAGAGAAGAAAGAAGAAGGAGAGCAAGATTGTCTGCCAGCGACACCAGCCCGATGGACAGTGAGCGTATCAAGAGACTCCTTGAGCGAGACCGTTTCGCCCACGAGAACGGAATGCGGATCGTCGAGATTCGTCGAGGATTCGCCCGAACGGAGATGACGGTCGAAGCGCGACACCTCAATGCCGTCGGCATTCTGCAAGGCGGCGCATTGTTTACGCTCGCCGACCTTGCCTTCGCCGGCGCCTCGAACTCGCATGGAGTTGTCGCCGTAAGCGTCCAGGCGGATGTGACCTGGTTCAGGGCGGTCGACGGCGGAAAGCTGACCGCCGTGGCAGAGGAAGTTTCCCGCAGCAGCAAGCTCTCGACCTGCGTCGTCCGCGTCAGCAACGAACGCGACGAACTCGTGGCGCTGTTCAAGGGCGTTGCCTACATCAAGGGATCGCCGTTGGAAGCATAGGCGCGCGTCCGTAGCTCGCTATATGTATTAGGATGTCATCCTGAGTTCGCCGGCTCGCTTTTGCCGTCGCAGGTGGGGAAGCGAAGGATTTATCTAGAGTCTGTTTCATAAACAGTTCTTTGAAGGGGCGCGGCTTTAGCCGCGCCGTTCAGAGCCAGCGATAATGCGGGCTTTAGCCCCGGAGGGAATTTGTCATTTTCTCTAACTTAGATTTTATGAAAACAAGTTCTAAATAACGAACTCTCCGGCACTGACTGGAACAACGTTTCCGCCGACGAAAATATCGGTAACCGTGTCGCCCAGTCTTCTGCCGCGAACGAAAATCTTGCTGGGACGGCGCATCTCGATGCCCTGTTCAATGAGCGCGCGCTTCTCGCTTTCGAAAACTCCATGCCGCACAGCCCACGCGGCGCAACAGCCGGCGGCCGAGCCCGTCGCCGGATCTTCTCCGTTATAAAAAAGCATGCGGGCATGCAGGGCAGCGCCAGGCAAAACGGTTTCGCGGCAGACGCAGTAGAAAAACCGGCCCTGGGTTTTGCCCAGGTACTCGGCGGCACGCGCGAAGTCGAGCGTGAATCGTTGCAATCGCTGCAGCTTGCGAAACACGACCATGACGAACGCCAGCCCGGTCGAAACCGTCTGCACCGGCAGCCCGGTATCGATCTCCGCCACTTCCAGGCCGAGCACGCGCGCGACTTCCTCCACCGCGTGGACCTGCCCGAACTCCGGGTCTCGCTGCCGCATTTCGCCGAAGGCCGCGCCCGCATCGTCGAGGCTGAACTGCACTGGAATTTTGCCGACCTTGAGATCGAGTTCCACCAGCGAAGCTCCGCTCTTCCGATGCAAATGGAACGCCGTGCCCAGCGTCGGGTGCCCGGCGAACTCCAGTTCCTCTTCGACGGTGAAAATGCGTACCTTGACGCCCTGCTCGCGCTCCGTGGCGGCGTCGCGAGGCAGAATGAAAGTGGTCTCCGAGAGCCTGGTCTCGCGGGCCAGCGCCTGCATCTCGGCATCGCTCAAGCCGCGAGCATCGTCGAAGACCGCCAACTGATTTCCTTCCAGAGGCTGGGAAGTGAAGACGTCATACTGCACGAAGGCAAACCGCCGTGGCTCTTTCATCGCATTTCCTGGCCTTCAGGGTATCAGAGCCGAATCGTGCAGGGCAGCCCGAAGCGGAATTTTGTTTGGAGTTGACGAGCAGCAGCGGCTCGGTTGTAATCGATGCGCCAGACTTGTTGGCCGTGCGCGCGCGTTGACGAGGCGCCCCGCACTGGCTGTATTGCGGAAGCGAAGGGGGTCCGGTGATCCTCCCGGTCTTCAAAACCGGCGAGCGGCAGGTTCGCCCTGTCGCTGGTGCGTTCGACTCGCACACGCTTCCGCCATT
>Ga0181524_10001511_pt1 | contig 26453 bp, 24 predicted proteins | sample PEATcosm2014_Bin_34_FD_119761 | JGI IMG/M metagenome (GOLD analysis project Ga0181524, IMG submission 119761) | Peatland microbial communities from MTU Mesocosm Facility, Houghton, MI, USA - PEATcosm2014_Bin05_60_metaG | ecosystem: Environmental > Terrestrial > Soil > Wetlands > Peat | place... | reverse complement strand
TCCTGCGGAATTGGCTACGGGTTGGAACACTGCAGAAACAATCTTCTTTTGGTCACACCACCAGCACAAGCGGCGACATCGGTCGCCGTGCATGAAGCCCCCGAAAATCGAACGGGACTATCAGCGCAGCCGAAAACGAAGCCCGCGCTCGCCCACGGCGTCCCCCAAGCCGGGCGCGTCGCCCCCGACGATAGCGCTGGCAAGGGTGCCGACACTGCCGACATCGCCGAAGGACTGATTTGGAAAAACTTCTTCCCTTTGCGGCGGGAAAATAGGCACGCCAATTCATTGACTTGACAGGCCGGCGGACTAATCTCGCCGCCCTGCAGACGGACCGAACAGTGGTCCGAGCCTGCCGCTCGCTGCTTGCGCGGCACCTACGAGGAAGCGTCGATGGCGATTCATTTCAATCAGCGAGAGATAGCGCCGATCCCCGGGACCAACGGTGTGGCGCGGCAGCCGCTCCTGAACGCAGCGCGCGTGCCCGGGATACTGTTTCAACTCGATCGCCTGACGGTCGCGCCCGGCGGCCAGGCAGCGCTGTCGATCGGGCCGAACGAACTCGCCTGGTTTCAGATGATCGACGGCGCGGCGACGCTCCATACGGGAGGACGCGACGTTGCGGTCGGAGCGAACCATATCGGGCTACTGCCACCCGGCTTCGCGGGAACGCTGGTCAGCGATGGCGGCGCGACTTTATTATTCGCTCTGGTGCCTAACGTGGCAGCGCTCGATCCGACGATCCGCAGCAATCCGCCGCCGTTCCGCCTGATCGACTGGCGTGATGAGCCGGTGTTGCGTTCCGAGCATGACGCCCGCAAGCGCATCTACATCGTCACGCCGAAGATGTTCGGGATTCGGGCCATCCGCGGCGAAATGATCATCTATCCGCCCGGCACCGAATGCCCGGTGCACCACCACCGCGGCGGCGCCCATTTCATGTTCTTCCTCGCCGGGCGAGGCACCTGCTATGCGGGCGCCGATCAAGTCATGGCGGTGCAGCCGGGGGACGTCGTGTATTATCAAGACCTTGAGCCGCACTGGGTTAAGGGTGGCGACGACGGCGACATGATCTTTTCGGAATTCTTCGTTCCCAGCGCCGTCGCGACCGAGTGGGCCGACCCATCGAAGGTGTGCACCTGGATCCCGACGGGCATCAATTACCGCGGCGGCGCTCCCTCCCGCATCATCGAAAAGCACGCGACCAGCCATCTCGCCGACGTGTGAGCCGTAGGTTCCCGGCGGTCTTGCTGCGCCCCGCAGCGTCAATGCGCGCGCGGTCAGGTCAGGCGATTTTGTTCCTGTTATTCCGCCTTGATGCCCGCGAACTTGATCACCTTCGCCCACTTCGCGGATTCGTCGGCGATGAAATTTCCGAATTCGGCGGCGGTCATGGGCCGCGGCTCAATGCCCAAGGCGAGAAAGCGCGCCTTTACCGTGGGGTCGGCGACGCCGGCGCTGATCGCCGTGTCGAGTATGTCGACGATCTCGATGGGGGTATCCTTGGGCGCGCCGATGCCGTACCAGCCGCCGCCGACGTAACCCGGCACGAATTCTGCGATGGCGGCGACGCCCGGCAGCGCATCCGAGCGCGTGGCCGTCGTGACGGCCAGTGCCCGCAGCGTGCCGTCTTTGACGTACTGGAGCGCCTGAGCCATCGGCATGAACGCAAGCTGCACTTGTCCGTTCAGCAGATCGGTCGTGTAGTTGCCGCGATACGGCACATGAACCAGGTCGACGCCGGTCATCATCTTGAACAGCTCGCCGCAGACATGTTGCGTCGACCCGATCCCCGGCGAGGCCATGTTGACCTTGCCCGGATTGGCCCGGGCATAAGCGATGAGTTCGGGAACGGTTTTCACAGCAAAAGACGGATTGACCAGCAACACGAAGGGCGTGCGGCCGATGCTTCCGACCGGCACGATATCGCGGAGGAAATCGAAATTCAGATTTGTGTAGAACGAGGCGTTGACCGCATTCGTCGAAACCACCCCGAGCAGGGTGTAGCCGTCCGGCGCGGCCTTGATGGCGAGTTCGGTGCCGATGTTGCCATCCGCCCCCGGCCGATTATCGATGTTGAATTGTTGACCGAGTCGCTCCGACAACCATTGACCGATCAGACGCTGCGGGATGTCCGGCCCGCTGCCCGCGGGCCAGCCGACGACGAGACGCACCGGCCGCGTCGGATAGTCGAGCGCGGCGACCACGCGCGACCAAGCCGGCAACGCCGTAGCGACCGCTGCTAGATAGAGAAAGCGTCTGCGGCGAAGCTGCATGGTGGCGCCCCCGTTAATTGGCAGAAGAAGTCCCGATCGCCAGCGCCACGAATGCGATTACTTCGAGCAATCGCCTGCATTTACTGCCGCTCATGGCTGTTCACTCGTCGAACGTTCCACGGACCTGGAACCTAGCCGAGCGCAAGTGAAATGTGGTTTCGATGTTGGTCCGCAATTCGGCAGAACCGGCTAAGCGTACTAAGTCTATCGAAATACTATTCCGTATCCGGCACCCCGAAATGAAGGCCTGGTGTTTCCAAGGAGGAGATTATTTCGCTAATGTCGAAATAGTTGCATAAACTCACTAGAATTTGGCTGGAGAGGTCATATCGATGTCGCAGGTCTCAACGAAACGGAAGACCTCCACCGGCCGGCGCGTGCATGGCCGTGGGCGCGTTTTCGGCTCGGTGACCGAGGCGATCGGCGACACCCCGATCGTGCAACTGCATCGGCTGCCCGAGATGCACGGCGTCAAGGCGAACATTCTCGCCAAGCTCGAATATCTCAATCCGGTCGGCAGCGTGAAGGACCGGATCGGCGTCGCCATGATCGACGCGATGGAGGCTGCCGGTGCGGTCGGTTCTGACACCGTATTGATCGAGCCGACGTCGGGCAACACGGGCATCGCGCTCGCCTTCGTCGCCGCGGCGCGCGGTTACCGTTTGATCCTGGTGATGCCCGAATCGATGTCGCTCGAGCGGCGCAAAATGCTGAAACTGCTCGGCGCCGAAATCGTATTGACGCCGGCGGCGCAAGGCATGCGAGGCGCGGTCGCGAAGGCCGAGGAACTCCTCGGGGCCACCAAAAACGGCGTGATGCCGCAGCAGTTCCTGAACCCTGCGAATCCCGCGATCCATCGGCAAACCACCGCCGAGGAGATTTGGAACGACACCGGCGGCGAGATCGACATCTTCATTGCCGGTGTCGGAACCGGCGGCACGATCAGCGGGGTCGGCCAGGTCTTGAAGCCGAGGAAACGGTCGTTGCGGGTGATCGCCGTCGAGCCGGAGGGCAGTCCGGTCCTGTCCGGAGGAAAGCCGGGACCGCACAAGATTCAGGGGATCGGCGCCGGCTTTGTTCCCGACGTCCTCGATCGCTCGGTGATCGACGAAGTGGTCACGGTCGGCAATCAAGCCGCCTTCGACACCGCACGCGCGCTCGCCCGCTACGAAGGCATCCCGGCGGGCATTTCATCCGGAGCCGCCATGGCCGCGGCGCTTGAGATCGGCAAGCGTGCGCGGATGAATGGAAAGAATATCGTCGTCATCCTTCCATCGTTCGCTGAACGCTATCTTTCGACGGCGTTGTTCGACGACTTGTAAGCGACGAAGGTCGCGCCGCGCTCGCAGATGAAACTGCCGGGGGAGTTGCCAGCGGACCAACGGCGCCCCAGACCCGAGCGCGGAAACTGCGCCCAATAAGCCTCGCAGCAGCGCTCGCAACATGGCGGGCCTCCGTCTATGCCGCGCCGAGTAGATAATAGTCCGAACTGCGGTAATCGACGTCGTCGGCACGTTGCAGCGCCGCATGTGCCGCCGCTTTCGGGCTCTTGAAAATCTGGCCTTCGAGAGCGTTGAAGGCATGCGTCGCCGCGAAGAACCGGAAACCGTGTCCATCGCGAACCACAATGCCGGCCTGAACCGTGACGTGCGCGAACTTGGGGCGGATTTCGATGATGTAGTTGTCGGTCATGAAAAATCTCCTGCCGCCGGCATCAGCCGGCGTCCTGCTCGAATAACGGGGGGGACGAGGGACGACGCGATCAGCCGTGCCAGCACGGACACGCGCCGGTCGCTGCCGATGCGCAGCGGCAGGAGAAGTGGCCTCGGGAGGAAAGTCGACCTAGCCAGAAATGAAACGTCATCGCACAGTCTCCATCACGTTAGGAGCCCACGAAGACGCTTCGTGGCGCTTTAGCTTTGGTGACGCGGCGCAAGCTGCTCCATCAAATCCCGCGGCCCGGAGGATGCCGCCCGAGCGGTAGAAATATTAGTTACTCTATCAATTTTGTCAACTATAATGGCGCTTCGTCTATCGTGTTTCGCGGGCGTAACAGCCCCGCTGCGTCAACACTCCAATGGAGGCCAATCATGTCGTCACAATCGCAACATCCGCAAACTCTTGCTCTGCACGCCGGCTGGCGTGCCGATCCAAGCACCGGCGCCGTCGCAGTGCCGATCTATCAGACCACCTCGTATCAATTCCGCGACACCGAGCATGCGGCCAATCTGTTCGCGCTCAAGGAGCTCGGCAACATATACACACGCATCATGAACCCGACCAACGACGTGCTGGAAAAGCGCGTCGCCGCGCTGGAAGGCGGCGTCGCCGCCTTGGCGCTGGCGTCGGGGCAAGCAGCCTCGGCATTCGCGCTGCAAAACCTGGCGCGCGCCGGCGACAATGTCGTCAGCTCGACCGACCTCTATGGCGGCACCTGGAATCTGTGCGCCCATACGCTGAAGGACCAGGGCATCGAGGTGCGCTTCGTCGACCCTATCGATCCCGAGAACTTCCGCCGCGCGACGGACGACCGCACCCGAGCCTACTACGCCGAAACATTGCCAAACCCGAAGCTCACGGTGTTTCCCATCACCGAGGTCGCCGATATCGGTCGCTCGTTCGGTATTCCGCTGATCGTCGACAACACGGCGGCGCCCGTCCTGGTACGACCGTTCGACCATGGAGCGGCCGTGGTCGTTTATTCCACGACCAAATATCTTGGCGGCCATGGCAATTCGATCGGCGGCCTCCTGGTTGACGGCGGCAATTTCGACTGGGCCGCCCACCCACAGCGTCAGCCTACGCTCAATACCCCCGATCCGAGCTACCACGGCGCGGTGTGGACCGAAGCGGTCAAGCCATTGGGACCGATCGCCTATATCATCAGGGCCCGGGTCACGCTGTTGCGCGACCTCGGCGCTGCATTATCGCCGTTCAACGCGTTTCTCATCCTGCAGGGTCTGGAAACGTTGACGCTGCGCATTGCGCAACATTCACAGAACGCCCAAGCGGTGGCGAACTTCCTGCTCAAGCGGCCCGAGATCGTGCGGGTCATTCACCCCTCCGTGCAAACCGGCGTTCAGCGCGAGCGCGCCGCGCGCTATCTCAAGGGCGGCCTGGGCGGTCTCGTCGGCTTCGAACTCGCCGGCGGCAAGGAGGCCGGCCGCCGTTTCATCGACGCCCTGCAGTTGTTCTATCACGTCGCCAATATCGGCGACGCGCGCAGCCTTGCCATTCATCCCGCCACCACCACGCACTCGCAGCTCACGCCAGAAGAGCAAGACGCGACCGGCGTGTCCGACGGCTATGTGCGCCTTTCCGTCGGCATCGAGCATATCGACGACATCATCGCCGATATCGAACGCGGGCTTGCCGCGGCGTCGCAATTCGCAAAAGCGGCGTAGTCGGTGATAGGCTGCGATCCGACCTTTCGGTCGCGAGAGGAGTGTCGCGATGATGCGAGGATCTCGGTCGCAAGCCCCTGGGAGCCAAGTGATCATCGTCGGTGGCGGAGCAAGCGGCGTGCTGCTTGCCTGCCACCTGCTCCGCGATCCAGCCTGTGACCTGCATGTGACGCTGATTGAGAAGCGTCCCGAGGTCGGGCGTGGCATCGCCTATTATACGGCCAACCCCGATCATCTGCTGAATGTCCGCGCCGCCAATATGAGCGCCTTTCCTGATCAACCCGATCATTTCTGGCGTTGGCTCTGCGCACGCCCGGACGACGGTCCGGCGACGTGGCAACCGTGCGGCGATCCCTTCTGCTTCGTTCCCCGCAAAATCTACGGAGACTATATCGCGAGCCTGATCGCGCCGTTGCTGTCCGACGGCGAGCGGCCCGGCCGGCTTCGTATCATCAGGGGCGAATGCGTATCGATCGACCAGGTTCGATCCGGCATCGCCGTAACTCTGGCCGACGGCCCCTGTCATCGCGGCGAGATCGCCGTCCTTGCCACCGGACATGAAGCATCGGCCGGCGCTAGCGGCTGCTACGTCGATCCGTGGACCACGCCAGCCGAAGCCGGCGTAGCGTTGGATGCCAGCGTCCTCATCCTGGGCACCGGCCTGACCATGGTGGATTACCTGCTTTCTCTGATCCTGGGCGGCCACAAAGGACCGGTCGTCGCCTTGTCGCGACATGGCCTGCTGCCGCGTGCGCACCGCCCGGTCCAGCCGCTTCCGATTGCCCGGGCCGACGTTCCCTTTGGAACTGGCATGAGTACGCACCTGCGCTGGCTGCGAAATCTGATCGATACGCACGCAGCGCAAGACGGCGATTGGCGCCGCGTCGTCGACGGCGTCCGGCCTTTCACCCAGCAGATCTGGCAGCGCTTGTCGATTTCGGCGCGGCGCAGCTTTCTCAGGCATGCGCGGGCGTGGTGGGACGTGCATCGGCATCGCATGGCGCCCGAAGTCGAAAGCCGCATCAATGCCGCGAGCGCGTCCGGTCGCTTGACCGTGATAGCCGCCAAGCTAGGCACGATCGACTCGAGCGACGCGGGCGCTCTCGTTCGTTACCGGCGACGGGGCGCCAGCACTGTCGAGACCATGCAGGTCGACAAGATCGTCGACTGCCGCGGCATCGGCGCAACCCCGCTCAAGATCGTCAACCCGGCATTGTGCAGCCTGCTCGAACGCGGCCTCGCGCGGCTCGATCCGCTGCATATCGGAATCGACGTGACGTCGGATTGCGCCATCATCGACCGCTCCGGGGCGCCGTCCGAGCGGCTGTTTGCGGTGGGCCCGCTCACGCGTTCGGCATTCTGGGAAATCGTCGCGGTTCCGGACATTCGCAATCAGTGCAAAGCCTTGGCGGACCGCCTCGCGCGTGCTTTGGTCGATTCCACGTCACCACAATTTGCACCGCACCGCGAGCAAGGCTCGCCAAATTAGCGGATAGTCCGTCGCTGTGCCGGCCTTCCGACGTTGCAAGCCGCTCAGCTCAGTCGGTGATCAACCGATCGCCTCGACATAGGTCATGACGAGATAGAGCACCGCTTCGGTCGAGCCAAGATTGCGATAGCTGTGCTGTACGTCGGCTTCGAACACCATCGCGTCGCCTTCCGCAAGGGTCGTCGACCGGTCCGAACTAGTATTGATCTCAACGGCGCCCTTGGCCACGATCAGGTTTTCCCTGGTTCCTGGCGCATGCGCTTCGGCATTCTCGCAGTGGTTCGGGGCCAGACGCAACTCGTAGAATTCGACGCGCCGCTCATGATCGAAAGGAAACAGCGCACGCGAGGTGAAGCGCCCGTCGCTCGAGGACAACAGCTTTGCCTCGTCGCGCTTGAGCACAACGCTTCCGTGCGTCGCCTGCACCCCGAGCAGATTGGCGAACGGGACGTCGAGCGCGGTCGCGACTTTCCAGAGCAGACTGATCGTCGGCGTGCTCTTTCCGGTTTCGATTTGTCCGAGCATGGCGCGGCTGACGCCCGATAGCTTGGCCAAGCGTTCGAGCGAATGGCCGCGCCGCGTGCGCAGCCGTCTGAGGTTCTTCCCCACGATCGCCGGCAGATCGGCGGGGACATCGCCGGGATATTCGCCACGGGTATCCGGGCCGCGCGGAGCCAACGACGTGCCCTCACCCATCGGCAGTGCCAGCGGCAATGGCGACGCCCGCCATCCACATCGGCAGCCACCCGATCACGACCGGCAGCAAGACCGGCATCGCGAAGGCCGGTCTGCTCAGCATCATGTCGTAGGGAATCATTGGGGCCAGCGCCGAGTCTTGATTGCAGCGCGCGCGATAGGCGGCAAAATCGACGATATCGGCGGCTTGTCGACTCATCCTAAGTCTCGCAAGCTGGCTACGGGAATGCGATGCTATTTAGTCTACTCATTTAATCAAGCATTCGGGGAACAAAACGAAATTACTGTGGTGACGATAAAAATAGCGCTGGAAAAATTCTATGATCGATGGCATATATAGATTATATGATTTTCCTCTCATTCCCTCAGCGCGGTCGAACATGCTCACTGCAAAAGGAAAGTACGGCCTCAAGGCGCTTGCGCACCTCGCCACGCTCCAGCCGGGGCAGACCACCCAGGCGATGGACATCGCCGAAGCCCACAATATTCCGAAGAAATTCCTCGATGCCATTCTCGGCGATCTGAGGAATGCCGGCATTGTTTTCAGCAAGAAAGGACCGGGCGGCGGCTACATGCTTGCCCGGGCTCCGAGCGACATCAAACTCGGCTACGTCATCCGCACGATCGACGGGCCGCTGGCGCCCATCGCTTGTGCAAGCCGTACGGCCTATCAGGCTTGCCGGGACTGCAAGAACGTGAAGACCTGTACCGTCCGTCTGATGATGACGCGGGTCCGCGACGCCATGTCCGAAGTGCTCGATCGCGTGACCATCGCCGACATGGTCGCCATGGGCGACGGCAGCAACGTCGCCTTGATGTATCATATCTAATAAAGTCGATCGGCAGGCTCTTCGTGGCGGCGTATTTTGCGGCCAGCTATCTTGCGACCAGCTATCTTACGGCGATGCATTTTGCGCCCACTGCGAAAGACCGCATCAGGCCCCGGCGGCAGCGGCCAGCGCGGTCCGCGTTGTCGATCGCGACCCGGTCACGCTCGCGATCAGCCACTCGACGATGCGCTCGCCCGTGCGCCAGGGACCGAAGCCGGACGCGACATTGATGTGTCCGCTCGCACCCGCGTCGATAAACTCCGCGCCCCAGGCCGTCGCCAATTCGCGTGCGCGATCGACTTCCATAAAAGGATCGTTGGTACTGGCCACGACGATGCTGCGAAACGGCAGTGGCCGCAACGGAATCGGCGCGAAGCCCCGGGTATGACCGGGAGTGTGGCGCCCGGAATCGACGTCCGCCGGCGCCACCAGCAATGCCGCCGCGACGGGCAGATCGGGCCGCCGCACCGCGACGTGTGCAACCAGCGGGCAGCCGAGGCTGTGCGCGACCAGCACCGTTCCCGGGCGCAGTTCGATGGCTGCCGCCAACCGGTCGAACCAGCGCTGCAGGTCGGGGCTGTCCCAATCGTCCTGCTCCACCCGGGCGGCGCCCGGCAGCGCGCGTTCCAGATGGGTCTGCCAATGGTCCGGTCCGGAACCGCCAAGGCCCGGCACAATGAGAACGGGGGTCGTCACCATTGTCCTCACCAGGTTGCGATCCTCACCAGGTTGCATCCAGCCCTAGATGCGCAAACACTTCGCGCCGCAGCTCCGCCAGATGCGGATCGCCGCGATGACGCGGATAAGGCCGGTCATTGACGACCTCGGCCTTGATGCGTGCCGGTCGCTCGCTCAGCACGATGACCCGGGTGGCGAGAAACAGCGCCTCTTCCACGTCATGGGTAACCAGGAGCGCGGTAAATCCGGCCCGCTGCCAGAGCGAGACGAGTTCTCCCTGCATGGCAATTCGCGTCAAGGAGTCGAGCTTGCCCAACGGCTCGTCGAGAATGAGCAGCCGCGGGTCATTGACCAGCGCACGCGCCAACGCCGCGCGTTGCGCCATCCCGCCGGAAAGCTGGTGCGGATAGGCATTGCCGAATCCGGCAAGCCCGACCAGGCGCAAGGCATCGTCGGCGCGCGCGCGATGGCTACGAAGCAAACCGCGTGCCTCCAGCCCGAGGGCGACATTGCTCCAAACCGTACGCCATGGAAACAACGTCGGGTCCTGGAACACGACGACGCGCGAAGGATCCGGTCCATCGATCACCGCGCCGTCCATGAGCAAACGGCCGGAGCGCGGCGGTTCAAGTCCGGCGACAAGGCGCAACAAAGTCGATTTGCCGCAGCCGCTCGGGCCCAACAGTGCAACGAACTCCCCAGGCTGCACATCAAGAGTGATGCGCTCCAGCACCGGCAGCGGTCGTCCATCGAGCTCGAAGTGATGACTGACGTCGCGAACATCGAGCGTTGCGCCGAAGCCATGCGCTGTTTCGGGATCACGCGGATCCGCCTGCTGGAGCGCGACTGCGGCTACCATCGCACCAGGCCCTTCTGCCAAGACAACAGGCGGTCGCGCAAACGGAACAGCAGCGTCATCAATCCGGAGCAGATGAGCGCCATGATCAGGAGCGCCGCATACATATTGGCATAAGCGGCCCAGCCCTGCGCCCATTGCAGATACCAGCCGAGACCCGATTTGACGCCGAGCATTTCGGCAACGACCAGGACCGCGAACGAATTGCCGAGTCCCATGAACAAGCCGACGAAGACGTGCGGCATGGCCGCCGGAATCGCGACCTTGAAAACGAGGAAGCCCTGCTTGGCGCCAAGCGTGCGCGCGATGTCGTAATAGGCGCTGTTGACGCCGGCCACCCCCGACCACGTCAGCACCGTGACCGGGAAACCCGTCGCGAGCGCGATCAGGAAAGTGCTGGCACTGAGACTCGACGGAAACACGAAAAAGGCCAATGGCAGCCACGCCGTGGCGGGCAACGGGCCGACGAAACGAAGGATCGGATGGATCCAATATCCGACCGCCCGCGACCAACCGATCGCCACGCCGACGCCGAAGCCGATCGCCGCCCCGATAAAATAGCCGCCGGCCAAGAGGCGCAGCGAAGCGATGACGCTTTCACCCAGACGCACCCAGTCATCGATGATGACTTCCAGGATGGCCTGAGGGGGCGGAAAAAACGGCATCGGCAACAAGCCAAGTTTCGCCGTCACCGCTTCCCATACGCTGGACAACACCGCCAACGCCAATAGCCAAGGCGCAAACCCTTGGGCGCGCCGCAAAGCCACAAACTGGAAGCCGGCGAAGCTCGCCAATGCTGTCGCTGCCGCCAGGATGCCGAACACGACCGCCAGATTTCCGGTGTAACTCCAATCGCTATCCGGCGTATCGGGCCAGCGCGCGGTCAATAGGGCGGCCGCGAGCCAAGCGCTCGCGGCCACCAGTCCGCCGAGCAAGGCGCGACGATCCGGCCCCGGAGGCAAAGCAAACGCGGCGATCGGCGCGTTCGTTGCCTCCTCGATGCTTGAACTGCTCATTGCCAAAGGCGATCAGCTGAGAACATCCGCATAGACCCGATCGGCAAATCTGGCCGAGTCCGTGCTCGGCTTGATCACATTCACGAGCTTGAGCTCGTCAGTGTAGAGCGCGATCTGCTTCTTCAACGATTCACCGATCGGATGATTGTGATGGGTATGGCTTTGCAGCATGGCGGTGAGGTCCTCGACTGAACCCTTGCCGCCGTAGCCGGAAAACACCGCCGCCGCATCGGAGGGATTGGAGGCGACCAGCTCACCCGCCTCGAGCACCGCCTGCGTCAGCGCGGTCGCCACCGACCGTTCGTCGCGGATAAGACTGCCGCGAACAGCGAGGACGCAACAGGTGCGGTCGGCAAATTCGTCGGACAGGTTGGTCGCCACCTGGTTCAGCGTGCCGTCCTTGAGCCAGAGATAGGTGCGCGGATCGTTGTCGGCGAGCGCCTGGACCTCGCCTTTCTGGACCGCGAGCGCCAGGAGATCGCCGGGATATTGCCGCCACTCGACGTCTTTGTCCGGATCGATGCCGTGCTTGACCAACATGATCGAGAAGAAATTCTTAGCCGGGCTCGCCTGGTCGCTGATGGCGATCGATTTGCCGCGCAGCGAAGCGAGAGTGTCGATGCTCGCCGATTTCGCGCCGAGCAGCCGCAAGCAGCCGCCATGGACGCCAGTGGTGATCCGGACATCGAATCCCTGCTCCAGCGGCTTCAGCCAGCGCAGCGCCATGCCGATGCCGGCGTCGGCCTTGCCGGTCGCGATCGCTTCGAGCAATTGCTCGGTCGAGCCGCCGAAATTGACGAAATCGACATCGAGATTGTGGTTCGCGAAAATGCCGCGCTCCTTCGCGACAGGGGCGGCCGCGGTGCAGATCGCGGTGGCGTTCCAGGCGAGCTTGAGCTGACGCGGCGCCCCCGGCAGCACCACGCTGGTCGCGGCGGTGTGACAGAGCGGAAATTGGCCGATCACCTCGCGCAGCGAGCCGGCGCCGGGCGCGGTGAACGCACGCGCGGCGCTCAAGGCGCCGAGCGGCGCTCCGGCCGCGAATGCGCCGGCGGCCGCCAGGATGGTCCGCCGTGACAGAACGGCGGGCGATTCGCTTTCAAGCTCATCGTCCGGTCTTTTGTGATTCTCGGTCATCGGTTGTCTCCAGAATCCACCTTGTTCCGAGCGACGCCGCGCAGCGCCGGCGCGCCCCCTTGGTGCGCAATCGCACCCTCCGTAGGGTGAAGCGTAATACGTCGATTGACATAGTCAATCGTTTTTATAGAGTATTGGGGCGAACAGAAAGGTCTGCGCCATGCAATTGATGGCTCGCCTTATCGACAAAGTGCGGTGGAGCAGGCGACGCGGGACCGCTGACGAACCGTCCAACGGCCCGGACTCCGACGTCCCCCTCAGCTTCGGCGAGTTCATCGCCACTTCGACGCTGCCGGATTTCGCCAATTTGCCGTTGGAGTTCTGGCCGGGATATCGGTACCTCGCTGAAACCGACAGTGAGGTCTGCCCGCCAGTCGCTTCGGATTCGCCGCGACGATCATTGAGACGAACGATCGCGCGGTTCATCGGCATACGGCGGACCACTTTGACGACGTTGACCGCTTTGATTCAGGCGCCGCCGGTCAGCCTGAAAGACAGATCCGTCGGACGGTCCGTTCCTGCCGGGACTGCCCATCCGACGTCGCGATAGGTATTGTTCGCCGGAAGCGAATGGACCGTCACGCGCTGTCGGCTATTTTCTCCCGGACCGCGGCGGCAGTCCTCACGCTACTGCGCCGGATGGAAAACCAACGTCCTCAGCTCGATGCTTTCGCGCGGTGGCGCATCGGCCGGCGTCGTCGGATCGGTAAAGGCGCTGTGGGGCGCGAAGCGGGCACGGCCGTCGGTGGCTGAATCGTAACATTTCAGCAGCAGCACCTCGTCGGCACGCATCCGCGAAAAATAGTACCAGCGATGTGAGGGCCGGTAACTGACAGAATAGGTCTCGCCGATGCGGTGCGGATAGATCAGATCCGAGGCGACGAGGTCCTGCGCTTCGACGGTGCGCGCATCGCAAACGGCAAGCGGCGCATCAAGCAGCGGGCCACGAATCGGCCGCCACAGATTGATCACTTGAACCCGGCCGCGCAGCAATTCCTGCGCCTCGTCGGGGATGAGATCGCGCACCCGTTGCGGCCCGGACTTAGCGGTGTGGTCGACGTGAACGCGGCTCACAGGCTGCCGGATCCCGTCGCGGCGATCTTGAGCCCCCGGCACACGGCGGCGCGTCGTATGGTCGAAGATAAAGACGCGCGAGGCGCCGGTTAGGTCTTTCAAGAGCCGCTCGGCCTCCGGATAATAGACGTTCTTGACTTCATCATCGTCGTAGAAATCGCGCACGGCGCTGTCCTGTTCGACCAGCGCGAAGCCGTGCTGATCCAGCGTCAACTGGTCAGTAAGCGGCCGGCCGTCGCGGATCGGCACTCTGAAAGCGACGTTCACCGCCGTCGTGCGCGGCTCGTTCGGCGGCGGCTCGAAAGCATAGCTCCGCGGCCGCTCGCCGGTCGGTGCGAGATAATTCAGCTCAGCCTCCACCGCCGTCAGATTTTCGCCAAGGCTGCTCACGGTCATGGGTCGCTCCTGAAGTTATTTCACCTCTCGCTAAAGTCTATTGTGCTTATAGACTATATGGGGTTAGACTTCCAGCGGCAACGCGCCGGGCGAAAAGGCTGCCGCCCCACCGAGCCAGGATCCGTCGACTTTTTTGCGAGGTGACCGTGCTGCACCGAATCCGTCGCAATGCCGATTTCGGCTTTGCCACGCGCGCCATCCACGGCGGTTACGACCCTGCCGAAGCCCATGGCGCTCTCACGCCACCGGTTCACCTGACGTCCACTTATGTGTTCGATACCGCCGAACAGGGCGCCGAGGTATTTGCCGGCACGCGCGACGGCTATATTTACGGGCGCACCAAAAATCCGACGCAGTCCATCCTGGAGGAGCGGCTGGCGAGTCTGGAGGGAGCGGAATCGGCCCTTGCCGTTGGCTCCGGAATGGGCGCCATCTCCGCCTTGCTTTGGACCTTGCTCGATGCCGGCGGCCATGTCGTCATCGACCGGGTGCTCTACGGCAATACTTTTGCGCTGTTCACCAAGGGACTGACCCGTTTCGGCGTGAAGGTTTCAGTCGCCGATTTTACGCGCCCGGAAACCGTCGCCGACGCGATCAGCAGGGACACGCGGCTATTGTTTTTCGAATCCCCGGCGAACCCCAATCTGCGGGTGATCGACATCACCGCCATCGGCGCACTGGGCCGCACCGCCGACATCCTCACGATCGTCGACAACACCTTCGCGACACCGGCGTTGCAGCGTCCTATCGAGCACGGCGCCGACATCGTCGTGCACTCGGCGACGAAATATCTCGGCGGTCATGGCGACCTCATCGCCGGAGCGATCACGGGACCCGCCGCCATTGTGAAGACGATCCGGCTTCAGGGCTTGCGCTATCTTACCGGGGCTACGTTGTCGCCACTTTCGGCGTTCCTCATTCTGCGCGGCTTGAAAACGCTGGAGCTGCGCATGGCACAGCATTCGCGCTCTGCATTAGCGGTCGCCAAAATGCTGTCGAGCCATCCCGCCGTCGCCGCCGTCCATTATCCGGGACTGCCGAATTTCCCGCAGGCCGAGATCGTCAGGCGCCAAATGTCCGCCGGCAGCGGACTTGTCGCGTTCGAATTGAAGGGCGGTCTCGCCGAAGGGCGCGCGTTGATCAATGCGCTCGAGCTCGCCCAGTGTGCCGTCAGTCTTGGCGATGCGGAAACGCTGGTGGAGCACCCCGCCAGCATGACGCACGCCACCTACTCCGCGGCAGAACGAGCCCAGCATGGCATTGCCGAGGGACTGATCCGCATGTCGGTCGGCCTCGAGAACACCGAGGATATTCTCGATGACCTCGACTGGGCGCTGCGGCGGCTGGACAACTGATCGATCTAATTGGGCTCCCCATCATCGAAAGGTCATGCCATGAGTTACGCAACGATCAGCGTCACGCCCGTTACCCCTCGTATCGGCGCCGATGTCGAAGGCATCGGCCTGGCGAAACCACTCAGCAACCGTCAGATCGAGGAACTGCATCAAGCGCTTGCGGAGCACCAGGTTCTGTTCTTCCACGATCAGCCGTTGGACGAGGAAGCCCAGAAGCGGGTCGGCCGGTATTTCGGCGAACTGCACATCCACCCCAATACGCCCGGACCCGAAGGTCATCCCGAGATATTGCCGATCCATGCCGACGTTAATTCCAAGCGCGTCGCCGGCGAGTACTGGCATTCGGATGTGTCGTGCGACGAGGAGCCTCCGTTGGGCAGCATCCTGTACCTGCACACCGCGCCGACAGCGGGCGGAGATACGCTGTTCGCCAGCCAGATTGCCGCCTACGACGCGCTGTCGCCGCGTCTGAAGATCTATCTCGAAGGGTTGACTGCGACGCATTCGGGCGACCACGTCTATCGTAGGCACAACGCGCTGGAGGATCGCAACGACACCGGCAAAGTCTTTCCGAAGGCATCGCATCCGATCGTTCGCACCCATCCCGTGACCAAGCGCAAGGCGTTATTCGTCAATTCAACTTTCACCACGCAGATTGACGGCGTGCCGCAAGACGAGGGGCGCGCGATTCTGAATTATCTGTTCGCGCACAGCACGCGGGAGGAGTTTCAAGTGCGATTCCGCTGGCGTCCGCACTCGGTCGCCCTTTGGGACAACCGCAGCGTCCAGCATCTCGCGATCTGGGATTACTATCCGCAAGTCCGCTCGGGGCGCCGCGTCACGATCAAAGGCGACCGGCCCTTCTGACGATGTCCGTATCCCGCTCATCCGCCGGCTTTCGCCAATATATTGGCCGTCATTCCAACATAACGGACGAAACCATAGCCTAATCGAGCATTTTGGACGGACGAACTTGCTAATTTTGTGAATAAAACGGAAACGAAATCCCAAGCGCGCCGTTGGCGCTTTTCGTGATCTACCGCCCACCCGGACCCAGATCAGACCAGCAACCAGATCAGACATTGAGGGGCCGACCACATGGCCGATGACACCGCAGTTCGCAGTACCCTGGCAGAAGGCGCCGCGCGTCAACTTGCCAATGCCACAAAGACCCGCGCGCAATGGGGCGGCATCACACCGCGCTGGCTCGTGCCTTTGTTACAATGGACTCCCGTCGAGGCCGGTATATTTCGTTTGAATCGAGTCAAGGAAACCCGCGGCGCGACCTCCGCTTCGTCGGCGGACGTCGAATGCAACCCGCCGCGGGATCGCGATCGCGACCTGCCGGAAACCTTCGTGGACTACGAGGAGCAGCCGCGTGAATACTTTCTCAACGCGGTGACCACGGTTCTCGACGTACAGACCCGCGTCTCCGATCTCTACAGCCATCCATTCGACCAGGTTCAGGAACAGCTCCGCCTTTTGATCGAAAAGGTCAAAGAGCGGCAGGAGAGCGAACTCATCAATAGTCCTGAATACGGCTTGTTGGCCAGCACCGCGCCGTCGATGAAGATCAAGACGCGCAATGGTTCGCCAACGCCTGACGACCTTGATGAGCTCATCGCCAAGGTTTGGAAGGAGCCAGCTTTCTTTCTAGCTCATCCGCGCGCGATCGCCGCGTTCGGTCGCGAGTGCACCCGGCGCGGCGTGCCGCCGCCCACGGTGACCATGTTCGGTTCGCCGTTTCTGACCTGGCGAGGTCTTCCGCTCGTGCCGTCCGACAAGGTGCCGTTCGAAGAAAAGAAAAAAGTCGGCAGAACCAAGATCCTGCTGTTGCGCACAGGGGAGAAAAAGCAAGGCGTAGTCGGCCTATTCCAGCCGGGCGTTCCTGGCGAGGTATTGCCGAGCCTCTCGGTTCGCTTCATGGGCATCAACCGTAAGGCTATCGCCTCCTATCTGATCTCGCTCTATTGCTCGCTTGCGGTCCTGACCGAGGATGCGCTTGGCGTTCTCGAAGATGTCGAGGTCGATAAGTATCACGAGTACGATCACAAATATGCCTGATCTTCATCCTGCAGCGAATCCCAGCGCGGCATCGGCGGCGGCCGGGGATGCCGGCTTGCCTCAGGCGAGCCAACTGGAGCAAATGGCAGCTTCGCTCGCCTTGGCGCCCGATCCCTCGGTGATTGCGAGAATGGCAAACGCCCTGTTCACGGCTGTGCCGGGGAGCCCGGTGCCCGCACCGGGAGCGGCACTTCCCTCGGCGCCGGTGTTTGCGGTCGAGCCGGTATATACTTCAATTCCGGGCGTGCCTTCCGCCGGCGTCCCGCTGAAGCCCAACAACAATCCCGGAATGCCTACACTGCCGTTGCCTGGCATGGGAGCGGCCCAGCCGTCGGCTCCGGGTCTCGCCGCCGAACCTCGATTGGACCCGGGCACATTAGACCCAGGCGCATGGGAGCGGTCGGCCGCGGGTGCAGCCGCACCGACTGCTCAAAGAAGCTTTCCCGATGAGCCGGATTTCAGCGCGCTGCCTGCCGCACTCGAAAGCGCTCTATCGTTTGTTCCCCGTTTCGATGCGCCTGCAACTCCGCACGGACATATCGGCGCCTTGCCAGGACCAGCCTCAGCGACCGCAAACCCCGGCGAGGCTTATTACTTCTTGAACTACGCTCAGCCGATCACGGAGCCCGCAGCGACAGCCAAGGCGACGTCATTCGATCCTTCCGTGCACTCCATCGATCTTGGCTCATTGTCATCGCAGCACCGGCCCGAGATCGGGGCGGCCAAGGTTTCAGGCGTTCGCGCCTTCGATCCGCATGTTTTTCGTCGCGATTTCCCGATCCTCGATCAGAACGTCAATGGCCGCCCATTGGTCTGGCTGGACAATGGCGCAACCACGCAGAAGCCGCAGGCGGTGATCGACCGCCTTGTCCGATTCTACAAATTCGAGAACTCGAACATCCATCGCGCCGCCTATACCCTCGCGGCGCGGTCGACCGATGCCTACGAAGCGGCACGCGAGAAAGTTCGGCAATTCATCAATGCGCCGAGTGTTCGCGACATCATTTTTGTGCGCGGCGCCACCGAAGGCATCAATCTTGTCGCCCAGTCATGGGGACGTCGAAACGTCGGCAAGGACGACGAGATCGTCGTCACCCACCTCGAGCATCACGCCAATATCGTGCCGTGGCAGCAACTCGCCGCCGAGAAGGGAGCCCGACTGCTGGTCGTCCCGGTTGACGACAGCGGCCAAGTCTTGCTCGGCGAATACGAGAAATTGCTCAGTCCGCGAACCCGCATCGTCGCGTTCACCCATGTCTCGAATGCGCTCGGTACGGTCACTCCGGCGCAGGAAATGACGGCGATGGCCCATCGCCATGGCGCAAAAGTGCTCCTCGACGGCGCCCAGTCCGTATCTCACATGCCGATCGACGTGCAGGCGCTCGATGCGGACTTTTTCGTTTTTTCGGGCCACAAGATGTTCGCCCCCACCGGCATCGGCGTCGTTTTCGGCAAGGCAGCCGAACTTGAAGCCATGCCGCCCTGGCAGGGCGGCGGCAACATGATTGCCGACGTAACGTTCGAAAAGACCGTCTTTCAAGGCGCGCCGGACCGTTTCGAGGCGGGAACCGGAAATATCGCGGACGCGGTCGGGCTCGGCGCGGCGATCGACTATTTGAACACGATCGGCATGAGCAACATCGCCGCCTATGAGCATGAGCTTTTGGCCTATGCCATCCAGGGACTTTCGACAGTGCCGGGTCTGCGCCTGATCGGCTCCGCGCGCGAACGGGCGGGCATCATCTCTTTTGTGCTCGATGAGTGCAAAACCGAGGATGTCGGCAAGGCGCTCGACCGCGAAGGCATCGCCGTGCGTGCCGGCCATCATTGCGCCCAGCCGATCCTGCGGCGTTTCGGCTTGGAAGCGACCGTTCGGCCTTCGCTGGCGCTCTACAACACGACGGAAGATATCGACGCGCTGGTCAATGCATTGCTGCGCATCCAGAGTGGCCGCGGTCATGCGCTCTATCGCTAGGCCCGCACTCATAAATCGACGTTGGTCACCAGCGGCTAGGGGGCAGCCTTAGAAAGACAGGAGTTGGATTCCTGCCGCGCCGAGAATTACGGCCAGCACGTAGCGGGTCATTGTTTGCGACAGCCAGCGCAGGCCAACGGTTGTGCCGATCGAGGCCCCTGCCAAGGCTGCGAAAGCGTAGAGCCCTGTGTCAATAGTAGGCGCCTGGCCGGCATAAATGGCGGCGGCAAGTCCTACGGCTGAATTTGCCAATATGAAAGGCGCTGAAAGCGCTGCCGTTTGCTTCGGCGATGCCCAGTGCAGCGCAATCAGTAGGGGTGCAAGAAACACACCGCCACCGACGCCGGTAAGCCCCGACACAAAGCCGACCGTCGTCCCCATGCTGATCGCGCCCCACCACGGGGTTGGCTGATCTGGTTCCCCATCCCGCGCTCGGCGAAAGGCAAGAATTGTCGCGGCCAATAGAAGCACTAACCCAGTGACCGTCTTATAGAGGCGCTCATCTAAGACTATGAAGCCACCGACAAGAGCCATTGGCAGAGAGCCGAGCAGGAGTGGCCTTAGCTTTGCCCAGTTCACCAAGCTTGCGCGATTGAAAAGCCACGTCGAGTAAGTCGCGGCGACAACGTTGAGCAGCAAAGCGGTGGGCCGCATCTCGTTTGAGGGAAATGAGGCGAAGGCCATCAGCGCGAGAAACGCGGTTCCACCGGCTTGACCAACCGTGGCATACAGCAGGGATACAGCCCCGAACAGCAGCGCAAGCATAATGGCCGGGCCGTCCCTTTCAATTTCCCGCGCGACGCTTCCCGCTACCGATCAATGCGCCCAACTGGCGTGCACATCCGGGCGCGGATCGGGACTGGTGAAGCCGCGCCGGTTCGGCATTTCCACCCGCGGCAGCGAGTCGGCGTCAAGCACGGCATTTTCCGGGACAATGCCGTTGAGATAAAGAACATAGGCCGACACGGCGTATATCTGATCGGCGGAGAGCGACTGAGGTGCGCTAAACGGCATCGCACGACGGATGTAGTCGAACAGTGTCGTGGCATAGGGCCAATAGCTGCCGACGGTTCTAATCGGCTTTGCGGTGGCGAGCGTGCCTCGTCCGCCGACCAATTGATCCATCGGCTTGCCCTCGCCCTTGGCGCCATGGCATCCGGCACAGGTCTCGGCGAAAATCTTTTGTCCATCCTGCACGCTGCCGCGCCCGGCCGGCAGCCCTTGGCCATCGGCACGAACATCGATATCCCAGCCGGCGATATCCTGCGCGGTTGCGACATGTCCCAATCCGTAACGGGGACGATCCTGCGCGAGCGCGGGGACCTGTGCGCCGCAGATGAGGAGCGCAACGGCAGCACCGACATTACGCAACATTGGTCACCGCGCCTGCGGCAGAGACGCGCCAGCTCTGGATCGCATTGTAGTGATAGTAGGAATTGAGTCCGCGCACGTCGACCAGCTCGGGCCGCTTGGGCTGGACGTAGCCGGTATCGTCGACGGCGCGGCTCTGCAGTTGCGCGGGTCCGCCGTCCCACGACCACGGCAGCCGAAATCTCGTCAAGCATTTTGGCAGGATCGGCTCTTGTAGTTCAGTCTTCCGCCAAGTGGCGCCGCCATCCGTGGAAACATCGACGCGTTTGATGCGCCCGCGCCCGGACCAGGCGAGGCCGGAAATTTCGTAAAAGCCTCGGTCGCCGAGCTGCTGGCCCCCGGAGGGGAAGGTAATCACCGATTTGGCTTCCATGACGAAGGTGAACTGGCGCGCCGTGCCGTCGGGCATCAGGTCGGTATATTTCGATGTCTCCTCGCGCGATTGGAACGGCTGGTCGCCAAGCTTCAACCGGCGGAGCCATTTGACGCTGGTATTGCCCTCATAACCAGGCAGGAACAGGCGCAGCGGATAGCCCTGCTCCGGCCGCAGACGTTCGCCATTCTGGGCATAAGCGAGGAGCGCGTCGTCGAGCGCCTTGGCGATCGGAATGCTGCGGGACATGGCGGCGGCATCCGCTCCTTCCGCCAGAACCCAGGCGGCGGTTGGCTTGATGCCTGCTTCCGCCAGCACGGTCGATAATCGCACGCCGGTCCATTCACAACAGCTGATGAGACCGTGGGTATCCTGCACCGTCGATTTTTCGTTGGTGCCGGTCCAAAAGCTGTTTCCCGAACACTCCAGAAAGTACGCGCGCGATACCGAAGGGAACCGCATGAGATCGTTCATATCGAAGATCATCGTGCGATCGACCAATCCGTGAACGACGAGACGATGCCGGTCCGGATCGATCGCCGGTACGCCGGCGTGGTGACGCTCGAAATGCAGACCGTTGGGCGTGATGATTCCGAACGAATTCTGCAATGGCGTATTCGAAGAAGCCGCCGTCAGCGTCGGCGTTACGCTGCGTGGCCGGCGAATGACGTTCTTCTCGAACGGCGATGGCACGCCGTATGCCGGACTGAGCACGGCAGCGCCCTGCTCTTTCATCCATTGCGGCACATCGAGCGGAACACCGCCGGCAGGTTCGGCGAAGGCGGTTTTCGGTCGAGACGCTTCGCGCACAGCAACGCTGCCCGCCGCCACCGCGGCCGCGCCGAGAAGATTGCGTCTGCTGAAACGACGCTGCCGTGGCCGCGCATCGATCATAGGCCCACATCCACCTTCCTTCCGTCCGGGCGACCAAAATCCGCGACGTGAAGTGCTTTGTCAATATAGTCTACTCGTGTAATAGATTGTTTCGGCGTGCCTGCCCGGCACGAGAATGAACGCCGCGACATGAAGTCGTCCGCAGATCGTTTGTGCTCGCAGCAATCTCAAAGGCGCAGCCGCGCTCACGTACGCGATCGCTCCGCCATCGCGCAACCCCGTCAAGGTCGAATCAAAAACTTGTTTTGCAGTGTCGTCTTGCTGGAAAAATCTCTTTCATAAATCTCGAAAAGTTCGCGCAATACATACTACCCGGGAATGGCTAGACTACCTCGTCGGGCGAGGGGCAGCGATGACAGAGACGGATCAGCAAATAGAATATCTGCGGGACGATTCCAGTTTCGTGCCCGAAGCATCTTCGCCGCGTTGGAATCTCGACGCCATCGTTTCCGAATTGAGATTTTCACGCGAGGTCAGCCACAATATCAGACCGAATGGCGTCGTGCGGCGGGCGCCGTCGCGCGACGCGCTTTCCCGAATACTCGAAAATCTGTCGGCGGCACTCTTCCCGACCCATTTTGGCCAATCGGAGTTAGGCCGCGAGAATATCGATTATTTCGTCGGCGCAACGTTGAACCGCGCGCTGGTGTCGTTGGTCGAGCAGGTGCTTCGAAGTCTGTTGTTCTCCGGCGATGTTCGCAGCCCTGCCGAGGTGTACTCCGACGCCGCGTCGATCGTGCGTGATTTCGCCGGTAAGCTCCCGTCGATCCGTGGGCTTCTGGTCGGCGACGTGCGCGCGGCTTACCAGGGCGACCCCGCAGCCACCAACCTCTACGAAATTCTGGTCGGCTATCCGGGGGCGACCGCGATCTTTTATCATCGTCTTGCGCATACACTCTATGTGCGAGGCGCGCCGCTCGTCGCCCGCCTGATCTCCGATATCGCGCATTCCAAGACCGGGATCGATATCCATCCCGGCGCCGACATCGGGCCGCACTTCTTCATCGACCACGGTACCGGCGTCGTCATCGGCGAAACCACCATCATCGGCGAACGCGTTCGTATCTATCAGGCGGTCACGCTGGGGGCGCGGAGTTTCCCGGCCGATGAAAGCGGAGCCTTGATCAAGGGCAATGCGCGTCACCCGATCATCGAAGACGACGTCGTGATCTATGCCGGTGCCACGATTTTGGGACGGGTTACGATCGGCCGCGGCTCGACGATCGGCGGCAATGTCTGGCTCACGCGCAGTGTGCCGCCCAACAGCCACATCTCGCAGGCCCAGACCCGCAACAGCGAGAGCGTGGACTAGTCTTCCTGCGTCGTAAGTTTTTGTCGCCTGTATGTTGCGGCAGTGGTTCCGAACAGGGCTGCGACAAGGCGGCCACGAGGGCCGCCCCCTACGGAGACGACGCGCGAAAATAGGTCCCCCATATAGGGACGACGTCCTTGACGTTGGTCCTCTAAACGATTACATCGTCCCCATCTCGTTCGCTTCAGGGGCCTTTCGCGAGGGTACTTTCGAAAGTGGAACGAGTGCGGTGCCCGCGGGCGGACGATACATCCGCTCCCGGGCGGCTCCGGACACCGCCCGGCCGGCAGATTTGGACCGGCCTGCGAGGAGCTCGCTGGACTGGGACAGGGGAAGATGCGGGTGACACCCGATGACGCCGAGTCTTCCGCTCGAGGAGCGCGTTGTTTCCTCGAGCGTGAAGCGACCCAGGAAGCGCGGTCGGAGCTGAGCCGAGGCGTTAATTCGCCGAAGCGAGCCCGCGGTGGAGCGCCGGAAGGCGAGCGCGCGGCGATTCCGCGCGCTGCCGTGCCCCGCAAGGGCACGGCGCCAAATTAATGCGCCTTTCGGCGCTCCGCCTCCCTGCTTTCCAGGGGAGGCCGATGGAAATGGTTGACGCGTGCCGTTCTTTGCGCAGTTTTTGGCGTAGCGGATCAGGACTGCCGTGAGCGGAACTCGGATGCAGATGCATCGCGAGAACGAGATCCTTTACCGGCGCCCGCGAAAGCCTGTAGGGCGGATTAGCTAGATGCCATCGACCCGATGCGCAGAAACCGAAGCGAAATTTATAGTTACTCTATTGACATACTATACCTTAGAATTATTCTCGCTGCTGACGTACGCCATGGAGCATTGAAAATGGTTCTCCCCGACATCAATCCGCTGTATTCGGCCTCGGGCTTTTTCGTCGGCGCGCTGGTCGGGTTGACCGGCGTCGGCGGCGGAGCGCTCATGACTCCGCTCCTTGTTCTGCTGTTCGGAATTCATCCGACCACCGCCGTCGGCACGGATTTGCTTTACGCCAGCGTCACCAAAACCGGCGGGACGCTGGTCCACGGCCTGAGCGACACGGTGGACTGGAGGATCACCCGAAGACTGGCGCTCGGCAGCGTGCCGGCCACCGCCTTGACTCTCCTTCTGCTCGCGTATTTCAGCCACGGCGCCAGCGAAGGCGCCTCCGGATTGATCACGACGGTCTTGGGCTTTGCCCTGATCCTGACGGCCATCGCGCTGATCTTCCGCAAGCGGATTCTCGATTTTTTCGCGACACGCTTCGGCGAGTTCGAGGCGGGGCGCACCCGAGCGCTCACCGTTACGCTCGGCGCGGTCCTGGGCGTGCTGGTGTCGCTTTCGTCGGTCGGAGCCGGCGCCATCGGCGTCACCGTGCTGCTGATCCTCTATCCGCGGCTGCCAGTGGCGAGAATCGTCGGCTCGGACATCGCCCACGCCGTGCCGCTCACGCTCATCGCCGGCATCGGCCACTGGTTTCTTGGATCGATCGATTGGTCGCTGCTCGGCTCGCTGCTGGTCGGATCGCTGCCGGGGATCGCCATCGGCAGCTACATCAGCGCGCGGATTCCGGATCGAGTATTGCGGCCGATCCTCGCTTCGACCCTCGCTGTGGTCGGAGGCCGGCTGGCCTTTTGAGCGACGCCCCGGCCTCTGCACAGCCGTTTGTCATTCATCAGCGCGCGAGCTGCCGGCGTCGGCCGCCTATGCCGTCGATACGATCTTTTTGCCGGGATAATGTGAAGCGTGGGTAGGCCAGGCGATTGATTCTGCCGTTGGCTCGGTACGCCAAGGCAGGCATTCAGAATTTTCGACAAAGTACCAGGCGCCGATGCCGAGAGCGGATGGAAAGCCCGCAAAGACACATTCGCCTCGTCGCGCAAATGGCACGGCCCCACGCTGCAAGGCATCGCAAACTGACGAAATCGACGCCACTGAGACAGCGTAAAGACCAATAAACGGCAACGACGGTATCTCAATATCCGGAGCTAATCGTGAAAACATCTCGGGCGTTGCCAATTGAACACCGCCACGATCAAGCCGAATTGCCTTTCCCGCAACATTATTGATCGCCGGCCTGCCCAAAAAGCGTGAAAAGCGATCGGCCGCCTCGTCAAGATTCGCCGTCGCGATCGCAACGTCGATCAGCCCTGCGGCGCCATTTTGGTGCGACAGCCAACGTGGCTGCCAGACAACGCTTTCTGTATGATGCGTCAGAATTTGAATCCGACCTTCCGCCATCTGGCCGGGCTCGACGCGCGCCACAGTAAATTTAGCAACATCCGATCCTGCCTCGGTCTTGACCGCTCGTTCCATCGTCACCGGCGAGCGCATGCGGAAGCCGGACGACTCGAGCCGTCGATGAGCCGCAGCCGCGTCACTGACGGAGAACGCCGCGAGATGAACGCCCGAATAGCGCGTTACGGCGAGATCGAGTTCACGGCCGAGCGCGGTGTCCGCCGTCTTGTACAAGACTTCGATGTAGCCGCGACGAAACATGCTCGTCACGTTGCCGGTGCCGGTCAAACGCACACCGCCTTCGCCGTCGGGATTGACCTGCACCGATCGCGGCGTCACGGCAAAGCCGGCGCGCGATAGAGCCTCGCTCGCCGCATCCGGATCGATCACGAAATGACCGACGTGATCGAGAAAAATCTCCTCTCCAACTGGAAGCTGGCGATCACTTTCACCGCCGTATGGGCGCATGACCATTTGAATATTACGTTCTGCTGGATGCGGCTGGACTCGGTTCTTAGCATTGGACATTACACCGTCGAGGCCGCGAGGATAACTCGGTTCACTCAACGAGCAGGATCGCAAAATGTATCGAACGAATCGGCGCGCCCTTATGGTCCTCGGATTAGGATCGCTGTGGGCAGCGGCCAAGTGGTTCACGCCGGCTTTTGCCGACTCCGATTATCCGCAACGGCCAATTCGTTTGATCGTCCCGCGTAGCGCCGGCGGGGTTCTCGACATTATCGGACGAAATTGGGCGAATTGGACCGCATCGAACTTGGGAACCGTTGTGGTCGAGAATTATGGTGGCGGCGGCGGAATGACCGGCACCGCGATGGCGGCGCATGCCACGGCCGACGGCTACACACTCCTGCTCGGCAGCACCAGCGATCTCGTCCTTAACCCGACGTTGACGTCGGACGAACTGTATGACCCGGTCAAGGATTTTTCGGCCATCTCCGGGCTTGCGATCTCGGTGGCGGCGATCATGGTGAATCCGTCGGTGCCGGCCCATGACCTCAAGGAACTCGTCG
>Ga0181524_10001504_pt1 | contig 26535 bp, 18 predicted proteins | sample PEATcosm2014_Bin_34_FD_119761 | JGI IMG/M metagenome (GOLD analysis project Ga0181524, IMG submission 119761) | Peatland microbial communities from MTU Mesocosm Facility, Houghton, MI, USA - PEATcosm2014_Bin05_60_metaG | ecosystem: Environmental > Terrestrial > Soil > Wetlands > Peat | place... | reverse complement strand
CCACGCCGGCCAACCAGGTGACGGTCACGACCATCGCACAGGCCCCGCCCGGTGAGACGCCGATCTACAACAACACACCAGCGCCTTACGACCCCACGCCCTGCTGACGGGCGGCCTGAGTCGGGCGCGCCCGTGAGCCGATCGTGACAGGCCCGTCGGCGACTGCGGCCCTGCCCGTTCAGCGTCTGGTGCCACCGTGCGAGTCGAGAACCTCGCGCACAGGCCAACAGAAGTCCTCGGGAGCAAGGCCTGGCCTGCCGTTCTCCCGGCACCACGAGTCGTATTCGAGCGCCCAGCTCCGGTGCCAGTCGGCTTGAGACTTCGTCAGCTCACCGATCTCGAAAGCTGCGATCTCGGGGTACCGGACAGCGATCGTTCGGGCGAGCGCGACGGTCGCGTCAGCGTCGCTCCCGGCGTCATGCGGGCTGGCGAGCGCGACGTCGTAGATCTGGCAGAGGGCATCCAGCCGTCGGTTGCCGCAGCGATAATGGTCGACCTTGCGGTCTATGACAAGCGGGTCGACGAGTGCTCCCCACGCAATTGGCTCCAGCCCGAAGCTCCGGAACAGCATCGCCGCGATCGTGATGTCGAAACTCGCGTTCATAGCCACGACCGGTACCCGGTCCGCCTGAGCCCTCCCGAGAACCGCGTGCACGGTTGCCGCGGCCTCGCCTAGCGGGCAACCTTCGCGCCGGGCCATCTGTGTCGAGATCCCATGGATGGCCTCGGCGCCGGAAGGGACCTCACATCCCGGATCGACGAAGAACACGTTGCGATGGCCCCTGCCATGCGGCTCCCAGAGGACCAGGGCCACCTGGACCGGCAGGTCCGAGCACGGATTCACGCCGGTCGTCTCAAGATCGAATCCAAGCAACGGACCCTGACTCCAGGTCATGTTGCCGAGCGTACGCGGGGGCTGTGTTGCTCCAGATGTGATCGGTCGTTGAAACCACGCAGCAGCCAGCGTGGGCCGGCCACCACAATGGTCGAGATCGCGCCGTTGTCAGAGCCGATGAAGGCAAACGGTCGGGAGCCGGTCACGATCGCCAGGGCGGCGCCGATTGTGCCGCCGTGGGTAAAGCACACAACGCGCTGACCTCCGTGGCGTTCCGCGATCCGCCCGATCGCCGGACCGACACGCGCAGCGATGGCTTCATTGGACTCGGCGCCGGGAATGACATCCCAGCGTTCCTCCTCGAACATCTGAAGGGCGAGGGGATCACCCTCGGAGACGCGTTGACGGTAGATGCCGCCGTCCCACTCGCCCAGACGAACCTCGGCCAGCGCTGGTTCGACCTCGGGCACGAGCCCGAGCCGCGCAGCGAGTGGAGCCCCTGTCTCGACGGTTCGGCTCAGACTTGTCACGTAGATGGCGTCGACGCGAGTAGTCGCCAGGCGATCGGCGATGAGCACCGCCTGTTCCCGGCCGAGCTGCGACAATCCCGGATCGCTCCTGCCGTCGACGAGCGGGAATGGTCGATCAGGATCGGCGGCCGCTGACTCGCCGTGACGTACCAGCAGCACCTCGGTTGCTCCAGCTGGCGGTTCAAAGCGAATCTGGCGATAACGCCTCGCCACCGGGCCCACGTCGCTTGCCCCCTCGGCGGCGAGGTCATGCTCGGGTGCCATAGGCAGCCAAGCCTACGAGCAACGGCCTCACGCACAAGGCCAATGTCCCTGCAGGGTATCTAGACGGCGCGCCAGTCGGGGCAAGTGGAGCCCTGCTGAGCTGCGCTTCGACGTTTCACTTGGCAGGTCGGGCAGCTCGCGGGCAATACTGTCCCGAAGCTAATCCGGGGTCGGGCCGACACGATCGGGGACTTCCGTGCGCTACGAGAGAAGCACCTGGAAGATGGAGACGCTCGCCACGGGGATAGTGCTGCTGAGCGCGATTGCATCGCCGCTCGCGGGCGCTTCCATCCGCGCCATAGCCGGCATGCGCTCGGCCCGGACAGTTGTCGACGCGGTCAATCTCGTCGTGCGCTCTGCGGCCCTTCCCGCTGCAGCTTTCGTTGCTTCGAGGCCCGGCGATGCGGTTCAAAGGGCTACCGCCGTGGCCCAGGCACCCTACCGGGAGTTCACGATCTACGCGTACCCGTTCGGTTCGGCCGTCGCGACGGAGGGTATCGGGACCGTCGAGCCTCAGCATCTGAGCGCGTACCGTGCGATGGGCGCCGGGCGCCTGCTTCGATCCTTGGAGCTTCCGGCGCTTATCTTCGGCCACCGCGTCGAAGGCTCGGCTCGTGTCGTCGACCTCGAGCTGGGCCCGCACCGTCAGCAGACCGAGGTGGTGTCATGGCTCACAGACGCGGGCCGACGGCTCTGGATCATCCAGGCGGCGGAGCCGCTTGCGCACGACCGCAGCGCCGAGGTGGAGTTCACAGCCGGAACCTCTGTCGAGGCCAGCAATCTCTCGACACCGACCACAGTGCCCAGTACCAAGCCGATCAAGGCAGGCCCGGGCTCCCCGGTGATTCAGCATGTGATCGTGTCTTCAGCCGCTACAGCTGATCCGCCGGCGGTTCGATCTCCACCTTGGTGGAGCGGGATTTGCGACGCCAACTTGAATCGCTGGTCGTTTCCTCTCTCCAGCTGGGACGGGCTCACCGCGTGCGGACCGGGCCCGAACCGTGGCGGCTACGACGAGGTGGTCGAGTTCTTCCCAGGCGCCTGGGGAGAGTACGAGTGGGAGTGTGTCGAACTGTCGATGCGGTGGCTGTTTCTCGAGTACGGAGTGCGGCCCTACCCTGCCGATGGCTCGGAGGTGGTCGCCGACTACTCGCGTGCGGATGGCGGCGATCTGCAACGTATTGCCAACGACGGCTCGAGCGTGCCACGTCCCGGTGATGTCCTGAGCATGGGGGCAACTTGGGAGGAGGGTCACACCGCGGTCGTCACGGCCACGAACCTCACCGCCGGCAACGGCACGATCGGCATCCTCGAACAGAACATGAACGGCGGGAACGGCAAGAACACGCTCAGCGTCGTTGACGACGTCGTCGAGCCGGAATCCGGCATGCCGGTCACCGGGTGGCTTCAAGCACCGGTTTCGACGGTTTCCAACGATCCCGGCATTCTCGCCGCCGATCTTGTCCACGACGGCGGTTTCAACCGCGGCGGCATGGGTGGTTGGCGGGCCTGGCGCCACTCGCAGTTTCGGATCGAGCGGGCCGGCCGTCTGGCCACAAGGCCGTACGAAGGCAAAGACTTCGGCGTCACCAGTACTTCGGTCCTCGGTGGAGGCATCTACCAGGACATCTCTTTGCCGATCGGCGCTGGCGACAGTTTCTGCGCTGATGCCGAGGTGGTGACGGCGGGAGCTCACCGTGGCGCGCGGGGCCATATGACCCTAGGGCTGCTCGGCCGGTCCCGGAACCAGTCGTCGTCGGTGAGCTTTGGGCCGCTCCCCGGCAAGAGCCGGTGGACCCATGTCTCGACCTGCGTGACTGCGACGAGACCGCACTCGGACATCCGGGTCCAGTTCTACGACGCCCCGAGGACGCCGCAGCTCGGCATCGACGCCGTCGAGGTCCACCAGTCGTTCGTCGAGAACGGCGGATTCAACCAGCACGACGTTCGTGGTTGGCACAAAGGGAGCCACTCGCAATTTCGGATCGAGCCGGCCGGCCGTCTGGCCACCAGGCCGTACGAAGGCAGCGACTTCGGGATCACGAGCACTTCGATCCTCGGCGGAGGCATCTACCAGGACATTTCCCTCCCGATCGTCGCGGGTGAGAGGTTCTGCGCTGGCGCCGAGGTGGTCACGGCGGGAGCTCACCCCGGTGCGCGGGGTGAAATGACCCTCTGGCTGTTCGGCGACTCGGTGAGCCAGTCGTCCTCGGTGGGCTTCGGGCGGCTCCCCGCCAAGAGTCGGTGGACCCGTGTTTCGACCTGCGTGACTGCGACGAGACGCCACTCGGACATCCGGGTCCAGTTCTACGACGCCCCGGGAACGCCGTGGCTCGGCATCGACGCTGTCGACGTGCGATAGCGAGACGGCGGCTCGGCCGGCGCCGCCGTTGCGGCCCACCTGGTACTTCCGACCCGCAGGCTGTTGTCCCGACCTACTCGGCCTTGGCCCAGGCGGTTTCATAGGGGTCCACGCCTTCGAGACCGTGCTCCACGCGGACCGACGCCGTGCTTTCGGCGCTAGCGAGGGCCGCGGACCGGTCCCAGCGTGTCTCAACATGACCGAAACGCCAGATCGCCAGGGCGACTGCCCAGGTGACGACGAACATTCCGACGATGATGAACCCGGCCCGGTTGATGTTGAAGTTGGCCATCGTGTCCCAGAACGCGCCGTGGAGGTTGAACTCGGTCGAGAGCAGCCCGACGAGCTCGATCGTCCCGATGACGAACGCGACAGCGACCGAGAGTCCCGTGATGACGATGTTGTAGTACACCTTCCGGATCGGTCTCGAGAACGCCCACCCATAGGCGAAGTTCATGAAACAGCCGTCCAAGGTGTCGAACAGGCACATTCCTGCGGCAAACAGCACGGGGAGCGACAAGATCGCATAGAAGGGCAGCCCGCTCGCGACAGCCGTTCCCGACAGGACGAGCAGTGCCACCTCGGTCGCCGTGTCGAAGCCGAGCCCGAACAGCACTCCGACCGGGTACATCTTCCACGGCGTGTCGATCCTGCGGGCAAAGCCTCCGAGCAAGCGGTTCATGAGGCCACGCTTGTTCAGCTGCTCCTCCAGCTCGTCGTTGTCGAACTTGCCCCTTCGCAGGTCGCCGAAGACCCGGAGGATCGAGACCAGGATGACGATGTTGAGCCCGGCGATGAGGTAGAGGAAGAAGCCCGACACCGATGTCCCGACGAGGCTGGTCCACTGGTGAAGTCCAGAGGAGCCGGCCTTCACCTGGTTGTCGAGCGATCGGATGCCGAAGTTGAGCAGCACAGCCAGGAGGAACACGATCGTCGAGTGTCCGAGCGAGAAGAAGAACCCGACGCTGAGCGGGCGTTTCCCGTCAGCCATGAGCTTGCGAGTCGTGTTGTCGATCGCCGAGATGTGGTCTGCGTCGAACGCGTGGCGCATCCCAAGCGTGTAGGCGAGCACGCCGGTCCCGAGCCCGAAGACGTCCGTCTTGCTCAGGCGGTAATGGTGACCGGTGGCGGCGGTGAGCATGGCCCACCCGAGCACGTTGAGGCCCACCACGATGCCCGCCATCGCGCCGACCTTGCCCCACTCTTTCGGGGTCAGCGCATTCTGGATCGTTCTCAGGCGTCCGGCGGGTCTGCCGACGACCGTGGTTGCCATGCACCCCTCCTCGACAACGGCGTTCGGAAGCTGTCGATCGACTCGAAGCGGAGTTTTGCCTATTTGCGAGCTGAGCGCAATAGCGATCTGGACTGAAACCGGACGGGTCTGTAATAGCGATAGTGGCTCTCGCTGGCGGGCCCTGCGCCAAGTGATGCGGCTATGGCGCTTGAAGCGGAGGGCGGAGTCTGCGCAAGGGGAGCGAAGGAGGATCACGGCGCGTCTCAGTGCCGATGGTGAGGGACGAGCAGAGGAAGCGACATCACGCGCAGCGAACCTCAGGAACTCGACCGGAAGACGAACGAAGGTGGTATGTCACAGACACAATCGGCAGTCCGCGTGTAACAACGAACGCTGATGGGATCCGCAGCTGTGGCACCAACGTGACACGGTGACTGCTCCTCGGTGGAGTCCTCATGACGCTTCGGATGACACCTCGGGCTGCCACCACTTCGAGTGTGTCGACCGAGCGGCTTGTTGCTCAACGAGCCGCGCTGACCCGGCCACTAGACTCCCCGAGATGGGTAGCATCAGCGTGCCCACGCCTTCAACAGTCCCCGCTCACGGCAGAGCGCACAGCCAGCTATGTGTCCTGTCGACGGGAGCCGCCGGCGTATGAATCGCGCTCGCCGCCTCAACGCCTGGTTTGCCGGCCATTTTGGCATCGTTGCCGTCGTGATGTCGGCGTGGTTCCTGTTGGCGGCATGGCATCTGATCCCACACGGAGTCGTGACCCCCAACGGGCATCTCATAGACCCTTCGACGACCGACCCTCGAGGCTACAACGTCTATTCGTACAAGCACCTCGCGTACTCGGATATCTATCGACTGTATGCCGAGAGAGGATTGTGGGGGCACCCGATCCCGTACGTCCAGGTGAAGATCGAATATCCCGTCGTGACGGGTATCTTCATGTGGATCGCGTCATTCGTCCCGGGCGCCAACGGATACTTTGTGGCATCTGCGGTGGGCCTCTGGCTGGCCGGTCTCGTGACCTTGTACTCGCTGCGCAAGCTCGCCCCCCTCGGCTATCAGTGGCTTGCCCTCACGCCGCTTCTCTTCGTGTTCTCCCTCCTCAACTGGGACGTTCTCGGAATCTGCTTCTTGGTTCTCGGCTTGTGGATGGTCGCGGAACAGCGGTGGGGCTACGCCGGGATTGCGTTCGGACTCGGTACGTGTGCGAAGCTGTTCCCAATCGTCTACGTGCCGTTCCTCGCGGCGCGCCTTCTACGCGAGAATCAGCACGGGGCACTCCGGCGTCTCGTGGTCTCCCTGCTTGCAACCTGCGTCGCCTTGAACCTGCCATTCTGCATCACTGCATACCATAACTGGACCTTCTTCTTCGCCTTCAACGCAAGCCGCAGTGCGGCCGGTATTCTCGGGGTGCTCGGTAATCATGTGGCCGCTCAGGATGCCGTGATCGCGGTCGCTGTCGTTGTTTCACTCGCCGTCGGTGTCCGCGCGGTCTTCCGCGGTGGAAGTGTCGAGAGGGCAGCTGCCTTCACGTTCGTAGTGTTTCTCTTGATCAACAAGGTGTATTCTCCCCAATACACGCTCTGGCTTTTCGTCATGGCATTGGTCGCTGAGTGGCCGGGATGGACGCTCTTGCTATTGTCCGTGATCGGGCTAGCTGACTACTACGGCACCTTCGCCTCGTTCTACATTACGAATGCGAGCGTCCCGCAGAGCGTTGTGACGACGTGGTGGGAGCACATCGTCGCACCGTGGGTCGGCCGAGTGCGATATTTCGGATTGGCGGCCTGCGCTGTCGGCGCGGCGCTTGTAGGTCCGCCAGCCGGTGCTCCACCGGAATCGGGTGTCTCCGGCGTCGCCGGTCCCCCGGACGCCGATGGGCTCCTGGTGATCGCGGCCCGACCGGTCGATTGATGGACGTGCGACGCCGGGCGGATCCGGCTTGCCAAGACGGTATGCCGATCGGTGCGGTCCTGGTTCACCTGCTGGAAGCGCCCGACACGCGGCTCGAGGTCGGGCTGTGCCTGCTCGTCGCGCTCGGCGTCTCGTTGGCCCTTTGGCGCCCGGGCGCCAGGGCGGGGGGCGTGGTGCTGTCGGGCCTGCCCGTCGGCGAGGGAGGCTTCATCCGCCGGCGGGAAAGCGAGATCGCGTGTCCGTGAGCGAGACGAGCGTCAGCGAGCTGGGCCGGGTCTGCGTCAAGAGGCCCGGTGGTGTGCCCGGCGCGGGGGGGCGCGGCGCCAGGCTCGGGTTCGCCGTGCTGCTCGGGGTCGGGTTCGCCGTGGTGGTGGTGCTCTTCGTGCTCGCCTCGCGCCACGCGTTCGGAGGCAACTCAGACGACGCGACGCTCGTTCTCGAGGGCCAGTCGATGAGCTCGGGCCATCTGGCCCTTCAGGGCTGGGCGCTGTCGTTCGATTCGTTCTGGACACTCGACGTGCCCTTCTACGCGGTCGCGGCCGGACTGCTCGGAGTCGGACCGGACCTGTTCAACGTGGTTCCCGCGTTCATCGCCGCTCTCGTCGTGGTAACCGGCGTCTGCATGGTCCGCATGGGTCGGCGTGACCTCGCGTCGCTGATCGGGGCGTCCGCGGTCATCGCCCTGCTGGCCCTGCCGGGGCCTGACCTCGCCTACTTCCTCCTGCAGGCAGGCTGGCACGTCACCACGGCGTTGTGCTGCCTGCTGGCCTTCGTCGCAGTCTCGAGGTCGTCCAGCCGATGGGGGCTGGCCATCGCGGTCGTGCTGATCGCTGCCGGTCTTCTCGGTGACCTGCTCACCTTGACCCTCGTGGTGATACCGACTCTTATCGCAGGCGCAGTCTGCGCCCGTCGCCGGCGGTCCTGGCGCGCCGGCCGCGCTCATCTCGCCGTTGTCGCCGGTGGCATAGGTCTCGCGGTCTGCGTCCGGCTCATCGCGCTGGCGATCGGCACGTACTCGATCGTTTCTCGCAGCGTCCTCGCTGCACCCTCACAGCTCCTCAGGAACATCGAGGACGTTCCGAACCGGCTCGGCGGGCTCTTCGGGTTCACCGGTATCGTCGGCGGACTGACCAGCTCACCCGCCCCGCTCCAGGTAACCCGTGCGGCGCTGCTCGTGTTGGTCATCGGTGCGGTGGCCGCGTCGGTGATCGACATCGCACGAGCGCTCGGCCCGAGGTCCAAGGCGCCCGCTTCTGCCTGCGAAGACTGGCGCGTGGACGACCTTCTGGTGGTTGCGATCGGGTGCGATGTCGGGTCGTTCGTCCTCTTTGGGACTGACAGCAGTGTGAGCCTGGCCCGCTACCTGGTTCCGGGGGTCATCTTCGCCGCGGTCCTGTCGGGGAGGGCGCTGGCCCGCCTGATCCGACAGCGCCAGAGCCTGAACCCCCGCGTCCTGGCTCTGCTCGCAGTGATCGTGGTGGCGCTCTGCGCCGTCGACTTCGCGCTCGACTCGCTGGGCGCGGCCGCGCCTCAGGAGGCACGCCAGCTCAGCACGTTCCTCACGAGCCGGCACCTCCGGGCCGGTATCGGCGACTACTGGAGCTCGTCGGTGGTGTCTGTCGACACCGGCGGATCCGTCGTCGTGAGACCGGTGGACCTAAGCCCGGGTGGGACGTTGGTGCGCTACGGGAAGCAGACCACCGAGGCGTGGTACTCGGGCCAGTCATTCCAGTTCTTCGTCTACGACACGGCGAACAACTGGTACAACGTCAACGGGGCGGCGGCGGCCAAGACCTTCGGGAAGCCCTCGAGGATCTACTCGGTCGGAACCTACCGGGTGCTCGAGTGGCCCCACACCATCAGGATCTCCCCCTAACCTCACGGGTCAGGATCTCCCGCGGCAGCACTTCAGCGTCGCGGCCCAGGCCGAGGCGGACGCCTCTATGGATGACAGCCGACCTCCTCTTACCGGCCTTGCACAACGCCGCTGCCGCCTGTGAGCACCGCGCTGTGCCATGTCGTGGCTCACGTCGTCTCGTCTGATCGGGTAGACGCACGAAGTGAGTCCGCGAGAGTGCTGTGCCAACCCGGGGTGAGCAACCAAGAGGACATGCCTGTAGGAAGGTCGTAGTAGGAGACCTCCCGAAGAACGACCGTCCCGAGCGTCGCCTGCTCTGTTCCCCAGGCTTGAGCGATGGATCGAATTGCCTGTCCAGACGCCCAGCGTTCGTGCCGGATCCGTGTGACGCAGGTGGCTTCCAAGCCCGAGCGTTGGGTGCGAACGCCGGTCAAGGGCGTTTTCACGCGCCCGGTGTGGGTCTCAGGTCGGTGAGGCCACCTTGGACTTGCTCATTCAGTCGCATTACAATCCGGCTACTCGCGAAATGGGTGCATTGTGGGAGATGGGGCGATCGCCTGGTCTCCTTTGCCGAGGACGCGGGATCAGCGCCCAGACCGTGGCCGGACGGGTTCGCCAGTACGGCATCGGGAGCGGCGAAACCGCTAACAAAAGGGGGTCTAATGGACCGAGACCGAGGTTTTAAGAAGTCGGTTGTCGGATGGTTGGTCGGAGTGACCGCAGCGGCTGTGCTCATTCTGCCCGTGGCAGTCTCGGCGGGCTCGAGCGGCGCAGCCTCGCTGTCTCACCGCAAGATCCCGAACGTGACGGTCATCTTGGGAACGACGGACCGAATCGTCTCGGCGGACCCGGCGGGCTCCTACGACTTGCCGTCGTGGACGGTCATCTACAACGTCTATCAGACGCTGATCAAGTACGTGCCCAACACGACGACGATCGTTCCCGACGCCGCGACGTGCGCGTGGCACGGCAACACGACATATATCTGCACGGTCAAACCCAAGCAGTTCTTCTCGAACGGCCACCCGGTGACCGCCGCGGACGTCGTGTACTCGTTCGATCGCATCCTCAAGATCGCCGCCCCGAACGGCCCCTCGAGCCTGCTCGCCCCGATGAAGAGCGTGACGGCGTCAGGAAACAAGGTCACCTTCAAGCTGGTAGCCCCCGACTCTGCATGGCCAGACGTGCTGACGACGGGTGCCGGAGCCATCGTCGACCAGAAAGTGTTCCCGTTCAAGGCGCTCCAGCCCGACGCGAAGATCATCGGGTCCGGCCCGTACGAGCTCCAGTCGTACACGCCGAACCAGTTGGCCGTGTTCGTGCCGAACCCCCATTACGGCGGTAACGACGTCCTGCACAACAACAGGTTCATCGTCCGCTACGAGGAGAGCGCGACTACTCTCGTCTCCGACGAGCAGCAGGCCCAGATCGACATCGCCTACCGTGAGCTGAGCCCGACGCAGATCGAGGCGCTCTCGCACTCCAAGGGCGTCAGGATACTCGTGGGCAAGGGCATCGAGATTCGCTACATCGTCTTCAACCTGCAGACGCAGCCGGGCTCGAACACGGCGCAGAAGCTCGCGATCCGCAAGGCGGTGGCCTACCTGGTCAATCGGGCCTCGATCGCGAAGTACGTCTACAAGGCGACGGTGAAGCCCCTCTACTCGATCATCCCCGACGCGTTGCCAGGGCACATCAACTCGTTCTCCGAGGTGTACGGGGCATCGCCCAACCTCGCGAAGGCGAAGTCAGTGCTCAAGGCCGCCGGCGTGAAGACGCCGGTCAAGTTCACGCTCTGGTACAACACCAACCACTACGCGGACACGGACCTCGCGACCGAACTGCAGCGTGAGCTCAACGCTTCCGGCCTGTTCAAAATCTCGCTCCAGTCGGCCGAATGGAGCACCTACGTCCAGGCAGCCACCACGAACCAGTACCAGGTCTTCCTGTTCGGCTGGTTCCCCGACTACCCCGACGCGGACGACTACACGGGCCCCTTCTACATCTGCAACAAGGAGTTCATGGTCGACCACTACTGCAACATGAAGGTGAACGCGCTCATCTCGCAAGAAGAGGCGTCGACGGTCCAGTCGGTTCGCGACAAGGCGTTCGCGCAACTCGAGCTGCTGACCGCGCAGGACACGCCGCTCATCCCGATCTGGCAAGGTGGCCAGATCGCCGCGGTTCGCGACGACGTGACTGGAGTCCAGTCGACGCTTGATGCGTCGTACACGTTCCGGTTCTGGCTCGTCGGGAAGTCCTGACAAGTTGATCCCGGGGGCCAGGCGCTGAGCACCTGGCCCCCGGGGCTGACCGGGTTTCGAGAAGGGCGTTCAAGTTGTCGACGAAGGGATCGCTGCGCCGTTACATCATCACGCGGCTCTTCCTGGTCATCCCGATGGTCTTCATCTTGTTGACCCTCGTCTTCCTCCTGATGCGAGTCGCTCCCGGCAACCCGATCCTGGCGGCACTCGGAGGTCACCTCTCCCACGCCCAGCTCCTTGAGCGCGAACGGGCCGCCGGCTACGACAAGCCGCTCATCGTCCAGTACGGCGAATACCTGAAACAGGTCCTGACAGGACACCTGGGCACCACCCTCACCGATCACCGTCCTGTCACGCAGGTGATCGCACAGAACGGCGCTGCCACGCTCGAGCTCACTGTGGCGGCGATGTTCGTCGCGCTGATTGTCGGTGTCCCGCTCGGAATGCTCGCCGGCCGGATGCGCGACACCTGGATCGACACCGGTGCAAGGATCTTCGGGATCGTCATCTACGCGGCGCCGGTCTTCTTCCTCGGCCTGCTCGCGCAGGAGTTGTTCGGGCACATCCTCAATTGGCTCCCAACCTCGAGCGAGTCGGGCGTCCTCGTCCAGGCGACTCTCACACCGCACACGAACATCCTCCTCATCGACGCGATGATCGACGGGCAGTGGGGTGACATCCCCGACCTGCTTGCACATCTTGTGCTGCCGGCGGGAACGCTCGGTCTGGTTATCTCCGGGGTCGTCCTCCGGCTTGTGCGCGTCAACGTGATCCAGACGATGAAAGGCGACTACATAGAGGCCGCCCGAGCCCGCGGGCTGAAGGAACGGTCTGTGGTCGTCCGGCACGCCTTCCGCAATGCCCTCGTTCCGATCGTGACCGTCAGCGGGCTGCAGGCGGCCCTGCTTCTCTCTGGAGCGGTTCTCACCGAGGAGACGTTCAACTGGCCGGGTATCGGCAGCGAGCTCATCTACTACCTCGGGGCCCGCGACTACATCGCCGTGCAGGGGATCATCATTGTCTTCGCGCTGGCGGTGGTGGCGATCAGCCTCCTCATCGACCTCATCAACGCGTGGATCGACCCGAGGGTGCGCTACTAGTGGCCACGACCCTGCTTCCCGGTGAGTTCGAGTCGGGCGCCGTGCCGGGGATGGGACCCGGTGACGAGCGGCTGCGCGGTCTGCATCGCGCGATTGCGCCACTGATGGCGGTCCACGGCCTGCCCCGGTGGCTCTTCTGGACGGGGGCGACGATCACGTTGGTCTTCGTCGTCCTTGCCGTCTTCGCCCCGGAGATCGCTCCTTACGGCTACAACCAGTACGTGGCGCACGGTATCCGGTTCCCCCAACAAGCCCCGCCGTCGGCGGTTCACTGGCTGGGGACGACGGTCGTCTCCGAGGACGTCTACTCCCGAGTCATATTCGGGGCGCGCACCTCGATCGAGGTTGTCGTGCTCGCCCTCATGTTCTCGGTCGTGATCGGCGTCCCCCTCGGCCTCATCTCGGGGTACTTCGGCGGATGGCTCGACCGGGTTCTCGTGCTGATCAACGACTCGATCTTCGCTTTCCCTTACCTGCTCTTGGCGATCGTGATCGCGTTCCTCCTTTCGTCGTCGGTCGGAGGCGGGGTGTTGACCGCGGCCATCGCGATCACGGTCGTCTATATACCGCAGTACTTCCGCGTCGTGCGGAACACCGTGCTCTCGGTGCGGGAAGAGCCGTACGTCGAAGCGGGCCGCGCGCTCGGCGCGAAGCCCAGAACCGTTATCCGCCGTTACGTGTTCGCAAACGTGGTCCACTCGGTCCCCGTCGTCGCGTCCCTCAACGCGGCAGATGCCATCCTCACCCTGGCCGCACTGTCGTTCCTCGGCATCGGTATGGACCCTTCGGTGGCTGCCGAGTGGGGCTACGACATCTCCCGCGGGATCGCGGATGCTCAGGCCGGGTTCTGGTGGACCGGGCTCTTCCCCGGGCTCGCCGTCATCCTCCTCGTCACCGGCCTCACGCTCGTCGGCGAGGGGATCAACGACACCTTCAACCCACTCCTGCGCCGGCCGAACCACCGCCGGTTCGCCATGCCCAAGGATGCCCGGGAGGCCACCACCGCGGCCGTCGAGATGGAACGTCCGGTCGTGCGCGTCCGCGACCTCAGGGTTTGGTACGCGACGGACCGGGGCCCGGTGCGCGCCGTCGACGGGGTGAGCTTCGAGATCCGAGAACGCGAGACGCTCGGGCTGGTCGGCGAGTCCGGCAGTGGCAAGTCGACCCTCGGTCGCGGAATTCTCGGCCTGTTGCCCGTGGGCGCGATCCGGGACGGGTCCGTCGACTTCGAAGGCCGCGATCTCGTCAAGGCCACCCAGCAGGAGATGCGGCATCTTCGGGGGCCCTCGATAGGCCTTGTCTTCCAGGAGCCCATGACCCGACTCGACCCGCTCATGCGGATCTCGGATCACTTCGCCGAGGCCCTGCACACCCACGAGCCTGACATCTCCGACGCCGAGATCCGCCGGCGCTCGCTCGAGGCGCTCGGCGGTGTCCGCATCCCGCCGACGCGCTTTCACAACTATCCCTACGAGTTCTCGGGCGGCATGCGTCAGCGGATCATGATCGCCCTCGCGCTGGTGCTCAAGCCGCGCTTTGTGATCGCGGACGAGCCGACGACCGCTCTCGACGTGCTGGTCGAGGCCCAGATCCTTTCGATAATCGCCGACCTGAAGAACAACTTCGACACCGCGTTGCTGCTCATCACACACAACCTGGGCATCGTCGCCGAGTCCTGCGACCGGGTGGCGGTCATGTACGCGGGACGCATCGTCGAACAGGGCGCCGTCGCCGACATCTTCTCCCGTCCGGAGCACCCTTACACCCAGGAGCTCATGCGCTCGACGATCTCGCTGTCGACTCGCAAGCTCCACTACATCCCGGGTGCGCCGCCCGATCTGGCAGCGCCTCCCTCCGGTTGCCGGTTCCACCCGCGCTGCCCACAGGCGATGGAGGTCTGCCGGGCGAAGGAGCCGGTTGGCATCGAGATCAGGCCGAGCCACCTCGCGGAGTGCTGGCTCCACGGTCCGCAGGAGGAGATCCCCCCCGATGGCCGCCGCCCACTGGAACGCGAGGAGATCGGCATCGCAGATGAGGCCTGACCCCGCGACTCTGCCTCTCCTCGAGGTCCACGACCTCAAGGTCCACTTCTCGCTCCGGGGCAGCTTCCTGCAACGGATGCTGGGCCGGGACACAGGCTCGGTGAAGGCGGTCGACGGTGTCACCTTCAAACTGCAGCGCGGCGAAGTGCTGGGACTCGTGGGCGAGTCCGGGAGCGGCAAGACGACGCTTTCACGCGCCGTGCTCTCGCTCGTCAAGGTCACGGGTGGGTCGATCGCGTTCAACGGAGAGACGATCTCAGGGCTTTCCGAGCGGCAATTCCGGCCCCTGCGCAAGCGGCTCCAGCTCATCTTCCAGGACCCTCACGCCTCGCTCAACCCGGCGATGACGATCCTCGACGCTGTCGGTCACCCGCTCCGGATCCACCACATCGCCAAGGGTGACGTCGAGGTCCGCCGTCTCGTGTCCCAGTCCCTGGAAAGGGTCGGCCTAGTGCCGGTTCAGCGGTTCCTGTACAAGTACCCGAGCGACCTTTCAGGCGGCCAGAAGCAACGCGCGGTGCTCGCCCGGGCGATCATCCTCGGGCCGGAGCTCGTTATTGCCGACGAGCCCGTCTCGATGCTCGACATGAGCGTGCGGGCGAAGATGCTCGAGCTGATGGGTGACCTGAAGCGCGATCTCGGCCTCACCTATCTCTACGTCACCCACGACCTTGCGACCGCACGATACTTTTGCGACCGCATCGCGATCATGTACCTCGGGCGAATAGTCGAGATGGGCTCGGCGGCCGAGATCTACGGCAAACCGCGCCATCCCTACACGAAGGCGCTGCTCGAGGCTATCCCCGAGCCCGACCCGAGCCACAAGGTGCCGAGCGACCTCCCCAGGGGCGAGGTGCCCGACGCCGCGGTCCCTCCGCTCGGCTGTTCGTTCCACCCGCGCTGCCCGCGGGCCTTCTGGCCATGCGGCTGGGAGAGCCGCGACCTGCACTCGATGCTCGAGGAGAGGTGGGCGACGCTGAGCCCAGACGAGTACCTGCGCGAGCGCGCGATCGTAGGCGGTCTCGAAGGACTCGACTCGCCGTCGACTGAGACCCTCATCCCCGTGGGGAAGGGGCACAGCGCGACCGAATTGGCCGCCCTGCTCGACGAGCACCGGAGGTCGACGCCCGAGGACCCGTTCTGGCGAGGGGTCGTATCAGTCGAGCCGCGGGCGCACGGCGTCACGGTTCGCTTCCACGACCACGTCACGCCTGAGCTGCAACCCGTCGCCGACGTCGACGAGCCGGTCGAGGTCGCCTGCCACCTCTACCGGCCGGACCTCGCGCCAGGTTGAGGGCACCGCTCGGCGAAGCACCCGATCGAAGGGACGGGTATCCCTCGACGTGGAGACCTCGAATGTCCATGCCTTGACAGTAGCCACGGGGTCTCGCATATTGAAGTCCTGCGGCGTCGGAGGAGTCATTCGTCTGCCGACAAACGCGGTCTCGGTGAATGTCGCCGCCGTGCTCATCATCAGGTCGGGTGACAGCGTCCCTGTGGTTCGCGCCCGATTGCAATGAGCCGCAAAATGGCTGGTCAACCAAGCCGAACATCGATCTCCCACCGATCCTCTGCGAACTGTTGTAACGCACGAGGACGAATTGTTGGGACCGGGCAACCCTTCTAACTGCCGCGGCAAGGCTGGTCGGTCGCCGCTCCTTCGATCAATCCGGTCAGTTCGTCAAGGCGATGGTCGTCGTAAGGCAGCGCCAAGTGCTGCTGTGAAAATGCCCTTACGGACCGGTACTAGCTGCTCTCGCCGAGCTGCCCTTCGGTAGTCCTGCTCAAGGGTGTCCCTGCGCCTTCGCAATGGAAGCACAGTGGTGAAAAGGGTCACGACGGCGAGCAACTTGAAGGCCCCAATCGGTACAAGGAAGATGGCGATGGTGACAAGACCGACTGCTAGCTGCGCGATCCAGATCATCCCAACCGCGCCCCGGTCGCGATTTGCAACGGGATGCCCGCTGGGTTCCCCGACTTCAGCCTAGCGAGCGGTTACCAGTACCCCGAGGCCACCCGGACATGGCGACCGAACAACGGATATTCCTCGCGCAGCCTTCGGCTCGACACGAAGCTCACGTAAGCCATGGAGGCCCCAGGGTCGCCATGAAACCAAAACTCGCTTCTACGTGAGCGCCCTGCCCTTGGGGCACGTCAATAACGGCGGCCAGTTCGCGCGGATAATGCGGCAAGCACGCGAAGGTCGTGTCGGTCGACACTTCGCCTCCGCCGCGACGGTGGCTCGAAGCCGATGTGGACGATGAGCTGGGCCGCCACCGAGAGGCAGTGCAGCTCGCGACCCGCGACCGTGCCGGTGCTAACAGCTTCCCCGAATGCCCCACGCTCTGCCGTGATGCCCGGCGAGGGCGGCGCGACCCCAAGTGTGTCGCGCAGGCGTCCCCAGTCGATCGTGTCGAGATCGATTCGGCGGCCTGCGCCGTCCTCGAGAAAGCAGCAGTCGGCCATCCAGGGCGGTGGCACTTCGAGCGACGCGACTTGGAAGCCGAGCGGCGCCAAGGCCTCGCACGCCGCAACACGTTGATCGTCGAAGTCGCTGATGACGAGATCGAGATCGTCATGGTGGCGCGTTTGTCGTCCAAGGAGCGCGTCGACACCCCAGCCACCGGCGAGCCAGCTCCGCACTCCGACGCGCTCGAGTGCGGCGACGACCGCCACCACGTCTTTCGCTCGCATCTCGCCCCGCATCGTGGCCCGTAAGGCCGCGAGGAGCCCCAATGGCGACCACCTTGGTGCGCCTGCAATGGCGTCGCTCACCCGTCCGCCCCACCGGCGCAACCGTTCGTCACGCCGTATAGAGCTGGCGAGAGCTGACGCCAGCGCAGCGGCGAGGCCGCGGCCGCGACTCGAGCGCGCCAACCTGTGCGAGGACTGGAAAGACACCAATTTTATTATAAGAGGGAGGCGGTGGCGGTTCCGATGGCCGGTAACGCAACCGATCGGCCCACGTTCACTCCTGTTCGTCCCGTCGCTAGATGTCGAGGTGGTGACCGATAGGTGCGCCGGATACTAGATCGATACTCTGGCGAGTTCGCCGCGAGCGATTGTGTTCACTTCAGGCATTGTCCCCACCGTGCAAACACACCGGGGATGGCTCAGTTTCAGTTCTTCGGTTCTCCACCCTTCCCACCTGGCTGGTTAAGCACAACGCCTACATCGAAGGGTCGTGCAATCCGAACTGGCAGGCGGTAATGGCGGGCTTGACCCACCCCGTGGCTGCTCGCTAGTGCCGACAGGCGTCGGAAACGAGCTTCGTGTGCGCCTTCTCCGTCGGGCTCGTTGGCGTATGCGAGTTGTGTTGCCCCTCGGCGGCTGTTCAACACGTGCTGTACTCCGGATCTACGCTAAGTGGCGTCGACCGTCACGACTTGGGCTCTTCGAGGACGCTTTCGCGCAAGCCACTTCAGGACGCGGTGCGCCGGACGATTCTTCACCAGACTGATCGCGCTAGTCGTCACGGCCCCAGACAGCACCTCTGTCGGGGAACCCAACTCGAGTGCGTGCCGTCGATCTCGGCACTGCTGCTGAGGTAAACACTTGTAATCGGCTGCAGCTTGCTCGTTCTCCTCACGTACCACCTCGAAGGAACGGCCTTCAGGACTCAGCTCGCTCGCCATTTCCATAGGAGGGCTGCCATCTCGTCCGAATTCCAGTCGTGGACCATCCGCCTGGGGAGCCGCAAAGGGTCGTTGAGGCGAGTCACTCGTCCAGCGAGCGTCGTGCAGGCGGTTTCGAACCCGCACTGCCGTGCTGCCTTGACCGATACCGAGTCAAACGCCTCACCATCGCCAAATGGATAGGCGAAGTGACGAACCGGCCGGCCGATCAATGCCTCGAGCTCCGTCTTCGACCCCGCCATTGCCTCGATCTGTTCGACGAGAGGACGCCCGGCGAGCAGCACATGGTCGACGGTATGGGCGCCGATGGTGACAAGAGGGCTCGCCGCAAGTGTCCGGAGCTCGTCTCGGGTCATCACCCTCGCCCTCTCCGGCTCAGGCATCGGGACTGAGAGCTGCGCGGCGATCGTGGTGAGCGTCGCTTCGATCTCAGCGACAGATCGCAGCCGGAGTCGGGTGTGCAATCCGACGAGCGCGGTGGAAGCCGCCTCCTCACCACGGAGCGAAATGCATAGCCGCTGGCCGGCGATCTCGACGTCAACGTCCACCTCTTGGTGGCCATGCAGCAGCAGCGCCAACCGGTCCCACCAATAGCCCTCGGGTGAACCAAGACTGCCCGTCGTCACGTAGACGGTTATCGGCACACCAAGCGCTTCGACCACCGGGAGCGCGGACAGCAGGTTGTCCGCGTACCCGTCATCAAAAGTGAGGGCAACTTGGGAACGAGTCCGACGCTCACGACTCGGCGCCCGGTGGGCACGAGGTTTACCCGCAAGGCCCGCCGCGAGGCAATCGAAATCAACAATCTCCGCCGCTTCCCTGATCGTCCAGAGCTGAGCATCGAATCGATCCGGGGAGACGCACAGTGAATAGGGATCCTCGGGGTCGTCGGCGATCCGGTGGTACATAAGGATCGTCCGGCGTATCATGCCGTCGCCTCGGTGGCTCGTTCGACGAGTGCAGCCAGCCACTCCTCTGGCTTACGAGACGCGATGACACCGCGACCGGTTACCCGACCGGCTCCGATCGAGACGATCTCGGCCCGTGCGATCGGCGAGCAGCGCTCGACTAGCGTGCGCAGCTCGGCCTCGGTGAGCCCGTCCCGACCAGTTCGTGCGGCCGGTACGGCGAGCAGCAAACTTCCGCCGGGTCGCAGCGCCCGCCATAAGTTGGCGATCGCGAGGCGGCAGTCAGATTGTTGCCATGCTCCGCCCTCGACAAGCTCGCAGTCGTATTTGCTGGCTCCGAGCGATCCTTCCTCGAGCGGGTCGGCTAGGAGGGAGGCCTTGAGGTTACGAGGGTCGAGGTCCCACACGACGGGCTCGTCGATTCCCTCGCGGGACGCTCGAGTGACCTCACCCAGCTTTGGGCCACCTAGGACCAGCACCGTTCCCCGCACGGCGTCGAGATGCCGAAACATGAACTCGGATGGCCCTGTGTCGCCTCCGGCTCGGTGCCAGAACCGTGAGGAAGTCATGGGTGAGCCCATCTTGAGCACCTTGACGCCCGCGCGTGCGGCCCGCTTGACGCGCACACGGGTCTCGGGTGGCAGAATTTGGGCGAAAGCCCTCAATCGTTCGTTGCGTTGAGCGACCGTGGGGTCGAATAGCCCTGCGACGTTGGATGCCGACGGTGTCGGCTGGCTACCGGCGACCGCGGCGTAGAGGGCTTCGTACGAAGCGACCATGGTCGAATCGCTGAAGTGCTCCTCGACGCGCCTCTTCCCCGCACGGGCCATCTCCTCACGACGCTCAGAGTCTTCGAGAAGGCTACCGATGGCGACGGCTAGGCCTGCTGGACTCTCTGGTTCTGTCAGCACTCCCGTCACGTTGTCGACTATGAGCTCCGGAGTTCCGCCGACCCAAGTCGCCACGACCGGGACGCCCGCGCGCATCGCCTCGAGGACGACAAGCGGCATTGCCTCGAAACGGGAGGGCACGACTAGGAGGTCGGGGCGAAAGCGACTTGCCCACGGTTCGGAGACCCAACCGACGAATTCGATTCGCTCGTCGATCCCGAGACTCGATGCGAGAGCCTCGAGGGACGCGCGTTCCGGCCCATCGCCGGCGAGGAAAAGCTGTCGTCCCGGGAGATCCGCCATCGCCTCGACGAGCAGGTCGAAGCCTTTCTCGCGAGCCAGACGACCGACGCCGAGGATCGTGCCCGGCAATGTCGGAATGGGGGAGCTCGCCGCCTGGGGTTCTTCGGACGAGATCCCGTTGTAGATGGTGCTAACACGACGACCGCCAAGCCGCAGCTCGGCACGGATGCGAGCGGTCACGAAGTGCGACACGCCCACAAAGTGCCGGGCAAGACGGGCCGTGGCGATCGTGAGGTAGCGCTGGCTAGCACTCGACGGCGGTGGTGCTCCGTGGACCACGCATACTGAAGGCAAACCGGCGAGCGCACTGGCGAGCACGCCGTACTGTCCGGACCACAGATGCTGGTTGACATGGACAAGCTCTGGAGCGAGTTGCCGGAGCGTCTTGGCGTGCTCGAGGAGCGATGCAAGGTCACTTCGTCCTCGCACGGGAGGGAGCACCCTCGTCTCCATTGCGGGGCGCCCGCTCGCGATGTGCGCGACAACGTCCGCTCGGGTACCGACGACCACCGGCTCGATCGACGGATGGAGCTTGGCGAGTAGATCCCGAGCGAAGTACTCACCGCCGCCGATGACCGGTGAATCGGTGTAGAGGACAATGCGGCGGGCCGAACGTTCGCCCCGTTGCGACCAGCTCACGGGCCGCAACGCAACCGCGGGAAAGCGGCAAGGACTACGAGCGACGGACGGCGCTCGAGGTCGACCCTTACCATCAGCCGAGCCCCGATGCGTTCATGGTCACCTTGTGACCGGTGCGGACCCTGTTGCGAAGCCCAGGCCACAGCGGGGCAGCCCGACGTTGTAAATCGGTGTTCCGGCCCGCCTTGGCGAGCGCGGCACCCGTTCGGAGCTCGACCCTGCGGGCGAGTCGGTACGAAGTCAACTCGCCACGGCTCCAACCAGAGTATGCGAAGAGATCGCCGATGGTTGCGAGGAACGCGGCCGACGCGTCACCGAGGCGTGGCGTGGCCACGAGCGCCGTGAGTCGACGAAGAGCGGCTGGCATGCCTTCGAGCATTGAATCCGGTGCGTACGGACCGAGAACATCGCAGTGCTGCTGATGGATCTGCCAACGACTTGCTCCCTGCATCTTCGAGTACCAAAGAAACGCCACTGGATCACGAGCGTGGTGGTGCTCCGCGAATAGATTGCGGTCGAGCCGACCCGTAAGGCCTGCTTTCAGGCAGCGAATACCGAAGTCCTGATCCTCATGGCCGAAATAAGGGAAAGCGAGCCCGACCCGCACGCAATCCTCCCGCCGGAGTGAGACGTTGCCTCCCCAGAGCCGGCGCAGCACTAACTCTGGGTGCGCCTCGAGGTCTCTGAAGTGCGCTTCGTACTCTTTCGCATAGAGCCCGGTGAGCACAGCTGCCTGGCCGTCCGCCGTGTCGGGAGTCGTGGGCATGTAGCCGAGGACCACGAGGTGACTACCATTGCAGTGGTGGGCCGCGTGTCCCGACACGAGGCCTGGCTTGGCAACCACGTCCTGGTCGAGAAGCAGTACCACTTCGCTCACGGCGCGCTCGAGCGCGGCGCATAGTGCACCGGGCTTACCGACGTGCTCGACGAATATCGGGACGACCCGTGCATCCTCCTCGCACAGGGACTCGAGGAGCTCAAGCGAGCCGTCACGGCAGCCGTCCACGGCGACGATGACCTCGGTGGTCGCCGGATCGGCGAGCAGCGCCCTCACCGTCACCTCGAGCTTGGCCGCGTACTGATAAGTCGGCACAATCACTGAAACGCTCGGCAGATCGCGGTTGTCTCGTGTGCAGTCTCGATGCTCATCTATCAGGCTGCTGATTCTACTAAGGACGACCCTTCGCTACCTGAGGAACCACCACTGCGGTGATCGTGACGCGCTCACTGTTCGTGGTCACAGCCAGGGCTCGCGCGTGACCCCGTCACGGTGCCGTGCCAGCCTAAGACCCACGCGTTTTCCTGAGGTGGCAGGTCTCGTCCTCCGACCTGCCCCGCGATAGGGCAGAGGCTCGTTCGGCTCCGGGTGTTCTCGAACAGGTCTGGACAATGAGCCCGGACGCGCGGTCCGCTTGGTTGTTAACTGTTCATACCATGTGTCACGAGTCGGCCCGACAGCCCTGAACGGGGGAATAACGACGATGTCTTTCTTGAGCGGCAAGTGGGATTTCAAGCGCGCCAAAGGCGGCGGCCTGAAGCCGTATCGCCTTGGGACGACTGTCGCGGTCCTCGTCGTTGCCAGTTGTCTCGGAGGAGTGGGCGCAGCTGCGTCGGGCTCGACAAGCTCGAGGCCGTCGCTCGCACGGATCGCACCGATCGGAATCCTCAGCGCAGAAGGGACCGAACAGGCCCCGGTTCTGGCCGCTATGCACGTGACCGGCTCCGTGGTCGTCGACGGGTATCTCTTCTACGTCGGTACGATTAACGGCCATCCAGTGGTGGACGTGTTCAGTGGCGAGCTAGACGAGTCGGCCGAGATAGCTGCCTATCTCCTCATCTCGCACTTCCACCCCCGCGCGATGTTGTTCTCCGGGACGGCGGGTGCCCAGGCGGCGGCCATCAACGTGGGTGATGTCGTCGTGAGCGGGATGGTTGTCGACAAGACCAACCTCCATTACCAGATCGGCGGTTACCAGACCCCGTACGAAGGGGTCGAGATGCATCTCGTGCCCGGCGACACGATCGCGGGAGACAGGATCGCGGGGTACGACACCACGCTGCCGACTCCGGCCGACGCGAAGAACTTCGGCTACGGCCCCTCCGCGCCGAACAAGAGCTGGGTTTACATCACCGCTTTCGCGGCGACCAGGCAGCTAGTGAAGACCGCTGAGCAGTCGCCATCGCTGGGCACGACCACGGTTGCCGACGCGAGTGGCCACAACGCAAGGGGTGTCGTCAGGAACAAGCTCGTTGTAGGTGTCATCGGGCAAGCGCCTGTATGGACCGAGCCTCTGTCGTGGCTCGAAGCACAAGACTTCGTGTACCAGACCGATGCTGAGGAGAACGAAGGCACCGGCTTCGCCTTCGCGTGCGCGGCCCAGGGTGTTCCCTGGATGATAATCCGTGGGATTTCGGATACCCCGTGGCATCCGAGCGCGTATGACGGCATCATCGCTTCTGAGCATGCCTCCAATGTCGCCGTCTTCGTAGTGGACCACCTGCCAGCCACTCTCAGCCACCAGCCCGTGACCTTCGCGGACCTCTCATCCGAGACGAATGCCAGGACTACCGGCTACGTGATCGCAACTCAGGCGTGGTACAGCGTCGGTCCGGTCACGAAGGTCACCTTCGTGGCTTCGGACGGCAAAACCAAGACCCTTTCCGGCAGCGCGCTGAAGGTGCTCGAGAACGAGTACACCTATGGCGCCAGCAAGATCGGACCTGTCGGCTGAGCCTAAGCGCGATGCAGGCGGGGTCGGCTGCACCTCGATCACAATGCCCACGGCCGGGTCGGTCGGGGCCGAGCCTCGACGCGACTGCGATCTCCATCGCCATCACGAACACCGGCAACATCCCGATCACCGAGTCGGCCATATTCTCGGCGATCTTCTCTTCGCCAGGAAAGTGCAGCCAGAACTAGCGTGCGCGACTCAGGGCCTGTTTCGGACCGCCTCGAGCAGGTAACGGGCGTTGTCGAGCGGAGCGACCCCGTCGTAGATCGCGTTCCCGCTCACAACAAAGTCAGCGCCGAGCTTGGCGACGTGCTCGATGTTGCCTTTGGTCATGTCGCCGTCGACCTCGAGAACGATCCCCCAGTCATCGATGAGCTCGCGTGCCTCAGCGAGCTCGCGCTCGGTGCTCGGTAGGAACTTCTGCCCGCTCCAGCCAGGGTTGATGGCGAGCAGGGACACGAGCTCGAGCTCGTCCAACAAGGCCTTGACCGCTTCGTGGCGACGGGCAGTCGACGGTTTCTCCGAGAAGGGTTTTTGGGGTTCTTGAACGGCCCGTTGCCACCGTCAGCTGGTCCGTCGTCGAGTGGGATGCTCGGGCAGATCTCGACCTGCCAGCCGGTGACACGGACCTGCTCGACGACCTGACGCACGAGCTGTTGGCGTCCGTTGAAGTCGAGCCGCTCCAAGCCTGCCCCGGCTCGGGCGGCAAAGTCGCCCAGACGCTGGCGCATGCGGTTGTGGTCCGCCAGGTCACGGTGCCTCACTGCGAGCTTGGAGTTCTCGACGACGAGGCGAGTGTGCCGGGCCGCCAGGTCCTTCGAGCGACGCCATAGCTCGGGCAGGCCTATAAGGTTCGCCTAGCAGAGGTCGGCCAGACGGCGCTTCTCGGCGTCGGTGGCCTCGATGCGCCGGGAGAGCCGCTCGAGCTGAGCGCCGAGCAGCTCGTCGTCACCGACCGGCCTTCGACCGGCCAGGGCCTGTTCGCCGGCGACGAGCACATCGGGTCTGCTTCCACTTTGACGACGACGTGACACTTCGAATCCTGGACTCTGACGACCGGGTGCTCCTTGACCACTCCGTGCGACCCCGACACGGAACCCCGTCCGGCTAGGTTCGCCATCTCCTGACGGCAAGCACCAAATAGTGGCAAAAAAGTGCTGGTCAAATGGCCAAAACATCTAGATGTCGTAGTAGAGCATGAACTCCCAAGGATGCGGGCGCAGACGGACTTGGTCGATCTCGGCGAGCCGCTTGAAGCTGATCCAGGTCTCGATGAGGTCGTCGGTGAACACTCCGCCGGCCTTCATGAAGTCATTGTCAGCCTCGAGCGCTCGGAGGGCCTCGTCCAGGGAAGCGGGTACCTGCGGCACGTTTGCGAGCTCCTCAGGCGGGAGGTCGTACAGGTCCTTGTCCATCGGGTCCGGCGGCTCGATCCGGTTCTGCACGCCGTCCAGTCCCGCCATCAGCATCGCCGCAAAGGCGAGATAGGGGTTGCACGCCGGGTCGGGGCAGCGGAATTCGACGCGCTTTGCCTTCGGGCTCTTGGAGTAAAGCGGGATCCGGCATGCGGCCGAGCGGTTCCGCTGGGAGTACACGAGGTTCACCGGCGCTTCGTAGCCTGGCACCAGCCGCTTGTAGGAGTTAGTCGTCGGGGCGGCGAACGCGAGCACCGCTGCCGCGTGCTTGAGCAACCCGCCGATGTACCATCGCCCGACGTCGGACAGACCCGCGTAGCCGGTCTCCGCGTAGAACAGCGGCTCACCGTCGCGCCACAGCGACTGATGGCAGTGCATCCCCGACCCGTTGTCCTGGAACAAGGGCTTGGGCATGAACGTGGCCGAGTACCCGGCGTTGCGTGCGACGTTCTTAACGACGTACTTGTAGAGCATCAGCTTGTCGGCCATGCGAAGCAACGTGTCGAAACGCATGTCGATCTCTGCCTGGCCCCCCGAGGCCACCTCATGGTGTTGCACCTCGATCTCGATCCCGAGGCGTTCCATCACAAGGATCATCTCCGATCGCAGGTCCTGGAAGTGGTCCATGGGCGGCACCGGGAAGTACCCCTCTTTGTAACGCGGCTTGAAGCCGAGGTTCGGCTTCTCGTCGCGAGCCGAATTCCAGATGCCCTCGATGGAGTCGACCTGGTAGAAGGCGGACCGTTGGTCCTGGGAGAAACGGACATCGTCGAAGATGAAGAACTCCGCCTCCGGCCCGAAGTAGACCGTGTCGGCGATACCGGTCAGCTGGAGATACCGCTCCGCCTTGAGTGCCACATAGCGGGGGTCACGCGAGTAGCTCTCGAGGGTGACCGGATCGTGGACGAAGCAATTGAGATTCAGGGTCTTGTGCTGGCGGAAGGGATCGACGACTGCAGTCGCGGGGTCCGGGAGCAGGAGCATGTCCGATTCCTGGATCTCTTGAAAGCCGCGGATGGAGGACCCGTCGAAACCGAATCCCTCCACAAAGGCCGTTTCGGTCAGCTCATGAGCCGGCACGGAGAAATGCTGCATAAGACCGGGGAGGTCGCAGAAGCGGATGTCGATGATCTCGACGCCTTCGTCCCTCGTCAGTTGAACGACTTCGGCAGCGGTGCGGTCCTGCACGGTTCCTCCTTGGTCCGCCTTGAGGCGCGACAGTTGAGCAAGCTTCTCGACCGAGAGCTTGGCGCATGTCCGTTTCGACATCATTGCTCAACTGTGAACGCAGTGTGAACTGCTTCACGACGGATCTTGGCCTTTGACGGCTGGCTCGGTGCCCTTGAGACCTGCGACACTGATCACGCGCCGCAGCTCGCGAACTTCGTCAACACAGCCCGGCGCCAGGATGGGAGGTACTCGATGCAAAGTCAGCGGGAGTACGTGTTGCGGACGGTCGAGGAACGCGGGGTGCGTTTCATCCAGCTGTGGTTCACCGACGTGCTGGGCATCCCGAAGTCGTTCAGCATCACGCCCGCAGAGCTCGAGAATGCTCTCGAAGGCGGGATGACCTTCGACGGGTCCTCGATTGACGGCTT
>Ga0181524_10001502_pt1 | contig 26572 bp, 29 predicted proteins | sample PEATcosm2014_Bin_34_FD_119761 | JGI IMG/M metagenome (GOLD analysis project Ga0181524, IMG submission 119761) | Peatland microbial communities from MTU Mesocosm Facility, Houghton, MI, USA - PEATcosm2014_Bin05_60_metaG | ecosystem: Environmental > Terrestrial > Soil > Wetlands > Peat | place... | reverse complement strand
CGCGGATGCGCTCGGTGGGTGATACTCGTGGTGCCACGGGTGTGGGTCCTCCTTCGTGAGTTGCTAGCTCTTGAAGGAACCTACGCCCGTTGCGCGTTTACACCAGGGACCGGACGCCACCCTGACCGCCGATAGCAAGCCTTGAACGCCGTTGCTTAGATCGTCAACAGGAAGATCAAGGGCTTGTTGAAACCCCGATCGGTTCGCGAACCCGACCCGTCCAGCACTACCGGACCATCTCCATTCGCAGGCCGAGGCTGTCCCATTCAGGGTCCTCGGGCAGACGGCTGACCGCTCTGGAGACGATCCGCCTCGCCGTCCACAGACATGCGGCAGCGTCCAGGAGGTGCGCAGGCCTGATCTTGGGGAGCAGCGTATCGATAATGCGCTCTACACCCGGGAACCGCTTGGTGAGCACCGCCCGGCGCTCTTCCAGCCCTGCTTGTGAGTGCTTGGAATATTGCACAGGCTGGTCTTCGTTCAGTTGGTAGAAGCTGAGCTCGGGGTGAACCTCGAAGACCGTACGCTGCCAGTAGGGAGCGATGTCCTTGTCGACCTCAGAGAGACGCGCCAGTTGGCGCCAGCTGACGGGGCTCAGGTGGCCGCCGTTCGCGGCCGCGGCTTCTTCGAACGTGCTCCTGTTCAATGCAGTTCGGGCGGGCGCCGATACGATCGCGCTCGATCTAGGCCGCCCGAGCAGACGGCGGGCATCGCGGTCGCAGTGCCGGCCCCGCGGAGTCGGTCCGTCCGGAAGACCGACAGGGGCAAAGAGCGCTATGACCTGGTATGCGGGCTTGTAGTCGAGAACCTCGAGGAAGGTCTTGAAGACCTGTGGATCCTCGGGCGACATCGTGATCCCCTGCAACTTCGCAGTCGCTGCCAGCCAACCCGGCGGGCACGCTACCACCCCGGCGAGCAGGCGGTACGGAAGTCGCGCCCCGCGTTGCGCCATAGTTGTCGACACGAAAAGCCACCCTACCCAATCCCACCTAAAGTCAGCTGTTGGCGCCCCTCACGACCCAACTCTGGATCACGATGCCAAAACCACAGTACGCAACGTTCGGGGATGAATTGCAGGGATCTTGGGATGTGCTGAACGACGGCGGATAGTCCTGGAATACCACCGTTGCTGTGAGTGCAAAATTCGTCGCGGAACAACTCGACTGCTGACACGCGCTAAAAGTGATCACTCGCGTGTTCTGGGAACTCGGATTTAGACTTCCCGTGCAATCGACTGTCATGGTGTCGCCATTGATAGTCATGGTCTCCGTATTGTGATCTGGGTTGATGAAAGTGGTGCCATCCGGCAGGCAGTCCTCACCTGAGTTATTCGTGTAGCACGGAAAGTTCACAAACCCACTCGCCCCCGTATTCGGGACGCAGAGACCACTAACCCCGGGCTGATTGCTGTTGAACGCGTAGTAGGAGTAACGAACGGCCTGCACCGCTGCATCGACAGCACTGTCGGCTGCATATTCCGAAGCACGTTGGCTTTGCAAGTTCGAGGTGTTCTTCAGATCATTACCGGACAGGGAAAGCAGGCCAAGCAACACAAAGGCGATTGCGACGACGAAAAGCAGGGCTAACAGGAGTACGACACCCTCTTCGTCTCGACACGGAGATTCGCAGTCCTGTCGGACCTCCTTGCCCATCTGTATCCGATCCGTTCCCATCTGACGCTCCTGGTCCGTCACCTAGAAAAGTTGAATCGTTGTCGTGTAACTGCCGCTCGCGGCAGTTCCGTCAGTGTCTGTGATCGATGCAAGCGGCGTAAACGTGAACGAAGCTGACGACCCCGTCTTGACACCGCCAGATGGACTCGGATTAGCCGTCAACGTGAACGTGACTGTCTGGTTGCCATTGGAGAACGCAAAGGTCCCGGGAGCCGTGCCGGTGTTCCCGCTCTTCCAGTACACGCTGCTGATCGGCGAATTCGCGGTCAGCCCCGTGATCGATATCGCGGTCTGCGAACCTTGTGTGATGCCACAGCTCGTCTGATCGCACAGCGTGAGTGTCCCAGTCGATCCCAACGAACTGATTGTGGATGCACTCAAGGGCTGGCTGAAGGTGATAACTATGGTATCACCTTTTGCTGCCTTGCCCGCCGTGTTTCCTGCAGCATTGGTACTTGTAATTGTCGTGACCACCATGGGGGGATACGCCACGGTCACCGAACCGCTGCCGGTCGCACTCTGGTAATTGCTGTCGCCCGAGTAAGTGGCAGTGACCTGGTACGTGCCGGCTTGGGAGTTGGCAACCACACAGTCGGTAGCTACGGTCGTGGTGGCACTGTTCCCAGAGCCACTGAGACTGCTGGGGTTACATGTTGGGGCTGGGTTTGGAGCCGAAGTGAACGCCCACTGCACGCTCCCGGTCGGCGTGGGTCCACCGGACGGTCCGGTAACAGTCGCGCTGAAAGTCAGAGTCTGGCCCGGAGTCGGGCTGGAGGGCGAAATGTTCACCGCGACCGTGGGGGTGGGAGACACCACGGTGGCCGTACCATAGCCAGCCGTGGGACTGTAGTTGCCGTCACCGGCATAGTTACCGGTGAGCTGGTAGACGCCGGCCTGAGGGCTCGAAACGGTGCACGTGGCCGTCGAATAGTTGGTCCCGCTCTGCGGGGCCAGACTTGAGCATGATGGCGAAACCGAGGCACCGTTCAACGTCAAGAACCATGTGATGGTGCCCGTCGGCGGGACCGGGTTGGGATTCGGATTGGACCCTGTCAGGGTGGCCGAGAACGTAAGTGTCGTCGTCTGGAGGTAGACGGGATTGGACGGTGACGACGTCACTGCAAATGTGGGGGCGGGGTGTGGTGGAGCATGGACAGGATTAGTCACGACGAGGCTCAGAGTGTCAGCCACTCCGTTGACGTCGATTGCCATCAGCGTGATCTGCTGAATACCGCTCTGGTCGTTCGGCGCACAAGTCCCGGTGGAGAGGTCCCAGGCAAGGCTGGAGCTGTTCCACCACTGAATGTTGCTGATCCCGACATGGATACCCGATACTGCCGCGCCCGGCACCACCGTTGAAGCGACCGTTGGCACGGCGAAGTTCGTCACTGAGGACGCCGAATACGAGCCGTCCCACAAGAGCACGGAGTACGAACCCGCCGTCACGGTCGGCACCGTAACGGTTGCGGAGACAGTCCCGTCATTGCGGACGGCCGCGGCATTCGAAATGGTTGCCGCTGACCTGTAACCGGACACAGGAGAACCGGTCAGCTGAGCATACGTCGAGGTAAAGCTGCTGACCGTAATCGAGGTTGCGCCCACACCCGCTGCTGCTGTTGTCGTCACCGTCTGCATGGACGAACCGGAGCCAATTGTGACGAGCTCTCCGCTCGTAATGGCAACTGTCAGCGCGCGGACGCCGAGAGAGGAGACGCCGGTCTGACCCTTTGTCAACGCTGTCGTCAGGGTTGTACTGGAGATCCCCGAAACCGGCGCGAACGGCGCGAAGATCACTGAAACCGAGCTCGACGCGGTGAAGTCGGTCCCGAAGACCGTAAGGGGCGTGCCCACCGAGCCGGCAGAGGGGTAAACGTTCACGATTCGATACGCGGTAACAGGATTGGTTGCATACGTAGTAGCGCAGTTCTGATACAGGTACCCAGGTGAGAACTGGATGTCGTACTTGGCTGCCTCGGCGAAGCTCCGTAACACGGTGTCATCGGAGGCCAGGCTGCGGTGCTCGCTCGAGCTCGTGATCGAGGTCGTAAGGGCCCCCAGCAGACCTACGACGCAAAACGCGAGGATGACGACGGCCACCAGAACTTCGATAAGGGTGTCTCCTGCCTCCGAGCGGGTAGAGCCCTGGACGCGCGCGGAACGAGTCACCCGATCGTCACAGCAGCACCGGACCCCGAGATCGACAGGGACTGCGCAATCAACGATCCGAGAGTGAGCCCGTTGCTTTGCGCGGTGATCTGCACGGAAGCCCCTGGCGCCTCAACTGCACCCCCGTAGGTATCGGTGGTGTTGCTGCTCGCCGATATGACCACGGGGTTGATGTCTGAGATGGCTTGGTAGAGCACGATCCCTGCATTGGATCCCGACGTCTGTGGAGCCAGCTGAACGGTGTTGTTCTGGGTATTGACCGCGAACGCGCCGCCAGCGACGTAGAGGAACGCCCCTGTGCCTGTAAGCGTCGTCCCCGATGCTGACACAGCAAGCCCGTTGTCGAATACAACGGTGTTCCCGTTACCGAAGTTAAAGGTGTTGTTCTGAGTAGACGCCACAAGCTGTCCCTGGAGCTCATAACAATAGGGGCAGGTCGCATCGGAACTCGCTGGCCCTGAGAAGTTGATTGTGAATGAATTGCCCGACGTTAAGAAATTGAAGGCGCTCGACGAGTACTTGCCGGGCGGACAGGTATAGGTGGAGCCTGACTTGGTGCAACTCGCCGACGGCAGCATGCTGGTGTCAGGTGCGCTCACGGACGGAGCCAAATACGACGAGGAGACCGATGTCGCGCCGGCGGGACCGCTGTCCCCACTTGAAGTCATGGTGACGACATTGCATGGGCTTCCGCAATCGAAGACATCGAATGGGCCACCAGTATTGGATACGCTCGAGTTACTGGCGGTGATGTCAATCGCTTTGCTGTTGTTGGAATTGAGACCGATCCCACCGATTACGTTGACGTGGTCATTCTGTGCCGAGATGGCGATCACGGTTCCGCTAGAGCTGAGCAGCGTGAGCGGCGGGAAGGGGATGCCTCCCGATGGCAAACCTCCAAAAAAGGAGTTCCAAAAGCGAGGCGCAGCTGACAGGTTGTACTGATATGCGCTTCCCGACTCGAGGGAGGACAATGCGACGCTCGAGACCCCTGATGTGAGCATCCACCCCGAGGTATACGCACCACAGTTCTGGACTGTCGTGGCGCAGGTCACGGTAGCGGGCTGCTGGGTGTGCAGTGTGCCCAAAGGATCGAGCGCTAGCGCGGACGTTTCAGACGGCGAGATCGGGGTCGTCGAGGTGGCCGAGGCGTTCGGGCAGAAGCTCCGAACAAGCTGATACGTAGTTGCATACGGTGATGGCTGAGTGTGGGAAACCAGCCAGTAGCTGGTCACCGTGTCCCCACTGGTCGAGCCAGGCCAGTACAGGGCCAGCAGGAGCGTGGAACTCGTCGCCGAAGACGGGGCGGCACACACGGCCGGGTCGGTTGCCACGGACGAAATCGTTATGTCGGTTGCGCTTTGTACGTCGCGGACGTAGTAGGCCGAGGTGACCTGGGCGTCCGCCGAGTCACCGATCCGATTTTGAACCCCGCTCGAGTCCTTCAGACTCGTGATGACGGCCACGCTGACCCCGCCAATAATGATGGGCAGGATCACCAGGACGATCGCAAGCTCGATGAGGGTGAACCCCTCCTCGCCTTGAGCCCCCACGCAACGCCAACACCCATCCGAGCGAATGGCAGCTCGCTCCACAAGTGACCGAATCCGACTCCACAACATCAGCGCCACCACACTTTGCGCCCGACAGCGGTCCCTAGCCGACGGCAAGAACTACAGATCGCCACAGGGCCTCCTCGTCAACGACCCTTCACACGTCGAAGTCGCCGCATCCCATCGCGCCCAGTGCATTCACAAGGCCTTCTGCACATACTATGCCTCCGCGGGCATCTGGCCACGCTCAGCGCGAGACGCTCGCCCGACGCGACCGACTGTCATGGCTAGACCGACGCCACCCGAGGTGGGTCGGGCTCGGCCACCCAGTCCTGTCCCTGACCGGGGGGAGGCAGCGGTGGAGGGCCGGTCTGGGGACCTCCGGGTGCCTCCGCAGCTACGGACGTCTCGAGACCCATCGCCTGGGGGACGGGCATGGGCTTGGCTATCTCCTTCGGGTAGAGGCTCGCCTTGAGCGCTGCCTCGTAGTCGATCGTCCCCTCGGCTACCAGGGCGCTGAGGGCCATCTCGAGAGTCTGCATGCCCTCGGACTGGTGCGTCGTGATCACGTTTCGCAGCTGACGGGTCTTGCCCTCGCGTACAAGGTTCCGAACAGCGTGGTTCGCAATGAGCACCTCGTAGGCGGCGATCATGCCGCCCCCGATCCGAGGGAGCAGGCGCTGGTAGATAACGCCCTCGAGAGTCGAGGCCAGCTGCACCTCGATCTGCTCGCGACGGTCGGAGGGGAACACGTCGACAATTCGGTCGAGCGCTTGGGCGCTGTCGTTCGTGTGCAGCGTGGCGAACACCAGGTGGCCGGTCTCGGCGAAGGTTATCGCAGCGCCGATGCTCTCGAGGTCGCGCATCTCGCCTACGAGCAGCACGTCGGGGTCCTCGCGAAGCACCGAGCGAAGCGCCTTGTGGAACGACTCGGTGTCGGTGCCGACCTCTCGCTGGTTGACAACCGAGCGGTGGTTTCCGTGGACGTACTCGATCGGGTCCTCGATCGTGATGACGTGGCAGCGCCGGTGGGAGTTGATGTAGTCGATCATCGCGGCGAGCGTCGTGGACTTCCCCGACCCGGTCGGACCGGTCACGATCACAAAGCCCATCGGCAGGTTCACCAGCTGTTCGACGACGGGCGGGATGCCCAGAGAATCGAACCCGGGGATCTCGTAGGGGATGATCCGCATCGCAAGCGCGGCCGCCTCGCGCTGGTGGAAGGCGTTGCAGCGCAGGCGAGCCTGCTCCTTCCAGGAGAAGGCGAAGTCGATCTCGCGCTCGGCGACGAAGCGAGACACGAGCTCCTCGCCGAGAATGGTGTGCACCAGCCCCTCCACCGACGAAGGGGTCAGGAGCTCTGCCCCCTCTACGGGCCTCATCTCCCCGTCCACCCTGATGAGCGGTGGGGCGGACGCCGTGAGCAAGAGGTCAGTTCCCTTCGCAGCCCACACCTCCTCGAGCCACGGCTCGATGTCAACGATCCGTCTGCTACTGCCCGCCATGTAGCTGCTCCTCTTGATCCTCAGGGTGTCGGCGCCGGACTGGGGACGAGGGCCTCGGCAGCGGCCGTCCGGCAGGCGCTCACAACGTCGCCATTCTGCTCCACGGTCACCGCCGTCCACGGTCCGAAAGGACGCTCGGACGCTACACCGGCCACCACCAGGGGGGCACCCGCGTGCAGTGCGCAGACCACCCCGAACTCCGGCTGCGTGAGGGCGCTGATGGCTCGGGCGCGCACGGTGGCAACCACGTCGAAGCCGATTTCGAGCGGGCACGTGCGGCCCTCTATCAGTGCGTTGCACGGGAAGGTCGGCTCCCCCGGCTCGTGACAGCGCAGCACCTGCCAGCCGGCAGCCTCGAGCTCGGTGGCCGACTGCTCTATCGCCCAGTCGTGTGTGCCCACGAGCAGGACCGTCGGCTCGTCGGGCCGAGCCTCCGCATTCTCGGAAACGCGCAGGCGTCCTCCACGGGCGCCGAACCTCCTAGAGACACCTAGTTCTGCCACCAGTTGAGTCTGACCCACGGGAGCCACTGGATGACCTACAGTCGATCAACGAATCCCCAACTCCCCCGGCTTGGCGGGTGGTCACCTTGTCCATCGCTCTCGCCAGGTCGCGCAGGCCCCTCACCGACTCATCCAGAACAGCCCAGGACACCCTCTTACCAGGCTGCCGGCTGACCAGGGTGACCGCTGACCGGTCCCGACTAGACTGAAAAGACATGAGCGCGTCTCATATGGCGGAAGGCGCTCGGTCAAGGTGACCCCGGACACGACGCACGCGCCCACTCGGAGTGGGGCGGACGCCCGTCAGCGCGGGCGGATCCTAATAGTCGATGACGACCCCGACCTCCGAAGCTTCGTCGTGCGCGTGCTCGAGGCCGAGGGTTACGTCGCCGACGAGGCCGCCACGAGCGCCGAGGTCACCGCCGCACTCGACGCTCGCTCGCCGGACCTCGTGATCCTCGACATCACGCTCGGTACCGAGGACGGTTTCGACGTCCTCGCCGCCCTGCGCAGGAAGAGCGACCTACCCGTGATCCTGCTCACAGCAAGGGGCAAGGAGATCGACCGGGTGCTCGGGCTCAAGCTCGGTGCCGACGACTACGTCGTAAAGCCCTTCTCTCCCGCCGAGCTCGCGGCAAGGGTGGGCACGGTGCTGCGACGCACCAGTGGCCCCCAACAGCCCACGGCCCCGGTGATCCAATTCGGGGAGCTCGAGATCAACCCCTCCGCACACGAGGTGAGGTTGTCGGGCGCCCTGGTGAAGATGACTGCCAAGGAATTCGGCCTTCTCGCGTTCCTCGCCGGCTCCCCACGCCAGGTCTTCACCCGCGGACAGCTCCTCTCCCACGTCTGGGACTCCTCTGCGGAGTGGCAGGACGCAGACACGGTCACCGAGTACGTCCGGCGCGTCCGAAAGAAGATCGAGGCCGATCCGAACGAGCCGAGATGGATCCAGACCGTGCGAGGGGTCGGCTACCGCTTCGAGCCCTGATCGAAGCCGCCTGGCTGAGACCGTGGTTGGCCCTCCCCACGTGAGCCGGGGGTCGCGCCAAGACGGCGGCGCTCAAATGGGACTTGGCTCAGGACTTGGTGCAACCCTCCGGTCGAGGACGTGGCGTACCCGCCGCGCCAGCTGGTCGGGGGTGAACGGCTTGGCCAGCAGCTCGGCGTCCTCGGCCAGATCCTCGCGAACAGCTCGACCTCCTTGGAGGTGCCCGGACACGAACAGCACCGGAACCGACGGCCATCTCTCACTGAGCCGCCTCGAGAGCTCCACGCCGCTCATCTCGGGCATCACCACGTCCGTCACCAGCAGGTCGACCTGCTCGTCGAGCGAGCCCGCGACCTCGAGCGCCTCCGCGCCCCCGGAGGCTTCCATAACGCGATAGCCACGCCAGGTGAGCTCACGCGCGACCAGGCGGCGAAGCTCGTCATCGTCCTCCACCAGCAGGACCAGCTCGTGCCCGAAGTGCTCGGCCAGCTCCTCCTCGCCCTCGCGGGTCGTCTCGGCGTCCACAGCAGGGAACCACAACGTGAACGTGGTCCCCTGCCCTGGCGCGCTGTCCAGTGTGACGTGCCCCCCGGCCTGGGTCACCATCGCGTGCACCGCGGCCAGCCCGAGCCCGGTTCCCCTCGAGACGTCCTTGGTCGTGAAGAACGGCTCGAAGCAGTGCTCGGCCGTCTGCGCGTCCATGCCCGTCCCGGTGTCCGACACCACGAGCGCCGCCCAGCGAGGGTGGGTGGGGTGCCGCTCTGCGACCAGCTGGCTCTCTACGACCAGGCGCCCCCCAGCGGGCATGGCGTCGCACGCGTTGATGGCCAGGTTGAGAACCGCCCGCTCGAGCTCAGCCGGGTCCACGACGATGCGCACCTGCGAGGAGGCTGGGACATGCTGGAGCTCCACGCTCGCGCCAAGCACGCGGAGCAGCATCGGGCGCATCTCCGCCACCAACGTGTCGGGGTCGACCACCACCGGCGCGACCACCTGGCGAGGGCCGATCGCGAGCAGCTGGCTCGTGAGTGCTGCCGCCCGGCGCCCGGCGCGTTCTATGGCCTCCACCTCCTCTATCTGCGCGTACAACTCTGCATAACGCTCCGTCACCATCCCTGCGCCTTGCCGGCGTTGCGCGTTTTGTCCTCTCTGTCCTGTTTGCTCTTCTAATTGCTCCAGCTGCGCCCCGTGCCCACTCGGCAAGGTCTCCGCGCTCATGCGGCGAAGGAGGACCTCGCTACAGCCGAGGATCACCGTGAGCAGGTTGTTGAAGTCGTGCGCCACAGCCCCTGCCAGGCGGGCCATGGCCGCCAGCCGCTCGGCCTGTTGGGCCTGCTCCAGCATCCGGCGCCTCTCGGTCACGTCCTCGACCACGATCAGGATCCCGGTCACCTCCGCCTCGTGCTCGCGAAGCGGCGCCGTCGAGACCGACAGGTCGAGCAGATCCCCGTCCGAAAGACAAGCCGCCACGTCGGCGCCGAGCGTCGACTCTCCCTGCTTCGTGCGCTCCCACAGCTGCGCAAGCGCGGCTTCCGACACCTCGTCACGGGCGACGATCCGGCAAGGATCCCCGCCCGGCGCCTCCCATTCGAAGAGCACGCCCGCGGCCCGGTTCCACCAACGTGCGCACCCGTCGAGGTCCAGCTCGGCGATCGCGAGAGGAGACGAGTCGAGCACCGCCCGTAGGCGCTGCTCATTGCTGCGGACGGCTTGGTAGAGGCTGGTGTTCTCCGCCGCGCGCCGTGATGCGGCCTTCTCCGCCTCGCGGCTCTCGCTCCACAGCAGGACCCGTTCGACCGCGATCGCCACGCGCTCGGCGACCCCTTTGGCAGTCTCGAAGTCCGAACGCCTGTACCCACGCCGTCCGGAGCTGGTCACGAAGGTGAGCGCTCCGAAGGAGAGGCCGCGGGCATGGACCGGCACGACGAGCATCGACTCGATCCCCGACGCCGGTACAGCTTCGAGATACTCACCGAGAGGCGCCGGCTCGCCGCCGTGCGGTGCCCCGACACGTTTGGTCTGCATGAGTACCTCGGGCCGCCCGGTTGAGATCACCCTGCGCACGAGCTCGTTCAGCCCCAAGTGGCTGTCCTCGCCGAGCCGACCGTCTCTAAGGAAGCCCGGCGCGACGTCCTCGGTCTCGTCCTCGGCATGGTCTTGCATTCGGTGGATGGGCACCTCGAGGTCGCTCCGCTCACGCTCGACCAGCCGTCGAAGCTCCCCCTCATCATCGACCAGGTCGATCGCGAACCAGTCGGCAAAGGCCGGAACCACCACGTCGGCCAGATTCGCCATCGCCTCGTCGTAGTCCTCGAGTGCCTTGGCCAACACGTACCCGGCGCTCGCCAGTAAGGCCACGTGGCGCCGGGAATGCTCTACGCCAAGCCTGCCCCGGCGCTCGGCCTCGTCCAGCCTGGCCCGCTCGATCGACGCTGCCGAGCGGTCGGCGGCCAACTGCAGCAACTGGAGGTCCCGCTCACGAAAACGATGATGCGCACGTGTGCCTACCATCAATACGCCCACGACCTTGGCACCCACCAGGAGCGGCGCTGCGACCAACGAAGCGACACACTCGCCCAGGCAGGGTGCCTCCAAAGTCGCGACCCCGACGTCGTTCGCTATGACGGCCTCGGCACGCTGGGCGACGACACCGGCGATCCCCACACCCAGCGGAACCCTCCTGTTGGGCCGTACGAGGTCGTCGGGCCCGCGCCACGCCCGCAGGGTGAGCTGGGCCTCGTCCTCGGAAAGCAAGTCGACGACCGCCACGTCGCCGTGGAGCACCTGCGTCACCCGCGCGAGCAACTGGTCGAGCAGGTCATCGAGAGCCAGCAAGGACAGGGAAGGATCGGTCACCAACTCGATGGAGCGCAGCGCCTCGTCGGCGTCGTTCAGACCCTCGCGGATACGAACTCCGGCGATGTGGCCGAGGACCAGGATCACCCCCACCATCGATCCCGTCACCACCGGGAACAGCCACGCCAGCGTGCGAGTGGCGACCGACGGCTGGTACCGACCGCTGGTGAGCTCAAAGGAGACCACGGCCGAAATGACCGCCCAAGCCACCACCATCGCCAGCCCGATCAGAACCCGGTGGCGCCCCAGGTCTCGCTGGAGCAGCTTGTCCAGCTTCGAGCTCACGTCGTCGGCTTCGGCCGCTCGTTCGTCTCTCCGGCCAGTCGCGTCACGTCTACGTACGACTAGCCCGCTCTCACCCGACTCTCCAACATCCCGTGGCCTGTCGGGGTCAGCGGATAGTTGCGCCTGCGGACTCAGAACGGGGTCGCGCTCTCCCGAGGTGAGCGTGGGCTCTGATACTCCACGGGCCACGCCGACCCCCTCCTCGCACACCCTCTGTGCTCAGCCTGCCCCACCGAGCAGGATTCTCAACGGGCAACGCAAGCCTATGACTCCAGAAAACCAGCGTAAAGCACGATGGCCCCTCACAAGCGTCCATGGTGATCGTCGGACCGTGGCTCAACTCGTGCGGAGGCGGGTGAAGCTTCCTCGTCACCGATGATGTCGTTCGCGAGCTCGACTTCCCTGAGGCGCTTGACGCTCCGTTCGTCAAAGCTCTGAGAAATCCTGCCTATTCCGGCCAAGCGACGGGCGACGTCATGAGCAGCAGCGTGACCTGGCCGAACGGAATCGACTTCGATCCTGATGTCCTTCACGGCGACTATCCGCCAGCTACCGATCGCGCACCGTGGCTGATTGTCGAATAACACTTACGGCCGACCGCCTAATCCTCGACGACCGCCGGATGGTCAGCCCGGCCGGGCCCCCGACGGACGACCGATCCCGATCGGGGCCGTGTGCGACTACGACTTCGGCAGGAAGGCGGCGGCGAGCTGTTCCTCGTCTGACAGGGACGGTGCAGCGCCGGCGGGACTGACAGCCACCCGGAGCCAGTAATCGCCCTTGAAGACGCTCAGCGAGGCCCAGCCGTCGTGGTAGGCCTCGTCGCCCTACCCCTGGTGGTTGGTGACATCGGAGGGGTGTCGGAGAACCGACCTCCAAGATTCCGTACCACAAGCAAGATTCCGTACCACGAGCAGTTGGCGCCTTGACCCCCGCGGCACCCTTGCAGTTCGCTCGACCTTGCTGACAACGTGCAGGCGACTCGATGGTTCGATTTGGCACTTCGAACCCCGTGCAATCGGTCGTCCGGGTGCTGACTGTGGAGCATCTCCGGGTCAGCACCCGGACAACGTCAGCAGGTCGGGATTCCGTCGATGTTGTAGGCGCTGAGCTCGTCGTGCAGCTTCATGGCCAGGGTTTGATCCGACTTGGTCAACTTGAAGCTTTGGCCGGGGCCGTCGTACGAGTAAGCGATCAACAGAGCGTTGGCCTGGGCGATGACCCCGTCGGTGACGATACATGTGGAACCGCCCTGAGCCAGGTTGAGCTCGGCGGCCAGCAGCATGCCCGCCATGCAGTTGAGGGCGCCGACGTTTCCACAACCCATCTCGGACAGGATGGCTTTGGCTTGAGCGAACGTCGTCACCGCGAACGCGCCGAGGGTCTGCGGCAACAACGCCGTGGTGGCGGCCTGGTGGTTCTTCCAGAACCCCGGCGTGAGGTTCGCCGTGGCCGGCTGCGTCACGGTGACGCTCGCCGAGGCGCTCTCGGTGGGCGCGGCCAGGCTGTCGACGGTGTCGGTGCCGGTGGCCGTGGCGGTGTCGGTGAAGGGACTGCCGGTGGCCGTCGTGAACGTGTGGCTGCAGGTGAACACCCAGGTCTCACCGGGGTCGAGGATGCCGTTGGAGTTGGTGTCGCCGCTCACATAGGTGGCCGTCCCGCAGATCGAGCCGCTCACCACCACCGACGAGATGGGGTCGGTGCCGGTGTTGGACTCGTGGTAGGTGAAGGTCACAGCCAGCGGCGCCCGACCCGAGGTCGGGCTGGTCGACTCGGTCAAGGTGGTGGCCGGCTGGTTGACGAAGATGTCGACGCTGGCGGCACCCGATTGTGGGACCGTGGCGCCAGTTGACTCAGTCGCGGTGCCATTGCCGGCCGCCTTGCCCAGGACAAAACCTGCGGGTGCCCCGTTCTGGCCGATGTCTCCCTGCACGATTGTGTAGGGGACGGTGCCCCAGGTCATCGATGCTCCTGTTCCCACCGACCCACTGGTGGCCAAAGTGGTAGACGCGCCGTGAGGATCCGTAAACGTGATCGTCGCGTTGCTGATCGGGCAGTCGGTTACCGCCAAGGTGGAGGACACCGTGAAGTCGATCACGGTGCCCACGCGGGCATTGAAGATACCCCCGGTCGCGATACTGATGGGCAGTTCAAGCGAGGTGCAGCCGGCCGCCGCCGCGACTTGTTGCCCTACGCCGACCACGACAGAAGCAACTGCAAGTGCAATGCCAAACACAATTGCCATAGCAGAATGAATTCGAAGCACAGTTGTTGTCCTCCACCTTGGACGTGGCTCCGAGACCACGCGCACCCGGTTCGATGGAACCGCTCGCGTGGCAATGTACTCCCACTATCCGTCGAGTGGAAGATCCAAGTTGAAAAAACCTAGCATTTTCCTGCCTTTTCTCTCTCCGGGAGAAGCGGCCCACCCAGCGTGCGTTCGCGGATGCTCGTCTGTCGCCACCGCAATCAGAACCCGGTGACGCCCCAGGTCTCGCTGGAACAGCTTGTTCAGCTTCGAGCCCACGTCCTCGGCTTCGGGTGCTCGTTCGTCTCTCCGGCCAGCCGCGTCACGTTTGCGCACGGCTAGTTCACCCACATCGGAATCTCGCGCATCGCGTAGGCGGTCGATGTCACCCGGCGGCTGAGTCTGCGGGAACGCGAGAAGGTCGCGCTCTCGTGAGATAAGCGCGGCTCTAATGCTTCACGGGCCACGCCGACTCCCCTCCTAGGCACACCCTCTGTGCTCGGCCTACCCCACCGAGCACTTTCTCAACGGCGGCGCAAGGCTACGGCGCCCGCGGTGAAGAAGAAGGTGAACAGGACCCCCCTGTGAGTGTCGCCTTCCTAGGCGTCCTTCGAACCCCTCCAGACTGCCCCGATCCCTGTCCATGCCTCACCTCGTCCTGATCGCATCGGACAGGGCAAGTCCCGTCCCCGAGACGTAGAGGCGCCTCATGTTTCCCGCGACGAGCTGGTCGTACTCCCGGGTGAACGTCCCGTACGGGGCCGCTTCCAGGCGTGCCGACCAGCTGAGGAACCCGAAGAACGCCCTCGCCCCGTCGAAGAACGAGACGTAGGCGAACGCGTGTGAGCGGGCGTATCTCACCATCGCCGTGACGAACCGCTCGTCGAGAGGCTCCCAGAACCTGTAGCTGTTCAGCTTCAGCTCATCGGGCGCCCCCTGGGGGCCGGTGCCTTCGGTGGAGGTCGGCTTCTCCAGCCACGTCTCGTCCATCACGAGCTTCTTGTGGGCTGCATCCGCAGCGCCGACATCAGCGATCAAGTCCTCGACCTGGGCCGGTCCCAATGGGTAGACGTGGACATCCAGGTAGTCGATGGCCGTTTGGGACAGAAGCGCCTGGTCGACCGCCGGGGTGGTCCACGTCCCCGTGCCGGCACCGACCTCGGTGCGCCCCCTGTTCAACCCGTCGAGCTCGTCGTCGACGAGCTCGACCGCCGCCGCGGGTGTGTCGAGGTCGATGTTCAGCGTGTCGGAGAACGTGTCGGGCTCGGTGAGCAGCAAGAGGTAGCTCGGGCTCAGGTCGTCGATGATGACCTGAGCCTCTTCGCGTTGCTCGACGGCATACGAAACCAGCGTGAGCCCGGAGTAGCTGATCGACAGCGAGGTGAGCGGGGTCCCCGAGAAGACCGGGTTCTCCTCCACCGAGAGCACCATGTGTCTTGAACGCACCTGGGCGGCGACCTGCTCGTAGAAGCTCAGGTACCTCGAGCTGTCGGGAGTGCTCGAGAGCAGGAGGGGGAACGAGACGTTCACCGTCACACCTTCCACGCCGAGAGCTTTGAACGCCTCGAGCTGGGAGATGACGCTCGAGATCGCCTGGGGACCGAGGAGCCCCGCGCCGATGTTGCCGTTCGCCGCGAGCAGTTCGGTGCCGACGACCGTGGACGGGTGCGCCGGTGGAGCGCCGGCTCGGGTCGCGAAGCCGTCGACCTCGGCCTCGACCCGTGAGTACTCGGACCGATACCGGGCGGGGACCGGACCAGAGGACTGCACGATGGGCGTTAGACGCGCACCGTTCGCCCGGAGACGCCGTTCGTCCTCGTCGTGCTGGTGGCGGGCGCTGTATTGGACGAGCAAGCCGTCGACGTGACGGCGACGATGATCACCACGCCGACCAGCCGCCGATCTCGAAACGACCACCGGTTGGCGCACCGACGAGCCCGAGGCGCACTTGGTCGATCCATTGCCTGTGCCACACCTTGCAGTCCTTTAGTCCTTGTCGGAGGCGGTCTCAGAGAACGAAGTCTCCACTGAGCACACACGGTTCGGCCAACGTCCTCACGGTGCGTGGTCGGAGCGAAACACTAAACGTGGGCATCGAAGTGGTCGATGCCTCTTCGCGTGAGTGGCGTTCGCGCCGGGACGAGAAACACCTCGCCCGGCCACCAATCATCCCAAGGACAACTCGCGCGCGACATGCCCGACGACGACACTGCACGCACGGATCCCAAACCAGGCCCCGCGCCGGGCGCGGACGTCACCGGTGAGGACACGGCCGGCGAGGACGCGGTCGACGCCACCCTCGCGACCGTGTTGGCGAGCCACCCCGAAGCCGTCTTCTTTGCTCACGACGCCAACGCGGCCACCGTGCCGATGCCCGATTCACTGGACCTGAACGGGCATGGCGTGATCGAAGGCCGCCGTTCAGCGCTCGACATGGTGGTGCCGCAGTACAGAGGCGTGGTGATCGACACTTGGGAGAAGGCGCGAAAGACCGGGGTTGCCAGTGCACACGTCAGGCTGGCGGCGGACCCCGACCGTGGCGTCATGCTGCACTTCCTGGACGCCCGGGCGCAGCACGGCGTCTACCTCGGCGCGTTCACCGCGGACGAACACGGCGAGCGACAACCAGGTGAGGAGGTGATAGCGCACACGACGCCGACCCGTAACCCACGCTTCGCCCGCGTGCGCAAGGACGGGCTCGCAATACTGATCGAGATCGACGAGGCCTTCACGCAGATCCTGGGTTGGAGGCCCGAAGAGGTACTGGGCCTTCGGCCGCTGGACATCATCCATCCCGACGACCAGACGCTGGCCGTCGACAGCTGGCTGAACATGCTGGGGTCGTCCGGACCGGCGCGCCGGGTCAGACTGCGGCACCTCCATCGCGACGGCTCCTGGGTCTGGATGGAGGTCACGAACCACAACCTGCTCGAGGACCCCGAGCATCAATGCGTCGTCGCAGAGATGGTGGACATCTCCGAGGAGATGGATACTCACGAGGCCCTTCGCGCGAGGGAGCAGCTGCTCGACCGCTTGGCCGAGACGTTGCCACTCGGACTGCTGCAGGTCGACTCCGACGCGCGAGTGATCTACACGAACGACCGCCTGCACTTGATACTCGGCTCCGCTCGGGCGAACACCGTCGAAGAGCAGCTCTCGACCGTCGTCGAAAAGGACCACCAGGTGGTCGACGAGGCGTTCACAGGGGTGCTCTCGCACGGTAAGGACAGCGACATCGAGGTCCGCGTCCGCCCCCACGGCCCGCGCGACAGGGAGTTGCGCTACTGCAACTTGAACCTACGAGCCCTCACGGACGCCTCCGGAGGCGTCACAGGGGCCATCGTGTGCGTGGCTGACGTCACCGAGAGTGCCCGCGCGCGTGACGAGCTGCGGGCACGTGCCACCTACGACGCGGTCACCCGTTGCTACAACCGTGCCTCGACGATGGCAGAGCTCGAGGCGATGCTCGCGCCGGACGGCACGGGCCAGCGCCCGGCGGTGATCTTCGTCGACCTCGACCGCTTCAAGGACGTGAACGACACACACGGGCACTCCGCCGGCGACGAGTTCCTGAGAGTGGTCGCGGAGCGGCTGCATCGCTGCGTGCGGGCCGAGGACGTGGTGGGCCGGATCGGCGGTGACGAGTTCGTGGTCATCTGCCCGCGTATCTCCGCCCCGACAGAGGCGATGAGCACCGCCGCCCGACTTTCCGAGAGCCTGCGCAACCAGATCGTTCTGAAGAAGGCCGTCCTGCCGTCGAGCGCCAGCATCGGGGTGGCGTGGTCAGATGGGAACGGCACCACAGCCGAGACTCTGGTCGCCCGGGCCGACGCCGCCATGTACCGGTCCAAGCGCGCCGGCAAGGGCGAGCCGGTGCTGTTCGACGAGTCGATGGCCAGTGCCGAGGAGACCGACACGTGGCAGTGGCCCGCCCTCCCGGACGAGCGCACTTGACACCTTCGCCCCGGTAGAAGTCGATCAACGCGGACTGTGTACCTCACCCTTGCCCCAACACACTGAGGCTGAAGGCCACCGAGCACGTCACGACCCCGATCACGACTATCGCTGGTGAGCCTTGGCGTTGGCCCGTGCCCGACTCTTCCAAGGGATCGCTTTCGGGGGACGCTAAGTTGGCGAGGTGGCTCTCTCGGTCCGACGGAGCGTTCCCATCCTTTTCCACGCGCTCGCGCTCGCGACAGCCGCACTGGTGGTTTCGGCCGCTCTCGGCACGGCGGCCTATGCAGGAGTCGTGACAACGAGCTCGGTGATTGCGACCACAAAGGCGACCATCGCGAGGCAACCCGGTGTCCACCTGGTGATCAGTGCGAAGTCCAGCTCCTCGTCGAGCACAGAGAAGATAGTCGCCGACTTCGGGACCGATGGCGGTGTGGAGAAGATCTCGAACGGCAACGCGCGTTTGGCGATCAAGGTCATGCCCACCTACGCCTTTGTGAGCGGGAACTCCTCAGGGTTGACCACGATCGTCGGGCTGAGCTCCGCGGACGCGAAAAGGGTCGGCAAGCACTGGGTTTCCTGGAAGGCGGGCACCAGCCAGTACTCCAATCTCAAGTCCGGGATCACTGTCTCCTCGGTCACGGCTGTGGTCCCGAAGGCCCAGGGTTCGAAGCTGTCCACCGAGGTCGTCAACGGTGCTAAGCGGTACGTCCTCAGGTGGACGACCGCGGCCACGAGCTCCTCGCCGAAGATCTCGAGCACCCTCATCCTCTCGGCCCGGGGAGCGACTCTGCCCATCCAAGAGACCGCGATCGCCTCGGGCGGCGCCAAGGAGTCCACGGTGTTCTCCAAGTGGGGCGAGCACGTCCTCGTGAGCGTGCCGTCCGCAACCTCCACGATCCCGTACTCGCAGCTCACCGGCTGAACCTCTCCCCGGTGTCGGCCCCACGGACACGGACGGGCATACCCGCGGTCACTGGGCACATCCTTTCGGACCTTGGATCCGGGTAGGGCTTGGGCTCCATTTCTCGTCACGCTGCGTGGTATAAGGGAAAACGCTAAACGTGGGTCTCTGAGTGGTCGATACCTCCTCTCGTGGGGCGGATGAACACCGAAACACGACGAAGCGCCGTCGGCAACGGCACGACGGCCGGGGGCACGACCACGCACCGCACTCCTCACGATTGGACTGGCAACGGATCTTCAAGTGTCGATATGAAGGCCGGTCACGTGCCGGCCGCGGAGATCACGGGGACTGGCGACACCGACGAGGACGGGGTCGCTGCTTTTCTCTCCTCGGTCCGTAACGGCGATGTCGGCGAAGACGCTGTCCGCACCCCCCGTGAGGACACTGTCACGTCCGTACTCGAGATCCTCTTGGCCGGCCACCCCGAAGCCGTCTTCTTCGCCATCACGGCCGACGCGGTCATCGTGCCCATACCCGACTCGGTGGACCTGAACGGCCACGGCGTGGTCGAAGTCCATGCCACTCTCGACCTGTTGACCCCGAGCTACAGGGGCGTGGGGATCGATACCTGGGAGAAGGCCCGGAAGGCCGGTGTCGCCAGCGCACATGTCAGGTTGACGACCGACCCCGACCGTCCCGTGATGCTGCACTTGCTGGATGCCCGGGCGCAGCACGGCGTCTTCATCGGCGCATACACCGCCGACGAACAGGCCGACGAACAGGCCGACGAACACGCCGACCAAACAACGATACCGCTCACGGCGCCGTCTCGTGCCGCACGCTTCGCCTGTGCGCGCAAGGACGGGCTGGCAGTGCTGTTGGAGATCGACGAGGCCTTCACACAGATCCTCGGCTGGGAGCCCGAGGAGGTGTTGGGCCGCAGGTCTCGGGACCTCATCCATCCCGACGACGAGACGCTGGCCGTGGACAACTGGATGAACATCCTGTCGTCGCCCGGACCTGGGCGCAGGGTCAGGCTCCGGCATCTGCATCGCAACGGCTCCTGGGTCTGGATGGAGGTCACGAACCACAACCTGCTCGAGGACCCCGACCATCAATGCGTCGTTGCGGAGATGGTGGACATCTCAGAGGAGATGGCGGCGCACGAAGCACTCAGAGCCAGGGAACAGCTGCTCGACCGTTTGGCGAAGACCTTGCCCATCGGGCTGTTGCAGGTCGACTCCGACGCCCGAGTCGTCTACACGAACGACCGCTTGCACTCCATATTGGGCACCCCACGTGCGAACACCGTCGAGCAGCAGCTCTCTGCCGTGGTCGACGAGGACCGACAAGTGGTCTCCGAGGCCTTTGGCGCGGTGCTCTCGGACGGCGTCGACGGCGACATCGAGGTTCGCGTGCGCCCCTACGGTGAGCGCGACAAGCAGCTGCGCTATTGCGCCTTGAACCTGCGGACCCTCACCGACGCGACCGGAGGTGTGGCAGGGGCCATAGTGTGCCTGGCCGACGTCACCGAGAGCGCCCGCACACGTGAGGAGCTATGGTCACGGGCCACCTACGACGCGGTCACCCGCTGCTACAACCGCGCCTCGACGATGGCCGCTCTCGAGGCGATGCTGGCCCCCGACGGCACCGGTGAACGCCCGGCGGTGATCTTCGTCGACCTCGACCACTTCAAGGACGTGAACGACGAGCTGGGGCACCGTGCAGGGGACGAGTTCCTACAGGTGGTCGCACAGCGGCTGCACCGCTGCGTGCGGACTCAGGACGTGGTGGGCCGGATCGGGGGGGACGAGTTCCTGCTCGTCTGCCCGCGCATCTTCACCACGGCCGAGGCCATGAGCACCGCCTCTCGGGTGGCACGCAGCCTCCGCAATCAGATCATCTTGAAGAAGGCTTCTGTGCCGTCGAGCGCCAGCATCGGGGTGGCGTGGTGCGATGGACGCAGCACGACAGCCGAAGCCCTGGTGGCCCAGGCCGACAGGGCCATGTACCAGTCCAAGCGCGCCGGCAACGGCGTACCGGCGCTGTTCGACGAGTCGATGGCAAGTGCCGCGAACACCGAGACGTGGCAGTGGCCTACGCTTCCCGATCCTGTCGCCGACCCCTGACAGAACCCCCTTCCTCTGTGACCTGGTTTCGGGTGATCCTGTCACCGTCGGCACCTTGACTTGGTCGTCGATCGTCCCGAGGAGGAATCTGTGGCCGACTTTCCGGCAATCACCCATGTCGTGCTGACGGTCAGCGACCTCTCTCGCAGCGTCCCGTGGTACGAGCGCCTGTTCGGCACGAAGCCGCTGCTCGACGGGGACACGGGTGCATTTCGCGCCGTGGTCTGGCTCGTCGGAGGCCAGACCCTCGTAGGCCTCCACCAGTTTCCCGATCCGGCTGACACCCTCCCGTTCAACGAGCGCCGCTTGGGTCTGGACCACCTGGCCTTTGCTTGCGGTGATCGGGGCGAGCTCGAACAATGGCAGGTCCGCCTGGACGAACTCGGCATCGCCAATGGGGGCATCATCGACGCTCCCTACGGTTCAGGCCTGTCCTTCCGTGATCCGGACAACATCGCACTCGAGTTCTTCGCGCCGCCCTCGTGACGACCAAGGTCAGCTACACCGATCCGAGCGCTCTCGGGGCACGGTACCGACTCAGTGAGGAACTGACCGCTCGTCTGGCGGGCGTCGGCCCGCTCACCGACGCTGTAACCGCTCAGTAGCGCCGGCCTCACGACGCCGGCGGAGGCGGTTGCGCTCCCGGCGACGAACCGATGGGTCCTGTTCCCGGCGGGAAAGGGAAGCCCAGATTGCTGGAACGCTGCACGTACTCCTCCCAGGTGATGTCTCCCCGGGCGTAACGGAGCCGCAACTCGGCTATGGCTGCATCCATCCCTGCAGATGGCGGCACAGCCATCGGAAACGACGCCCCCCTGCTGCGCGGCGCACTCCACAGCCGTACCAAGGCCACGACGCCCACGATCAACAGGGCTGCGATCAGGACCAGGAACAGCCAACCAAACACGCCTGGAGCGTGGTGGAACCCACTCGGACCATAACGAAACATGCTCACTCCCTGACCATCTGCTGAGACTCATCAAAGCAGCCAAACCTGTACGGATGCTGTGGAGGCATGCCGGATTTCTCGACCTCGGCCAAGCCGGGGGCCTTCGCGTCGAGCTCTGCGAGCGCGGCTTCCACATCGAGGTCCTCGGCCCAAGTCGACACCCCGTCGTGGTGGAGGAGCGAATTGCCGAAGTACGGTGGCGTCTTCAGCGGTATGGCGAATCGAGGAGCGCCATCGGGTTCTGATCGATCGCCCCCCGCCGGGATGCCGTGTACAGCACGGGGCGGTCGGACTCGCGTCGCTTCGCCTCTTGCATCGCCGCCTGAGCCTGGTTCACGAGCGTACCGGCGTCGGCTTCGGACCCGGCAGACCAGGCCACTCCGATGCTCGCCTGGCACGACACGTGCGCCGTCTTGAGCCGGACCTGATGCTGGAGCATGTCGGCCACCCGCGTCGCTGCGCGCATGGCTTGTGCGGCAGTGGTGATTCGTGGGCACACGACCAGGAACTCGTCGCTTCCCATCCGCCCTACCAGATCCTCGCTCCGCACGGCGCGAAGGAGACGCTTGGCCACGATCTCCAGCAGCGCATCGCCTGCGGCATGACCAAACTGCTCGTTGATCTCCTTGAAACGGTCGACATCGACGAAGATGACCGCAGGTCCGCTCTTTTCGTCCGAAGCAGCCAACGTCATCTCGAGTGACGCCATGGTCGACGGCCTGTTGTGACACTGGGTGACGTCGTCGAACGTCGCTCGGATGCGCAGCTCGTCTCGCAAGCGGACGACCTCGGTGACGTCCGCCACGCAGGCGATGGCCCCAGTGACCTCTCCAGCCCCTGCGGTCAGCGCTCGAAGGCTCATGGTGCACTCACGAATGTCCTTCATACCGCGCTCGTCCAGTGTTGCCAGGCGCATCTCGATATCGTCGTCGAGTCCGTCTCGAAGCACTGCCTCGAACGCGCCCTGTACGAGTTCCCTGTCCTCGGGAAGAACCGTGGACAGCTGCTCTTCGACGGTGGCGGCCCTAACAGTGCCGAGAATGGCGTGAAGCCTGTGGTTCGTGTAGACGATTCGACCTTGGGCGTCGACCTGCACGACCCCCAGCGGGAGGGCCTCCGCCAACCGATGCAGCAGCTGTTCTCCTGCCCGCGGGTCTTGACCGAGTGCGCTCGGTCGATACGACAGCTGCGGATCTGTGTCGGCCGCCTCCTCGTGTGATGGGAGGGATTCGTGGAGTTCCATCTCGTCGGAGACGCCCACTATCTCGGCCTAGACGCAGTTGCAGGCAGTCGGCGGTTCTCTCGCACGTACTAAGCATCGTCGCCGGTGAGCAAGGTCTTGAGCACGCCTCTGCGACCCCGTCCCAGAGGCGCTCGGACGAGGTATTTCGTCGAGTCTCGGTGCACCGACACGCCCTTTCGTACCGAGGGGCATTGGCGGCTTGAGCGCTAGCGACTGGGTCTCTGACCGGTGGATGTGGAAATCTCGAAGTCAGTTCGGCCTTAGTTCGCTGATGGTTACCGTGCCTTGGGCCGCACCGACCAGCCGGTCACCGTTCGTGGCGTCGATGCGTACGACCGCCGTCCGCTTGGTGAGCGAGATGACCTCAGAGCGGGCCCGCAATACACCTTCGCGAACAGGCGCAAGGAAATTGAGCTTCAGCTCGGTCGTGGCCGCCCACGAGCCACGCGGTATTAGAGGGTACAGCACGGCGCCCAAGACGTGGTCAACGAGAGCGGCGAGCGTCCCACCGTGAGCAGATCCGAACCGGTTGAACAACTCGGGACGGACATCAAGTTCGGCGGTCATCGTGCCAGGACCGACATCGATGACACGGATCCCAAGATAGGCGGGGATCCCGGTCATGGTTCTCGAGACCATGGCCTGCGCTACCGCTGCGTCGAACTTGTCAAAAACCGGTCGAAGGCTCTGAGTATCGCTCATGCGGACATAGCACGGCTCAGCAGACCGACGATCCACGAGATCAACATGTCAACCCGAGCTCGGTCGGGTCCAACGAGGCAAAGAGGTCGTTCGGGTTGCACGTGGGCAACGATCTCCTTGCAGTGGCGAGGACCCATCGGGCCGATCCTACCAACGGTTCCCGTCGTTAGGCAGCATTGCTTGACGTTGTAGCGGAGTCTCCTCGGAATCGACCAGGCGCCCTGGCTTCCAACGGGTCCGATGCCACCTGCGACTTGTCTTGAGTCATCCCGCGGAACTCACATACCACGCGGTATGTACGTATGCCGTCGAGCCGAGTGGCATCGTTCCTCCGTTCAGGCAATTGACGCCCTGGAAACTCCAAAACGGACCGCCGCAACCGAACAGGCCCTCTGATGCGATCGGTGACCGGCGGGATCTTCTGAGCGAGAACCCGGATCACTGCACCCGGTCGACATGTGAGAGGGCCGGAGGGACGATGACGCCCAGGTGGGGGTGCTCCACGGTGAGCGCGACCGCTCTTCTTCTCGCACCCACCACAACCCGCCGCGCGAGGACGGACAGCGGGTTGACCTTCACTCGACCCGAGGCTACTGGATAGGTCCAGGAAGCCAGAGAGTTCTTGTACGGCATTTCGCCCTTGCTCATATCGAGAATCCCAATGTGGTGTTCGGGCGCAGCCTCGGCCATGGCGAAGAAGAGCAGTAGGCCCGGGGAGTAGCGACCGTAGCCAGCGTCGTAAGCCGGGAACCACAGAGACAACCTCGCGGCCGTGCGGATGCCGAAGTGTGCCGCGATCAGGTGGCCTCCCGCCGATAGCGTCGACAGAGTTCCCCGGCAGCTGGGCGTGTCGGAGGTGGTCAGCTCTTGAACGAGGTCTCGCATCCACGGCCGGGAGAACTGGTCGATCCAGCCCATGCGGTGATACTGCGCCGATTTCCAATCCATGAGAGCATCCAACGCGGTCGGATCTGTGGAATCGAACACGAACTCGAGTTCTCCGTGCTCCCGGATCAGTCTCCGCCGCTTCTGCGCCAAGGAGCGCACCAGTCTTCCTCTATCGCGATTCCGTTGACGCATGTACTCGCCGTATCCCTCACGAACGTCCATCACAAAGGCCGGAGCAATCCCGGAGATACAAGGGCCGAACTCGTCCATGTGTGAGACGAGATGGTCGAATTCCCACATCCCCAGCTCGCAGTCCCGGATCAGCTCCATGGGATTGAAGGCGAACTCGGGTTCGCATATCACGGCCTGAGCATCCGAGACGCGGATTCCCAGGGCCCAGCCAATGCGAAAGGTTCCTTTCTGAAACGGCAGGAATGCGACGGTCTCGTCTCCGTCGCGGATCACCGCGATCCGGACGTCGCTCCTGCAGCGCCCCAAGGCGGCTGCGAACTCCGGTGACAAAAACGCATTGTCGAGGGTCGGATCCGACGCCTGAAGGCGCCTCCATGCTGAGACATCGACTCGAGACAACTCTTGAGCACGGCAGACCGAGAGTTCCGTCATCTGTCCTCGTTCCTGCACGTTGCAAGCGAGTCTCCGGTAGTGGCGACATCCATCTCGAGCCATGCGCGATGCCAAAGGAAAGCGCAGTTGCGGTCGCACGCTCCGTCGCCCCCGAGCACCTGGCCGCTGCAACGCACGCCGTCGAGCACGTACCACTCGCCTCGTGGCTCCTTCCAGCGAGGAAGTTCGATCCACACGTCCTCCGCCCGCCGCAGTACGGGGAATTGCTTCTCGGTGTACGCAGCCATCTCAGGGGAGAAGCTGATGCCGCCCAGTCGTCCTCTGCGATCCAGCGTGGCTTCGATCTCCACGAGGGGCTTCACACGAGCCGTCGGTCGTCCTTGTCGTGTCTCGGCCGCGGTGGCGGACGAGCGCTCCAGCCACTCGTCTCGGAAGTACAGCGAGCACGCTCTGCCGCATCCGACCGAGCCGTCCGGCCCGTCGCACACCGCCCCGGCCAACGCCACGGTGCAGGAGATGCTCCGCATGCGGCCGTCGTCGTTGAGAATGCGACGTACGATTCGCTCGACCTGGTAGGTGCGGTCGCAATACGCCCATTGGTTGGCCGTGAACCGCAAGCCTCGGAGCCGCTCTTCGCTGTCGAGCGTCGCTCGAATTGCGTCCGCGTTCTTGACCCGCACCCAATCGCCGACCTGGTAAGACGAAGAGCGTCCCTGACCGACTGGGCCTTGGGCCTGGCGGACGAACAGCAAGGTCCCGCGCCTCACGGCGCGAAGCAGGTTGTAAGGCCAGTCAAAGCGGTAGAAGGAGTTCTCGAATTGACATCGCTCGCGGGGCCTCGCCCTGAGAATCGACCTCAAGGTGACACGTCCAGGCCGATCACGCGTCCGGGAGCAGAGTCCTCGGCTCGTCGCAGGCATTACCTGGTTTATCGGCGGATTACACCGGTGGCTTGATTGGGTGTTACCGACAGAGAGGCATCTGGTAGCCGGTTGTGACGGTTTGTGATGTCGGCTCTCCCACGCTGCCTACTCCCAGGGTTCTACCCGCCAGTCGCAGATCATTGGTGTCGGAGAACGTCTAAGCCTGACCCGAGAACCGACCCGCACGTCCTCGTACTAAGAGCGGGTCAGCAGCACAGTCATCATGGCGAGGACAATGGGCCGACCGTCGGTCCTGGCCCATGCGGAAGCCCCGTGCTATGACTCCATGGAGTCTCTTTGAGTGTGGGTGCACGCTAGAAGGGGAATAGACGGTGACTGCAGAGCAGGACGCGGAGCAGAACATTGGGTCGGCGAAGGCCGCTTATGCCGCGTTCTCCTGGGGTGATCCCGCGGCGGCGATGGACAACATGGTCGACGACATCGAGTGGGTCGTCCCCGGCAACAGCACGATAAGCGGCACCTACCACGGCAAGGAAGAGCTCCGCGCCTTT
>Ga0181524_10001500_pt1 | contig 26588 bp, 24 predicted proteins | sample PEATcosm2014_Bin_34_FD_119761 | JGI IMG/M metagenome (GOLD analysis project Ga0181524, IMG submission 119761) | Peatland microbial communities from MTU Mesocosm Facility, Houghton, MI, USA - PEATcosm2014_Bin05_60_metaG | ecosystem: Environmental > Terrestrial > Soil > Wetlands > Peat | place... | reverse complement strand
GGGCGCTGGTCTACAAGGCGGAGCGGCAGCTTGGGCTCGGGAAAGACGAACTCGGGTCGATGACTTTCCGCGACGCCTACGGGAACCCTCTCCCTGCGGATCAGAACGCTTTGCGCGGATACGCCTTGGTCGCGCGGGTGGCGAGCGGACAGAAAGTGACTCCGCGAGCGGTGACGCAGGCCGTGCAGGCAGGGCGCCGTCAGGAACAAACGCAGCAGCAGAGGCGCGCCGCGGGGCGCGCGTTGGGGGCCGGTGCAACGAGCCGCCAGTTCGAACAGCCCGCTCAGGAAGACGCGGTGGGATCGGCATTGCGACAAGCGATCCTGGACCAGAACGAGTCAGGCCGCATCTTGCCGAAGGGGATGTGAAGGACTGAAGGCGGCGGAGGGCACAAACCTTGGCTGAACAAAACATAAGAACATTCGCCGACTACGCGACCGAAGGTTCTTCGGTCCGCGACGTGAGCGTCGACATGCTCCTGCTGGAGCCTGACCGAACGCCGCTCTACGTCTTGACGAACAACATGAAGCGGAAGAAGTCCGTCTACAACCCGACGATTGAATGGCCCGAGGATCAGGATTTGCCAATGCTCGGGACCGTATCGAACGCCACGACGAACCTCTCTTCCGCCGCGACGAACATCCCGGTGCAGGACGTGACGATCTTCGGAGTGAACGACGTGGTGCAGATTCCCACCTTCGGCTTGACGACGGTAGGGACCGGCATCGAGGAACTCGCTCTGATCACCACGGTCACGATCGGCGGTGGAACGCCTTCGACGGTTTCGTACCAGTTGGGCGCGGTCGCCGGAACGATCACCGTCACGCGCGGCTTCGCCGGCACGACTCCAGGATCCGTGGGAGCAACGCAAGCGATCCGCATCGTGGCCACGGCGGCGCAGGAAGGATCGGCCATCCAGACGCCTCGCTCTCCGTACCTCAACCTGAAGACGAGCTACGCGCAGACGTTTGAAACGCCGATCCAGATCACGCTGCAAGCGGCCTCGACCCGTCAGTACTACGACAGGAACGAGCGGGCAAGACTGCAAATGCTCGCCATGCGCCGCGCGAAGCTGGAACTGGAGGATGCCGGAATCTTCGGCGTTGCCTCTTCGAGCGTCAGCGGCACGTCGACGAGGCTGACCTCGATGGGCATCCGCTCGATCATCTCGCCGTTCGTCACCGACATGGGCACGACGGCGACCTATCTCTCGTTCCTGACCGCGAACGAGTTCACGTTCCGTTACGGCTCGCCGCAGAAGCTGCTGATCGCGTCTCCGCTGTTCAAGACCGCTCTTGACTACTGGGCCGCGAACAAGCAGTTGGTGAAACCGGACATCGACCTCTTCGGCGTCTCGCTGAAGAAGTTCATCACGTCGAACGGCACGTGGCTCCTGGCGAACAACTTCAACTTCGGAGATTTCGGCGCGTCGACGAACTACTCGTTCGAGGCTCTGGGCATCGATCTTCCGTCGATCGAGTTCTGCCCGCTGTCCGAGAACGGGTTCAACAACGACACGCACCTGATCACGAACTACAACACGACGAACCCGAAGATCATCTACGATCTCGTGCTGACGATCGCGGGTTGGCGTTGTAGGCACCCTGCGAGACACGCCCGTTTTACCAATCTCCAAGCCTTTTCATAGACTTGCAGTTGGCGTGTTGGGTGTTATGATGGAAGCATGGCACCTAGAAAACATGCAATAACACTCACTGAGAAACTCTGTGCGATCTGCAAAACAATTAAACCCGCTTCGGCCTTCGGACCAGACAACCGAAGGCCGGGCGGCCTTAAATATGGTTGCAACGAATGCCTCAGGCCAGGTCGTCGTGCATCTGCCAAACGCAATCCGCTTACGGAGCAACGCCGATCAGAGCGAGCAAGACAGAATCGAGAATTACGCCTTAAGAGGAAAGCAGCAGGTCTCTGTGCATTCGCCCATTGCGGCAAGGCAATTGGTAGCACCAGTGATGTGTACTGCGATGACTGCCGAAGGGTTAAATCCGAGGCACAAAACCGTAGTTGGCGCTCCCGCTCAGCCGTGCTCAATCAGCGGAGAAATTACTACAATCTCATGGCTCGGCTTGAATGCTATGACCGCTATGGAGGAAGATTCTGCGCTTGTTGTGGCGAGAAAGAACTTGATTTTCTCTCACTGGACCATATTAACAATAATGGCTATCAGCATCGAAAGGAAGATCCTGAAGCAGTTAAGCAGTTGGCTCTTTGGCTCAAGCGGAATAACTTCCCTTCTGGCTATCGAGTGCTTTGCATGAACTGTAACCACGGAAGGAAAAGAAACGGCGGCATTTGTCCGCATGAATTGCATCGTCAGAAATCTGAATTAGCAAGTTAGGAGAGAACATGCACACGGCACCGGAAGAGTACAAAGCGAAATGTGAAGTATGCAAGGAAGCCGTCGCGTACGACGAGTCGAAGGACTGGGCGAAATGCACGCGCCTTCCAGGCCATCACCGCGTCGAGGAGAAAACCTATTACCATCTCGGCGGATCTCACCTGGCGAACCTGATCGACCGACGCGGATGGTCTCCGATGGTCATCCTGCGCGCCGGAACGGACATCGTCATCAACCGGGGGACGGGCGAGAAGGCGATCTCTCCGACGCTGAAGGTCATCTTCATGATGCAGAAGGTGACGACGAGCGATCCGGAGATTCAACTGCTTCTGGAGATGAAGGGCGACCGCGACATCGTCTGGGGGAAAGAAGGCGAGGAGCAGTGGATGAAAACCTACTTCACGCCCGACCAGCAGGCCGCGAGGAAGCGCGCGGAACTCGAAGCGCTCGACCGCAAGATCACGGAGCAGAACGCTCTGCTGGCCGAAACGCAACAGAGGACGCAGAAGCAGGCGGCGAGGACGTAGATGATCTGCCGGGGATGCGGCGCGGAAGCTCGGCGCACGGTGACTGTGCTCGACGCCCGCGCCGACGTGCTGAAGGAATCCTGCGAGCATTGCGACCCGCAGCACGAGCGTTTCCGCGATCCTTCCGACCGGCGTCTTTGGGACAGCTACGAGGTCGAGCCTGACCGCTACTATCCCAAAGACTCGAACGGAGTCGCCCGGGCGAAGGACGAACTCGTGCAGGACACGCTCGACGGGCTGAACAACAACGGGAAGTCCGACGACGAGTGGATGATCGCGAAACGCAAGAACCGCAGGACCGAACCGCTCTCGCCCGAGGAGATCAGGGCGACAGAAAACTTCGTGCGCGAGCATTTGATCCCGCAGATCGAGCGGGCGAAACTGAACGAGCAGTACCAGCACCAGGAATGACTCAGAAGTCCGACCATTTCGCCGACCTCGTCAGCGCTGAGTTGAAGCGCGTCAAGGACTTGAACCCTCTCGACGTGCTTCATCACCAGAAGAAACTGGAGAAGATGTTCAACACTGCCGAAGGCCAAGAGGCTTTCCGCAGGGTCACCGGCTTGCGCGATGCGACGTTCGTAAACCACGATCTTTCGCCGCAGCAGAAACTTCCCATCGTTGCTCTGCTGATGCCTTCCTACAAGCGTCCGGCTCCGCAATGCTGGGCTGCTCTGCAGCAGATGATCGCGGCCAGTCAAGGGCATTGCCAGTTGTACATGGAGCCTACGATTCAGCAGTCCATCGTTCACTGGACAAGGAACTATGCCGTCAGCAGTCTGATCAAGACAGGGAAGCCGTGGGATTACATTCTGTTCATGGACGACGACATGGTTCCACAACCCGACACGCTGATCAAGTTGCTGGCCCACAAGAAAGACGTGGTGGCGGCCGCCTGTACTGTTCGCGTCGACCCTCCGGTACCGAATTTCCGCGTCTATGATCCGGACGAGCAGGTTTTCTTCACTTGCATGGAATGGGACCGGGAAGGTTTGGTTGGCGGGAAAGAGTTTGGCGGCGGCACTGGCGTGATCCTGCTTTCGCGGGAAGCGATGACCCGCGTTGGCGAGTATTACATCAACTGCAAGTACGAGCAGAAGTATTACGGCTTTTCAGGTGAAGCTCTCGACAAACTCCAGACCCGCAGGCAGGGTGAAGCGCGGAAGACGAACGACTTCTGGTGGTTCGAGTTCCTGAAGCAACCACAAGGCCGAGGAGAGTTCGGAGAGGATATTTCCTTCTGCTTCAAATGCATCGAGCTGGGCATTCCGGTGTTCGTCGACACGACGGTCACACCCGGCCACGTCGGTGACTACGCATACTCTCTCGCGGACTTCTATGACTACCGCGACGTTCTGCTGGAGCGGGACAAGCGCAGCGCGGAAGGCACTCATCAGGCAGCGATGCGGGAAGCAAAATACACGGCGAAGATCAGCATCCTGTTCCCCACGCGCAACCGTCTCGGAAACGTCGCCCGCCTGCTTGAATCCCTGAAGGCAACGTCTTTCCGCCTGCCGGAAGTCGTGCTGTACATAGACGAGGATGACAACTCCTATCAGGCGCTGTACGCCGACAGTCCGGAGAACGTGAAGTTCGTTCGCGGTCCAAGGAAGACGCTCTCTGAATGCTGGAATGATTGCGTGAAGGTGGCGTCGGGCGAGATTCTGATGGCTGGAGGAGATGACCTGATCTTCAGGACGAACGGGTGGGACGAGATCGTCGCGAAGTGCTTCGAGAACCACGCTGATAAGCTGATTCTCGTTCATGGCAACGATGGCTATTGGAAAGAGAAGTTCGGCACGCATCCATTCCTTCACCGCCAGTGGGTGGAAGCGGTGGGCTATTTCTTCCCGCCGTATTTCTCTTCCGACTTCAACGACACATGGCTGAACGAGGTCGCGAACGAGCTTGGGCGTCGAGTCTACCTGCCGTTCCTCACGGAACACATGCACCCGCTATGGGGCAAAGCCGATTGGGACGAGACGCACAAAGAACGCCTTGCTCGGCACGACCGGGACAAAGTCGAGGAGCTGTACAAGTCTCTCGCCCCGCGCCGTGCCGAGGACGTTCAGAAATTACGGCAGGCGATTGAGGCGAAGAGAATCGCACTGGTTGGATAAATGTCAGTCCTAGAACAACGGCTCCCTTGGAATTTCATCCCCGCCGATGGCATCGGGTATGTGAATAGCGAAGACTTCCTGACTTGGCCGGACGGTGTCGTGCTGCACTTTATCCGAACATTTGAGACGCATAGATATCAGAGTTGGCGAAACTTCAATAATCTCTGGCGCTCAACTCTGGGGCTAGACAGCACACATGGTAAGCGCGTGAAAGACTTCGGATGTGGATTCGGGATCGAAGCTCTGCAATTTGCCAAGAGCGGGAACGAAGTCCTCTTGTCCGATATTTTCCCTTCTAACGTGCAGGCGGCAGAACGAGTGCTTAGGCTCTCTGGTTACACACCTGCCCCTGATGGTCCGGTGGATGTGTTCTATTCCAATGGGGTACTTCATCACTCGCCGCAGATGCGAGAACTTCTAGAGAAAGAAGTCGCCAACTTAAATCCAGGAGGAGAAGTCAGATTGTTGCTCTATTCTGACCGGGCATGGATTCTTACGACAGCAACCAGAGTTCCGCCTATCGAGGACGATGTCTCAACACATCCTGCCTTCAGGCAATTCGTCGCGCAGATGGATGATGTCGGAGAGTACGCGGACTGGTACAGCCGCGAGAAACTGGAATACCGAGTTAAAGATTTACTGACAGTGAAAGAGTTCAATTACATCACGCTGGACGGACGCTATGCCACGGCTATTCTGGAGCCTGTCTAGTGGCTAAGGTCTGCCTGCTCGACTCCCCCAGCTGGCTGCTTTTCAACCCGCTCAGCTTCCTCCACCTCGGGGCGCTCTATTTGGCCGGTTCGTTGCGCGAAGCAGGCCACGACGTTCGCGTGCTCGACTGCCACCAGATCACGAGCTGGAACCGAGAGAAGAAAGAACTCATCATCCACCACGAGATGCTGGAGCCGTGCGACGTTCTCGGCGTCTCCGCGACGACGGCAAACGTGCATTGGGGAAAGCAGTTGGCGAAGGCGTGGCCCGCGAAAGTGAAAGTTCTCGGCGGATCTCACGCGTCCTACATCGTCAACGGACCACATCAGCAGTTCAAGCGGGCAAGCTACTTCGACGGATTCGACTTCCTGATGGTGAACGAGTCGGAGCATTCCTTCGCGGAGTTCTGCGGCCGCTGGGACCGAGGCGACGTTTCCGGGACTCCGAACCTGTGCTGGTTCAACGCGCTCGGGATGCTTCAGCAAAACCCTTGCTCGCCGCTTCCTGACGTGAATGCTCTGCCCGGTCCTGCGTTCGATCTGTGGCCGACGCCATTCTATCGCGGAAGGTTCACGACGAAGGATTACGACGGGCAAGGCGGACAGGGGATGACGGCGCAGTTGTTCTCGGCCCGCGGGTGTCCTTACGGATGCAGGTTCTGCGCCGACGCGCGGACGAAGATCAGGGAAGAAAGTTTCGAGCAGATCGAGAAGCAGGCAAAACAACTGGCATCTCTCGGAGTTTCTTGCCTTCGCATCTACGACGACGTGTTCACGATCAAAGCGGACCGCTGCCGCAGGATCGCCGACATCCTAGCGGACTACGGCATCTGGTTCCGGGGCAACACTCGCGTGAACTTGACTGACCGCAGCTTGTTCGAATATCTCGCCAGCAAGGGATGCGTCGAGATGGGGTTCGGCGTCGAGCATGGTTCGGCCCGGATGCTGAAGGCGATGGACAAGGGCACGACGCCGGAGAAGAACACGGAAGGCGTCAAGATGTGCCAGGACGCGGGCATGATCGCGAAGGCTTATCTCATGGCTGGATTTCCGGGTGAGACGCTGGAGTCGCTCGACGAACTGGAGGCATGGATGCTTAATGCGCGTCCGGACGCGGTTAGTTGGAACTTGTTCCAGCCGTATCCAGGATCGGACGTTTGGATTCATCCTGAGCGCTATGGAGTGACTCTGCCGCCGAACGCTTTCGAGAAGTTCTGGCAGACCGGAGACGAAGTGACGGAAGAGTCTGTCTATCTTGATCTGCCGACGATAGGAAAAGCGGATTTAGTGCGGCGCTTCGGAGAGATCGCTCGCGTGATCGACACGGAAATTCAGCACAGAGATCGTTCGATGGTGATGGCGTGAAGGAGGGCGAATGCGCGTAGGTTTCGTGGGATGTGGAAAGTTGGGACTTATGGTCGCTCTTGCCACGGAGAGCAAAGGCCACGAAGTCAAGGGTTACGACATCGATCCGAAGATCGCGGGGTACCTCAAGAACCGTGAGATTCCGTTCGAGGAAGAACATTCGTCGGAGCTTCTGGCGAAGACGCAGATGGAGATGGTTCCGCTGAACGTGCTTTGCCGCTGGGCTGACCTTCTGTTCCTCGCCCCGCAAACTCCGCACCAGCCGAAGTTCGAGGGCGCCACGCCGCTACCCGAAGACCGCGCCGATTTCGACTACAAATACCTCGTCGATTGCGTCAAGGCCGTCGACCTGGCTCTGAACGGAACGACGGCGAAGACGTGCGCCATCATCAGCACCGTGCTTCCGGGGACGCTGGAGCGGGAAGTCCTGCCGTTGCTGAAGTCGCGGTTCCGGCTCGTCTACACGCCGCAGTTCATCGCGATGGGAACGGTGTATCACGATTTCCTCAATCCCGACCTCGTGCTCGTCGGAGTTCACGATGCTTACGCATTGGAAGTCATCACGAAGTTTTACGAGTCGATGGGCGTGACGAACAAGCTGTTCGTCACCGACCTGAAGACGGCGGAAGGCATCAAGGTTCTCTACAACACGTTCATCACGACGAAGACCGTGCTGGCGAACCTCTACGGCGAGATGGCGGAGCGGCTCGGCATGAACGTCGAGCACATCTACAAGGCATTGACTTCGGCGACGGGACGGCTGATCTCACCGCTGTACCTGAAGGCGGGCATGGGTGACGGTGGAGGTTGTCATCCTCGCGACAATATCGCGCTCTCATGGGTCGCCCGCCAGCATAATCTTTCGTTTGACTTCTTCACTGCTCTGATGACGGCACGGGAGAAACACTGTGAGTGGCTCGCCGATCTGATCTCGGCGGAAGTCGAAGATCAACTCGACCGCGAAGGCCGTCATCTCCCGGTCGTGATCCTCGGGCGCGCGTTCAAGCCGGAGACGAACATCGAGACCGGAAGCCCAGCTCTGCTGCTCTCGTCGATCCTGAAGCGCCGCGGCATCGCGCACGGATGCTTCGATAATTACATCCCTCGGCATCCGGGAATCTACTTCATCGGAACGCAGCACGAGCGCTACAAGCACATAAATTTCCCTCCCGGTTCCGTCGTGATCGATCCGTTTCGTTACATCGAGCCGCAGGTCGGAGTCATTCTCAGAAGCATAGGATCGGCTCGGGAAACCGTTCGGGAAGAGGCGGTGGTGAATGGCTAGCGGCCAAGGTTTCGGCGGATTCTCGAAGCAGCAGATGATCCAGGTCGCGAACCTGCGCACGGAACAGCGCGCGAAGACTCTCGATCAGGACAGCGAGTTCTACACCGCGCTGCAAGAGCTTTGCCTAGAACGGAGATGGTGGTGGCGTCGCAGGATCGGAACGTTCCAGATGACTGCCGGAACGTCGAAGTACAACTTGAGCAGCATTCAGGACCAGGCCGGGCAGGCCCTCACGGACGTGCAGCAGATCGCGAAGAACGGCTTCAAGATTTATTATCCCGGAAACGTCGTCTCGGGAGCATCGCAGATTCCCTCGCCGTGGAACAACGTGCCGTACGCGAAGCCGGAGCCGGTCTTCGATCCCGACGTTCAGGACGAGATCCTCGCGCTGCAAAATCAATACCCTCCGGCAACGCCAGTGAGGTTCTTCCTGATTCCCGGCGAGACGATGCTGCTGATCGTCGATCCGATCCCGGACCAGAGCTATCCCTGCTCGCTCGCTTATTGGGCCGTCCCGAACTACACTTCGGATGATTCCGACGAGACCGTGCCGCTGCTACCGAACTGGATGCAGCCTGCGCTGATCAAGAAGCTGGAGATGCACTTCTGGGCGTTCAAGGTCAACCAGGGCGACACGTCGAAATATGAGATTGCTGAGGCGGAATACGAGAAACTGATCGAGAAGGCTTCCTTGTACACGCAGTTCGCCGACGGCTTCGTCGAGGAGTTCAAGAACAAGGACTGGAACGACTCCATCCGCAGCACAGGCGGCGGAGGGTTCGGCGGCGGAGGGTATCTGTAAATGCCGTTGAAGCCTGTAGACAGTTACGTCAGCGGAGGCGTGGATTCGCGCTCGAACCCGATCAACATGCCTCCGGATTCGTACCTGCTGCTCGAAAACTTCTGGCCGCAGCAGGACGGAAGCCTCCGGTTGCGCGACGGCTACGTTCTGTTCGCCGAAGGAGTTCCGGACGTTTCCGTATACTCGATCCAGCCGTTCACCGGCCCCGGTCCTGCGTACGCTCCGCTCGTCATGTTCTGGCAGAACATGGTGCCCTACGTCGTTGATCCCTCGACGGGAGAAGTGACGAGCCCATCAGTTCTAGGAACTCCGATCCAGTCTTCCGCAAGGTTCTGCTATTTCTATACCGACGGACATCTGCACGCCTTCAACGGAACGGAAGCGAAGTGGTACGACGGCTACGTCTGGCGGGACATCGGACTTCCCCAGCCGGACCTTGACTCCGCGGCGAACATTACAATCGTCGAGTCGGTGAACGAGTTCAGCGCGACGCAGGCTGCAGCGGTGACGTTGACGCTCGCTGGGGGAGGGTCGTTCCCGGCAGACGCGATAGGTCGGTACTTCTATGCAGCTTTCTACGACAAGAACGCGCATGAGATAGGACCGGCGACGATAGCGCTCGGGCCGAACGACGGATTCGTGCAGTTCGCGCTGAACAACGAACTCCAGATCGCCGGGTTGCCCTCGACCGCCTCGACGAATCCTTCATGGGTGAAGCTGCCCGCATTGACGCCGGACGGAGGAGACATAGCGAACTTTGTCGTCACATCTACGAAGGTGATCACCGCAGGAACGCTCGGGTCTGCTGGAACTGTGACGCTGACGGAATCTTCCGCTTCCACCAGCGGCGGGGTGTTCTCCAGTCCTTCGTTCAACGTCGCGCTTTCCGCCGCAAATCTCAATTCTGGTCCAGCCACGGCTACGGTGAGCGGAGCGGAGCAAACAATTCCCGGGTCTGGCGCCGTCTATCAGAACACGACGGTCACGGTCACCGGGGTTGAGCGGTCGATGGAAGTTCCGATCACCGGCGGAAGTTACAAGCTGGTGTATGACGGCGGAACGCTGACGATCAAAATCACCAGCAACCAGGGTTACAACAAATCGTTCCAAACTGGCTACGCAGCGCCGTCGACAGACGCAACGATAGCCACTGCGCTCGCTTCCGTGATCAACGCGCCCGGTCTCGGCGGAGGCGGGAACGTACTGAAGGCCACGGCCTCGGGTTCGACGGTTCTGATCACCTTGGGGGCTGGAGCGGGAGAGGCCACATACACGATCTCCGTCTCCATGATTTCGACCTCTCCGTACTTCGCCGGAGTTTCTTCTTTCAATCTGTCTTTCAACAACCTGAACTTCGGCGACTTGACGGTGTACGACACCGGGACCGTGACGGTGAAGGTGGCGGGAGTCGCCGCGGTCGCCGATTACGGAGCCGGAGACACGCCTTCGACGGTCGCAGTGAAGCTCGCGGCGGCGATCAATTCCCTGCCCAACCCCGTGGCCACCGCGTCATCCTCCGGGGCGGTCGTGACGATCAGTTCCGCGACTACAGGCGTCTACACGATCTTAACCGCAGCGGCCCATGGATTCTCCGTCGGCGACGTCATCGGATTGTCGAACACTGGTAACGCTGCGTACGAAGGGCAGATTTTCACGATCGTGGCGGTGACGACGAACACGTTCACGATCTTCGTTCCAAACGCTCTGAACGCGATACAGCAAGGCACAGCCCAGAAACTTCTGGCCATAGCCGACAGCGCGACGAGCGGAACGATCGCGGCTCCGAACTTCTTCACTCCTTACGAAGTGAATCTTCCGAGAGGAATCGCGGCGTCGAGCGTGGGAGGTCCGCAGCCCGGATACCAGTTCTATCTCTCGCTCTACATGATGAACGCGGGAGGGCACGTCGGGAACCGCGTGGCGATCGGCCCGAGGATCGCGCCCGCGGTCAGAACGAACGTCAGAATCCTCGGGGCGATTCCCGTCACGGAGAACGAACAATATCTTCTCGTCGGAAGGACGGGAGATGGAGCGGAAGTCCCTTACGCTTTGATCGACGACAACGGGAACTGGATCACGGAAGTCGGGACGTTCGGGGACTGGCTGATCACGTCCGCGCAGATCGACGGGAATTCCGAGTTGCCTTACCGGAACTTTCCTCCTCCGGGGACGCTGGATTACAACCAGCAACTCGCGAACCTGGCAGGAGGAGCCGCGCAGAATCCTCCTCTGCCTAGCACGTTCTCGATTGCTTGGGTCGAGAGCGATCACTGCTGCGGGGTGATAGCCGGAGGGCCGACGATCTACCGCAGCGGATCAGCACTTGATATGAGAGAAGGGCAGTTCGTCGGTCTACCTGAACAGAGTTGGGATCCAGCCGACATCGAGACTTTTCCGACGGGCGAGCCGATCACTTGCGGGCAAGGTTACCAGCAGGAATCGTGGGTCTACACGGCGGAAGACTGCGCGGTGCTCGTCGAGTTGGCCGGCGAACTGAGCTGGCAAGGTCCGTGGAACATCGGGGCGTGCGGGCAGTACGCTTGGACGCGAGGCTGGAAGAACCTTCCGTTCTGGATCAGCCAGGAGAAGCAGCTCGTCACCGTCTCGCTCGGAGGGACGACTCAGGTCGGCGGCACGTACACGGCGGATCAGGCAGGGCCAGTGGCGATTTCCGACGAGTACGAAGCCGCACTCCTCTCGCAGATCGGTGACGCTTACTTGTCGCAGGTCGAACTCGCTTACATTCGCATCCCCCAGAAGCGGGTCGAAGTGTTGCGGATCAGCTGCCTCGACGCGAACGGGAATCCGTTCACCGTCATCCACGACTTCAACCTGAGGGGCGGAGACGCTCCTTACGGGAAAGCCTATCAGGAGATTTTCCTCGGCCCGCTTTCGGCTGTTTACACGCAGCAGTTCGTCAGGGACGGGAACAACAAGGGACAAATCTTCTGCGGCGGATACGATGGAAACATTTATGAACTGTATAGCGGCGGAAACGACGATGGAACGGAGTTCCTCGCGCAGAGCCTGAAGCTCGTTTACCTCGGCCCGGAACGTTACGGTGCGAACTGGCTTGAGTGGTGGGGCGACGGCACGGTTCAGTTCTACGTCGCGAAGAAACTCGACACGCCGTTCGGAACCGGACAGATGGTTCCGCTGTGCAGCGAAGAACCGATGCTCGTTCAAGGCGAGGCGGACGACAATCACTGGCAAGTTCCGATTCCCGAGCCCGAGATGGTTCACTGCTACTTGTTGACGCAGTTGGAGTCCCATTCCGCGGATGGGAACACGAACTTGAACGTTCCGCCCCACATGCCCCTCGAAACCTATGGGAGAATCTGGCTGGCGAGCCCGCTGATCGGGGATCAGAGAGAGAAATGAAGTCGATGCTGAGGACGTTGTCGATCGGCAACCCGACGGAACACTTGATCGACAAGATCAGGGTGGCGAGCCATTTCAGGACGCGCGGAACGCCTTCGCTCCCGCAATCTCCGCGCGACGTTTTCGTGCAGAGCGCGGCCGGAGGCGTTCTCGTCACCTGGAAGCTCCCGGCGTTGCACGAGAACATCGCCGGCTGGCGCGTCTACGTCAACACGGAATCGAACCTCGCGCTGCAGATCAGGGACAAGGGAACCCGGCAGGCTTTCGTCCCCCTCGGATCGTCGACCACGGTCCCGGTCGTCAACGTGATGATTTCTTCCTTCACCACTCTTGGCCGGGAAAGCGCGAAGGTCGTCCAGCAAGGTTCCCCGGCGCCTTCTTCGGCGACGACGATCGTTCCATCGGTTCCGCCGGGATACGACGTTGAGTCGGCGGGCGGAGCAAACCGGAATCTGATCGAGTTCAACGGGAGTTCTCAATACCTGAGATGATCAGAACCTTCGCGCTCGATTTCGACCGTTCGAACGGATACGCGATGCCCACGGCGAACTGCCGCGAGCTTCACAAGCTGGCCGTCGAGTTCGGGGAGAAGGAACTCGCGGTCGTTCCGAACTTCTCCGAGTACGCAAAGGTCTGGGTCGCGGCCTGCGTCGAGAACGACGTGATGAAGGAAGTCAGAGGGGCGCTCGGCTTCACGCTCAGGCCGGATTTCACTCTCGCCAGGTTCTTAGGGCGCGCGGAAGTCGCCGCTCTGTACGCGAGGGCGAACAGCTACCTCGCGGACAATGGTGCGCGCGGGCGTGAAGCCCTCGTCTACGTCAGTTCCACGGAAGGACCGGAGCAACGCTGTCCGGAATACTTAGAAACATTGAAAGCTCTCAGAGCGAAACCAGCCGACAGATGGCTGATCGAGGTGAAATAGCATGGCATTCACAACGGTGAACAACATCTACCGCGTGCATTTCCGGATCGCGCGGAAGGTCGGGAACGTGTGGAAGGAAGATCCAGTGCAGGGCGATCACTCGGTCGTCGCTACTGACGCTCCGACTGCCGTAGGCATCGTGCAAGGATACATGGGGCACGACGGAGTGACGGTCAACGTCATGTGTCACGGCGGCGTCCGACAAATCGAATCGAACGTCATCATCGCGGTTTAACGGGGAGGCAATTATGGGGGGCGGACAAATGGCATCCAGTCGGCGATCTTCGAGTACACAGGGTTGCAGCGATGCTCTGGCTCGGCTTCACGGTTACAGATGTGCGTATAGTCTGTCACCATTGCGACAATCGGAAATGCTTCAACCCCGACCATTTGTTTATCGGAACGCAGAAGGACAACCAAGTTGATTCAGTCAGAAAGAAACGTCACTACAACGTTCGAAAAACGCATTGCAAGCGCGGGCATGCTTACAGTCCCGAGAACACCTACATTACTAAACGGGGTGGGCGTAGTTGCCGAACATGTCACAGGGCAGAAGTATTGACTGCGTACTATCGGCGGCTAAAGTCAGGAGGGTAAGACAATAGGGGGAGGACCATCGCAGGTTCAGAAAGCCGGAGCAGCGCAGAACCTTTCCAACACTCAACAGGAAGGAGCGCTGGCGAATGCGATGGCTCCGCAGTATCAGGCCAACGCAGCGTCGGCGGCGAAGTTCTACGGCAACGAAGCGAACCAAGGGTTGCCCTTCTTCGGCTCGGCCATGGATTATCTCTCCGGGAACACTCCTCAGGCTTTCGCAAGTGCGAAGGGGAATTTCCTTCGAAGCGCAAGCTCGATGGGGGCGCTCCCGTCAGGCTTCAAAGCTGCGGGGATGAACGATATTCAAGGTCAGCAGGCGGGAACGTTCGATCAGAACATCTTCCAGACTTTGATGGCGCAGCAACAAGCGAAGCAGCAAGGCGCTGCAGGACTTGCGGGCGTGGCGCAGATTCAAAATCCTGCGGCGTTCTACGGCGGGTCAACCTCTGCGGGACAGAGCGTCATGCAACCCCTGCAGCCTGCTTACAATCCGTGGATGGGAGTTCTTGGCGGCGGGGCGCAAGGAGCGGCTTCAGCTATACCGTTCTGAGGAGTCATCTATGGGCGGAAGCCTCGGCGGAATTTTCAGCGGACAACCGGCAGGGCCGAACGATCAACCTTCGGCCTTGCAGAAACTCGTGCAAGGGACGGCCAAAAGTGCGGGCACGTCGTTCGGCAGAGGAATGCAGCAACAGCCTCAGCAGATGGGCGGAGGGCCAATCCAGCCGCCCACGGCAACTCCCGTTGACCCGAGTTTCTTCGCTCCGATGGTGTTTCCGCCCGGAGGGGCACGCTAGGATGCCATTTGCCGCGCATAGGAAGCCCTAGGAACGCTGAAAAGGCTAGGGATGAGTAAAACTACTAGAAAAGGCCCGAAGGCTAAGGAAATGAGGTGTTGACATGGGCGGACTGACTAGACCGGGACTTTACACTCCTCCGGGGATCGACCCTCAGACGGGGCAGCCGATCGCTCCGGAACTGCAATACTACAAGTCACCCGGAGCGCGGGCGCTCGACTTCGCCAAGCAGCAGTCGGCTCAGGTGCAGCCCACCACTTCATCTGTCGAAGGCTCGATCGACGGAACTCCAGCGACCGGGTCAATACTTCCGCCTGCTCCGAACGTTCCGCAGTTCATCCATCCATCTTTCCGCCAGGCTGCGACCGATCCGACTACCGGCATGATGGGTCAGATAAACCCGGCAGAGACGAAACTCGGGAAACTCGTTCACATCCTAGCGGGAGCGGCCCAGGGAGCGCTGGCTGGTTGGGGAACGGGGAATCCAGGAGCGGGCGCAGAGATGGCTCGGCAAGTTCCGTTTCAAGAAGCGCAGCAGCGCGGGCAGATTCAGTTGCAGCAGGCCGAGATGCAGCCGATTCAGACGCCATACGGAACTCTTCCTGCTGCGTTAGCTCCTAAGCTGCTGTCGCCCTATTTGCAGTACGCAGGGAAAACTGAGTCGGCCAAAACGGCTGCTGGGGCGGGAGTCGCAAAGGCTGAGATCGGAGCGGGCGCGAAAGTTCAAGCAGAACAGATCGGGAAACGGTTCGTCGTGGTCCCTGGAGTCGGAGTATACGACACCGCCCAGACGAACGAAAAGGGCACTCCTGCATTGATTCCCGGAACCTCAAACTCGATCATGCTTACGCCGGAACTTCAGGCGGAATATCCTCAACTTCCGAAAGAACTGATCGGTACTAGAGTAAACGTCACGCAACTGCTCTCGGCCACGCCGAAAGTCAGCACGAACACGCAGAGTTCGACGACAGACTTGATGGGGAACACGCAAACGGTCAACACTCGTGTCACCGGTCCTCAAGTGGTTGGCGGAGGAACGCAGGCACCTGCAGCAGCAGCGAGGCAGACGCCTGCTGCAACTCCGTCGGCGGCAAATCCTTTAAAGCCTTCGGGAACGGTAGCAACGCCGCCTAAGTCGACGGCGAACAGCCCGATTTTCCAACTTCCTGCCGATGTGGAGCAGAGGATCACAGCGTCTGGCCTGAAGCCACAAGAGCAACAATACGTTCGCGGGCTTTTGAGTTATCAGGGCCAGATGCCGTCTCCGAGAGCGCGAAACTATGCGGCTACTCTGGCAACGCTGACTTCGCTTGATCCAAACTTCAACGCGGCCAACTACGATTCCATCCGCAAGACGCTCATGGATTACACTCCGGGAGGAACGGTCGGCCAGCAGGTGTTGGCATTCAATACGGCCATGCGTCACGCTGGATTGCTCAGCGATGCGGTCGATCAACTTCACAACGGGAATATGCAATTGGCGAACAAGATCGGCACCGCGATCTCTGTCCAGTTCGGGAATAATCCAGTCACCAACTTCAACACCATCAAAACTTATCTCGCCGGAGAGTTGGCTAAAGGCTTTGGAGGTGGTGTGGCTACGGACAGTTCGCGTGCCGAGGCGAATGCTATCTTGAGCACAATTCAGTCGCCGCAACAGTTGAAGGGCGGACTGCAGTCTGCTGTCAAATTACTGCAAGGCAAAATCGGAGCGCAGGAAGACGCGTATCAAGCCACAGTGAAACGGCCGGTCAGTTTGCTCGACGGAGAATCTCATAAAGTCCTGCAAAAACTGGGACTAGAGAGCGGACCAAGTCACATCGTCACCGACCGTGACGGAAAGCGTATCGGAACCGTGGTCAACAATCAGTACATTCCGGATACGAAATAGCCATGGACCCGCAACAGAAACCGAACCTTCAGCCGATCAAGGGACTTCCTCCGGATGCGATAGCGTACCCGATTGACCAGTCGCAGTCGGTGAACGCGCCTCCCCAGTCAGTCAGCGCTCCGATTCAAGGCTTACCGGAAGGCGCTACGGCAACTCCCGTCCCGATGACCTCAACCGGCATTGCTGCTCCGCAAGGAACGGAGTCTGTGGCAACTGCCGGAAGGCAAGGAGTGAAAGACTTGCTGACGGGCGCTGCAGAAGGCGCGGCAAACACGGTCGGCAGTTCCGTTGCAGGAGTTGCGAAACTACTCCACAAGATTCCCTACGTCGGAGAGACTCTTGCTCCTCAAGCAGGAATCCAAAATCTAGAGGCGCTGACCGCCGAGCGTTCACAGCCTCAGAACACAGCACAGCAAATTGGCCGCACAGGGGAACAAATCGGAGAGCTCATGCTTCCGAGTGGAGCAGAGGAACATCTGCCCGCTCTCGCCGCAAGACTTCCGTGGCTCGGACGTGCTGCTCTGCCATTGCTCAGGACAGGAGCGAACGCTCTGGAGATGGGAGCGCGCAACGTCTCACAAGGTGGAAATTTCGGAACTGGCGCAGAGATCGGCGCTGGAGCAGGAGTTCTAGGAGAAGGAGCACGAGCGCTGGCTCCGAGCCAAGCAGAGTCAGCGATGAACGTAACGGCTCCTATGCGCGGACACGGAAGAGACATAGGGAAAGCGCTGATCGAAGAAACGTCCGGGGTCCGTCCTCAAACCGTGGCACAAGAAGCACAGCAGCGAATGTCCGCGTTGACACAGGATTTGGAAAGCAGAGTTCATGCTGCGACTCAAGCAGGCGCGCAGATCAGCACCGATCCTGCTCATCAAGTTCTAGACAACGCAATAGCGAAAGCTCCTCGAAATGCCAGAGGATACATAGAGAAACTTCAGGGTTTGCGTTCTCTTCTTGATCTCAGTCCGGCCAGCAGTCCCGGTCCGCAGCAAAGAATCTTTTCTCCAGATGACATCCTGGAAATGAAGCGGGGCATAGGGACGGAGATCGATACGTGGGAACCGCAGCTGAGAAAGACAGTAGAGCCGGTGAAACGCCAGATGTACGGAGCGCTCGACCATGCCGTCGACGCTGCTGCTCCCGGAACGGAAGAAATCAATCAGACGCTGTCCAGCCTGTCGGCGGGGAAGAAAGCCGCATACCGAGTCGGTAAAACTGCCTCCGTTCCGCAACAGGTGATGAACCGAATGAAAGTCGCAACCGGAGCGCTTGCTGGAAGTGGCATTGGGGCATACGAAGGGGAAAAGTACGGCGGTACTCCTGGTGCCATCGTCGGCGGCCTGACGGGTTTGATCGCGCCTCCAGTCATCGCTTCGCCTACGACTCAAATGTTGATGGCGCGCGGTATGGCGAATCCGCGATTCGTTTTGAATCCTCTGACCGGAACTCTTCTGCAACTGGATCGATCGCAGAGCGGTCTATCCGATCTAGCTGGCCAACTTGAAGAGGCGCGCCAGAACGCTGTTGCTGCTAGCAAGAAACCGGCGCAAGCGAGGACTCCATGACGGCTATCATCCTTTGGTGCTTCTGCTTTTTACTCTTTGCGGTAGGAATGATCGCGACCGTCTGCGGGATCGTCATAGAGATTCGCGCGACCTACAAACTCGGCCATGTCGTCGTTCCCTGGAATATGGTGGGCTTGCTCGGACTGTTGACTTTTCTCTTGTTGCTGTTGTTCTCGACGCTGCTCTAATGCTACATCTTAATGAACTGGCCGAGGCTATTACGTTTGAGTGGAGTGCGGTTCTCCCACTGCTCTCGGCTCGTAGCCCATCTGCAATTACCGGGCTCGTAGTTTCCGTCACGATTGGGATAGCGGTCTATTGTGGTGCCCTTTGGACGTTCGCCCATATCGGCCAGAAAATTCGCAAAAGAATGCCAGTGGTCACAAATCTGGATCGATTTTCCTCCCCAATATTTAAAGTTCCACTCTTCGGGGTTTTCGCAGCGGTTTATCATGCTCATCCAGCTCGCATAAGTAGGCGAAGGATTTCTGCCTCGTCTAGCATGGCCATGTTTGAAATTCAGAGCTGCGACGATTTCCTTATGCAAGCAGCCACAACTTTTCGCATGGCCTGTAGTAAGTGCGTCTTTGCGCATCCGCTTTTCCTTGCCACATTCGCATTTGCAAAGGAGCCAAATCTTCCGTCTACCATCACTTCCAATTCGGCTGAGAACGGTAAGTCGACCAAACTTTTGTCCAATCATGCTGCCCATACTACCACTGCAATAGGCGGCACACAAGGAGGAATCTATGGGTGGTAGCTTAGGTGGTTTAGCACCCCGTACCTTCCCTTGGCCAAGCGCTATAGGATCATCTCCGCTGGCGCAGCCGTTGAACCAAGCGCAGCCAGTGACGATGAACACGCAGCAGACGCAGCCAGGAAGCGTCGCTCCCGGTCAATTCCAGTCGGTTCAGCCTGCCGCACCGCCGCTTTCTCCCTTGAGCGCTCCCATCGCTCGCATGAACCCTTTCATGTACGGAGCACAATGATGATCAAAAAACTTCTGCTGCTCTTCTGCATATTTGCAGGCCACGCTTTCGCCCAGACCGTCCCCGTTTCTGCGAACCTGACGAACGGTTCGGGGGCGATCGTTCCGGGAGCTTATTTGCACTTCGCGCTTTGGAACTGCGGTGTCAATGTCCCGTCAGTTTCCGGAACTGGCTCCATCGTGCAATCTGCCTTCGATATGAAGCAGCCCTCGGGCGGAGGAACGATCACCGGAGTCATACTGGCGAACGATCAGATTCTCTGCGGAGGCATAGCCTCGACGCGCTGGCTCGTCACGCCGATGTCTCCGCAAGGCCAGCCGATCACGAATGCGCAGCGCTACAACATCTGCTCCGCTTCGGCTCTTCGCCAGTCATGCTCTCAACCTACTGGAGCCGGGGGAACGTTCGATCCCTCGACGGCCCAGTCAGATACTGCCATAGCTCCTTCTCCGGGATGGTCGATGATTTTCGGCAATCCTTCTGCCTCGCAAACCATTACGCAGCCTGCCGGAACGTCGATGAACTTCTACGGGAGTTTCTTCCTGAACGGGAATCCTCTTAGCGGAGGCGGTGGTGGTGGTTCGATGACCTGGCCTTCGTCTACGGGAGTCGTAGTCTACAGCGGACCTTTTGCTTGGGGGAGTTCTCTCTCCTACGGCACAGGTGCGAATGCGCTTCTGCAACTCAACTCCAGCGGCGCCATCCCTGCGGTCAGCGGAGCTAACATCACAGGCTTGAACGTCGCGCAAGTCACCGGTGCGGCTCCTCTTTCCAGCCCGTCTTTCACCGGCAACGGATCGATCACTGGGTCTTTCAGTACAGGGCTAGGGTTCATCGGTAATCTCTCCGGGAACGCGTCTACGGCCTCGAACCTAGCCGGCGCCGCTTATCTTCCAGGTGGAGTGGCGGGAGTGACGCAAGCTACTGCGGACAACTCCACTTTGCTGGCGACAGACCAGTGGGTCAAAAATCAGGCATATGCTACGCTGGCCAGCCCGACGTTCACTGTGTCAGTCGTGCTACCCTCTGCCACGACCGGAGTGACGCAAACTGCCGGCGACACTTCAACGGAAATCGCGACGGATCAGTTCGTCTCCAACTCTTTCGCGCCGCTGGCTTCTCCCACGCTCACCGGAGTTCCAACGGCTCCCACGGCTACGGGAGGGACGAACACGACTCAAATAGCGACGACGGCCTTCGTTCAGAATTCCGTGAGCGCTGGCGGGGACATGGTCTACCCTCCGACCGGAATCCCGTCATCTTCGGGATCGGCTTGGGGGTCGAGCTACGGAGTCGGAACGTCAGCGAACAATCTCGTCCAGTTGAACTCATCCGCTCAACTTCCTGCCGTCTCGGGCGTGAACTTGACGGGCTTGACTGCCTCTCAGGTCGGATTGTCGAACGTCACGAATAACGCGCAGACGCAAGCTGCGGTCGTGCCGAACACGGCTCCTGCCGCTGGCCAGGACTTGGTTGGTAATGCCGGTGGTACTGCTTACGCTCCCGTGACGATGAGCGGAGACTGCACGCGCGCGTCTACAGGGGCGATCACCTGCACGAAGAGTAACACCGTCCCGTTCGGAACCGGAGCCTTCGCGACCATAGCGAACTATGCCCCGTTGACCAGTCCTACGTTCGTTACGAGCGTGACTTTACCCGGCACGCTCCCCGGTACGATTACTGTTACTAACGCAACAGGCTCTCAAGCTTCGGAGACTTCTCGGATCTATCTAGATCAAATGCCAGCAACTGATGTTACGTTGGATCAGATGTTCAACGACGCGAACGCCCGCGCCATCACGGGACCATATGATACGATTGACGCCAGTGCGATCAACGCCAACAAGTGTCCGTCTAACTACTCCAGTCTACCTAACATCTGCAACATTGCCATTCAGGCTTATCACGGGCAGCTCCCTCCTCCAACGATTCCAACTGGAGGATTAGGCTCCGGCTCGACTTACACATATACAGCGAACAATGGGCCGTATGCTGCAGGCACTACGGGAGGTGTTTATCTTGTCTCCTACACTGCAAGCGGCCCTTATATAATTGGAACAGGCGCGTCACAAGAAACCAGTGCTTCAAGTGAAGCTATTGTACAGATTCCGGCTGGAACCGCCTGTGGGACTGGCTGTTCTATCAACATTACTGGTCCTCCGTATCCTGGTTATGCGAATTCCTACAATCCATACCTTCCTCCAGTAGCTAAGGAGATTGCTGTCACTAGCTTTACAGTATCTGGGCAGGTGATCACATTCACTGCTTCGGGTGGATTGAATGGACTTACTAGCAGCAATTACGTGGCACTAGGGGGTTTTGCCGCCTCGCCGAATGGAGCGCTGAATACCCTCGGAATGGAGATGCTGGCCTTCAGCGTGTCAGGAAATACATTCAAGATCGTCGTCCCGTCCAGCGTCAATACAGGCACGCTGTCATCAGGCACTGGTTATGCGATCCAGAGCTGGCAGGAGAAGGAGTGTGTACCAGCTGAGCGCACGACCATCGTCAGCGGCGTTCCCAGCCCAGTAAGCATCACTGCGGATTGCGGGGGTAGTGCGCTCCCTCTAGGTAACAATACTTCTAGCGTCCATGTCATCCCGCCCAAGACGGGATTGTGGGTTGTAACAGACACCAACGGAGTTAGGGATTGCGGTATTAAGTCTTTTGATCAGTCATCTTGGTTTGGCCCCAGTTCGGGTCTTGGTCAGGGCTTCAAAATTACGACAATGGGTAGTACACTGGTTGAGGCTCCGTGGTGCATTGATCCTAATACGAAACAAGGAAACGCATACTTTAATATTGTAGGAATGTCCGCTTCAATTGGTTCCTCTACTACTATTGCGACGGCTGCTTGCATACCGCGCAATGCTTCCGATACAGGTAAGTTTACAAATGCTTCCTGCTTGGGCAGCGCAGGAGGTTCAAGCGCGACATATCCTCCAATTGCTGCTGTGTGGTATTACTCCACTACCGGAACGGGTGCGGGCTTTGAGTTTAACGGATCGTTCGATGCATTGAATGGGCCGTCTGCGTTGTTTGGAGGATTGGGGCCAAATTCGACGGTCAATTTCGACATTAACAACATCACAGTTCCCGTTGCGGGGCCAGAGTTCTCCAGCGTTAATTTTATAAGCGGCTTGGGCAGCGTATCGGTCACTGGTGCTAACTACGGCGAGCCGGGTGATTTCACTGGTACGGGTACGGTTGATACACAAAATGCTTCGTCCGGGGCTTGCGCTGGAAACTGCGTTCTCGCCCACGGGGGCACGGGAACTAACTTCAACATCTTTTGGGGAAGCACTACGTACACGTTGAATGCCTACGGCTTTTCCACGACTTATACTGTTGAGAAACCCACAATCCTTATCGGTCCTAGTTCTGGCGGTGCTCCCACTCCCTACACAGTGGCTTCAGTTCAGTCTGCAACCTTGCTCACATTGACGACGCCTCCCGGTACGCAGTCCGGTCAGAGTTGGTGGATGGGCTGCGTTGATCCCCTTCAGTTTGCGACAGGCATAGGGCCGTTGCCTTATGCTAATGCTGGTGGCTGGTTAGGCGGCGGCATAGATATCAGTAACCTTTCAATAGCTGGATGTAGCAAAGGGCCATCGGGATATACGGTTGCTCCTTCCGCCTATGGACGCTATATGTATAGCGTGCCCAACACTGGATCGGGTTTTGAAATCGGGTCGTTACAGGTACATAACATTCCTACTGGCTGGACTAATGTCTGGAGTGATCCTAACACCAACGGTGGTGAGACGCTGGTCAACCCAAACCCAACCAAACCAATGCCGGGATTCACCCATGACCCCGTGAACCCTTTAACGATTTTCACTAGCGTGACCATCGGCGGCACACTCAGCGTCACGGGAAAGACTAACACCGCCGCGAGCACGACATCGAGCGCAGGGCTGAATTGTGCCCCTGGCTCCGCGCCGAGCAGCCCAGTCAACGGAGATATCTGGTGCACCAGCGCCGGAATCTACGTGCGGGTAAACGGTACAACGGTCGGCCCCCTAGTGGCGAATGCCAGTTCGGTTATCAATGCCAGCGAGTTGCAGGCCGTGGGAACGCCGGCAACCATCAGCGGAACCGGGGCATGTGCTACGCAGAGCACTCAGACTGGCGGGGCCTGGGCTGGATCGTTCAAATGTACGGGAAGCACCGGGACTGGATCTGTGACCATCACGCCGGGATTCACGGCAAACAACAGCTTGGTGTGCGGGGCCACAGATGTAAGCGGGAGTTACACCACGTCGTTCGCCTTTGTTCAAACGAACACAAGTTCCACAAGTTGCCAGTTGTCTTCGGCAACCACCAGCATAACTTCTGGCGACACCATACTATTTTGGGCCACTGCGTTTTGAAAGCTCCGTGATTGGCTTCTAGGAAACGGGAGAAAAGTATGAAACGAACACTTTTGATTCTGTTGGTTGCTCTAGCTATGCAGGCGCTTGCTTCTGCTCAATCCGTGTCATGTCCAGGGACGGCGCAGTGCCTTTATGGAGTCACACCGACGGGCACTTGGCACTTCATGAATCTGGACTCGAACGGGAACATCAAGTTGGCTGCTTCCGCTTCGCTTTCGCTTACTACGCCGACCGCTACGTGCCCAACTCCGGGAGCTTGCCCATATGCCGTCGGTGCCGACAGTTTGTTCCACTATTTCCAGGTTGACGCGAACGGAAACTTGCAGACGACGGGAGGAACTGCCGGTTCCGTCGCGCTGTCGAACGTGACTGCTCCGGGCGCTGCAGCCACTTTCGTTGACGCTAACTGGCCTGTCAGTTTTACAGCTGCGACCACGACTGGATCTCAAGCCGCGTTCTCCACTGTCGAAGCTACGGCTGCGACCGGATCGGGTGATGTGGAAGATCAGATCACGACTCTGACGACCTCGACGGCGATCCCGCTTCAGATCACTCAAGGAGCGGCCGGCCCGTCAGGTGCAAACGCGCCTGCGGTGTTCAACATTTCATCAGCCGGAACGGGAGGCGCTGCGGCAGCGACTGGCGGCGGTTTTGTGGGTGCTCCAATTACGTTGAACACAGGGGCGGGTTCTGCTGCTGGCGCAACGTCAGGCACAGGCGGAGCTGGAGGTGGTCTCAGCCTCACAATGGGGGCTGGCGGTGCAGGTTCTTCAACTACGGGTAACGGTGGGGTAGGGGGAACCTTCGCGGTTACTGAAGGCGCGGGTGGGGCTGCAGGTGGGGCGACGGCCAACGGTGGAGGAACGGGCGGCGGAGTGTCATGGACTCTTGGAGCAGGCGGAGTTGCTGCTGCAACCGGCACAGCTGGAAACGGCGGTGCATGGGCCTTCACCACTGGAGCTGGAGGTAACAGTGGTTCGGGAGCGAGCACTGCTGGCAACGGTGGAGGTGTAACGTTCACGCTTGGTGCGCCCGGAACCGTAAGCGCGACTGGAACAGGCGGAACCGTCGGCGTGTTCTCTGTGACTGGCAACGCTCCTTCATCGACCGCTAATCCAACGGGAGAATCGGCAGGAACCAATTTCAGCGTGGCTGGAATCGCCGGGGGTGCAAGTTCGGCTGCCACAGGCACGGGAGGTGTTGGCTCGAACGTGACGATTGCTGCTGGAACAGGTGGTGCAGGTACAGGAGCTACGGCAGGCACGGGTGGTGCTGGCGGTAACATCACCCTCACAACTGGTGCTGGCGGAGCAAACAGTGGTTCCGGTACTGTTGGATTCCCCGGCTATTACCTCTTCAATGGCTCTCCGATCACGGCGGGAACTAGTACCACCAACTTACCATTGGTGCAAATTTGGCCGTCGGGAGCGGTTGCTCCTACGACGTGGGCTGCCAACGGCACGATGCTCGGCATCAACATGCCATCTGGTTTTGCCGGAGACGCTATCGAGCTACATGCTAACGGCGGCGGCGCCATATTTAAGCTGGGCGCAGGCGGAGGATTAACCGTTCAAGGCAGCATCGGCGGTATTGCCGCCTCAACGTTCAGCATTCAATCGGGACTTGACGGCAACGCCACTGCCGCCGCCGCCACGCTTACCGTTCGCGGCCAAGGGGTAAGTGGTGGATCGACGGGCAGCATCGCCGGTGCTGCGGTTACAATAAACGGCGGCGACAACGCAAGCAGCGGAGCGACGGAGACAGGTGGAGCGCTCACGCTTCGCGGCGGTGACACGACGAACGCGAGCGCAGCCGTTCAGACCACGGGGTCGGTCACTATCCGTGGAGGCAACAACTCCTCGACAGGCGCGAGCACGCTCGGCACAGTCACCATCACGGGCGGAACTCAGTCCGGCGCGGCCACTAACGGAGCCGGGGGAGCTGTCACGATCCAATCAGGTCTAGGCACCGGTAATGCAACTGGATCAAACCTGATTTTCAAGACGGCGAACATACAAGGTAGCGGTTCAACTGCTCAGACGGAGACTACTGCTCTCACGATCGACCAAACGCAAATCTCCAGTTTTGGAGGATTGGTACAAGACACGGCGGCCCGCGTGTTTATGACCGCTGATTGGACTTGTGGAACTGGTGGAACTGTTTCCTCTTGCGTAGCAGCTACGATAGTCGGATCGACTGGCACTCCGCTCACGATCACCCTGCCCAACAGTGCGCAGTCATGGCACTGGCATTGTCACGTCGTCGTCACCGACACGACAGCCGCACCGGCAAACAACTGGGCCATGATAACAGCCACGAACGGGGCGACCAACGTCACGGCATCTTACAGCGGTTATACGGCCGCCGCCGTCCCGGCTGGTGGTGCTACCACAGACACTGCCAGCACGACAGCTTCAATCACCATCGGTGGAACTTGGACCCAGGGCGCAACCGCAACCAAGATGCCTTATGACATAGACGCCTGGATTGAAGGGGCTTCAGCGTCCGGCACGGTAGTAAGTCTGCAGGTCATCGACCCTACGGTTGGCGACTTGCTCACGATCTATCGCGGAGCATATTGCACCGTCGGGCCATTCTAGTTTGAGCCAGCAGGACATCACGCTGTTGTAAGAAAAGGAGAGATCACAATGAACAACTTCACGAAGTGGCTTCCAATCCTTGTGACCTTGTGCGCCACGGTGGGCGCGGCGGTATTCACGCCAGCGTTCATCTCTGCGCATCCGGTTGTGTTTGCAGTTCTCAATGGGATCGCTATGTGTTTGCACGCAGCGCTACCATCGGTGTTTACGAGCAACACTAAGTAGAGGTTCGCTATGAATTGGATCATCTCAGCGTGGAACGAATTCACCGACTCGCTCAACACGCGAGGCGGGACGATCGC